>PVMO01014475.1_pt1 | contig 11533 bp, 8 predicted proteins | sample 1853421 | NCBI WGS metagenome assembly PVMO01 (sample SAMN08533511, study PRJNA380276) | Human gut metagenome, whole genome shotgun sequencing project.
GCTGGTGCTCATGGGCACCAACCACCGGCTGGGCCTCTTCTCCGCGCCGGGCCGCTCTCCTGCGTTGGAAGCTCAACCTGCTCACCCTGGGGGACGACGAGGCCAGGGCCATGGGGATCAACGCCCCCCGGCTGCGTTTTCTGGCGGTGGTGTGCGCCACGCTGGTCACCGCCGCCTCCATCGCGGTCAGCGGCATGATCGGATGGGTGGGGCTGGTGGTGCCCCACCTGTGCCGCAAGCTGGTGGGGAGCAACTTCAAGGTGCTGCTGCCTTGCTCCATGCTGGCAGGGGCGGCCTTCCTGCTGCTGGTGGACAACCTCTCCCGCAACCTGCTGGCCACCGAGATCCCCATCGGCATCCTCACCGCCTTCACGGGAGCGCCCTTTTTCCTCTATCTGATGCTGCGGAAAGGGGGTGCCCGGTGATGCTGGAGGTGGAACACCTGTGCTTCTCCTACGGAAAGCGGGAGGTGCTGCGGGGGGTGGACCTGCGGACGGAGCCGGGAGAGCTGGTCTTCGTCCTGGGGGCCAACGGGGCGGGAAAGACCACCCTGTTCCGCTGCATCCTGGGCCTGCTGCCCGGCTACCAGGGGCACATCCGGGTGGACGGCTGCGACGTGTCATCCCTGACGCCCCGCGCCCTGGCCAAAAAAATCGCCTACATTCCCCAGACCAGCCATATGATCTTTCCCTACACGGCGCTGGAGCTGGTGCTCATGGGCACCAACCACCGGCTGGGCCTCTTCTCCGCGCCGGGCCGCCGGGAGCGGGCCATCGCCATGGAGGCCCTGGAGGAGCTGGGGATCGCGGATTACGCCCACCGGAGCTTCGCGGAGCTGTCCGGTGGAGAGCAGCAGCTTGTACTGGCGGCCCGGGCCCTGGCTCAGCAGGCCCGGCTGCTGCTGATGGACGAGCCCACCTCCGCCCTGGACTTCGGCAACCAGGTGAGGGTGCTGGAGCGGGTATCCGCCCTGACCCTGCGGGGGTACACCGTCCTGCTCTCCTGTCACAACCCACAGCATGCCATGCTCTATGCCCAGCGGGTGGTGGCCCTCCACGACGGTCGGGTGGCCGCCGACGGCCCCCCTGACCAGGCCTTGGACGAGGCGCTGATGCGGAAGCTCTACGGCGTGCCCGCCCGCTTTGTCCGCACCGGCGACGGGGTACTCATCGCCCCGGTGCGCAAGTCCATTGTCCTGTGGACCCCCGACATGGTGCGCTTCATGGCCGACGCCATCCGGGTCAACGGGAGCTGTGCGGCCATGGCCGCGGCCCTGTCTCAGGTGCTCCCCCCGGGGGCGCGGGTGTGCGACGCGGGGTGCGGGCTCGGCGGGTTGAGTCTGGCGCTGGCCCACTACTGCGGCGCGGTGGTGGCGGCCGATCTGTCCGCCGAGGCCATCCGCCATCTGGAGGCACAGCCCCTGCCTCCCAACGTGGAGCCCCGGCGGTGCGATGTGCTGGCCGACACACCGGAGGAGCCCTACGACGCTATGGTGTTCTGCTTCTTCGGCCGCACGGATGAGATCCTCTCCGCCGCCCGTCGGCAGTGTACCGGCACGGTGGCGGTGCTCAAACGCTGCGGCCGGGATCACCGCTTTTCCAGGGGGAAGGACCACCCCCGGCAGGGCTTCGAGGAGCTGTGCCGGGCGCTGAAGGAGAGGGGCATCCCCTACCAGAGCCGGGTTTTAGAGCTGGATATGGGCCAGCCCTTCCGCTCCCTGGAGGACGCGGCGGTCTTTTTCCGCACCCACAGCCGGGACGATCCGGCGGAGCTGACCCCCGAGGCCCTGCAAAGCCGCCTTCAGCGGCGGGACGACCCGGAATTTCCGTGGTATTTCCCGGTGAACGAGCCCATCGGCCTGCTCTGGTTCCAGGCCTGCGAGATACCAGACAAAGAAAAGGAGAGATGATACCATGAAAAAGCTGCTCTGTACCCTCCTGGCCCTCAGTATGCTCCTGGGGCTGGCCGCCTGCGGCGGCCCCGCGCCCGCGGAGAGCCCCTCCGCAGACCCCGCGCCGGCGGTGTCCACCCCCGCCCAGCCCGAGGACGGCTCCGCCTCCTTCACCGACTCCGTGGGCCGCACCGTGGAGGTGCCCGCGGAGATCACCAGCGTGGCGGTCTCCGGCCCCCTGGCCCAGATGGTGCTCTTCGCCCTGTGCCCCGACAAGCTGGTAGGCATTGCCGACGAGTGGGACGCGAGCGCCGAGCAGTACCTAGCCACCGAGTACTACAATCTGCCCCTGCTGGGCCAGCTCTACGGCGGCAAGGGTGAGCTGAATCTGGAGACCCTCTTGGGCTCCGGAGCCCAGGTGGTCATCGACGTGGGCGAGCCCAAGGACACCATCGTGGAGGATCTGGATGCCCTCCAGGAGCAGACCGGCATCCCCTTCGTCCACGTGTCCGCCACCATTGAGACCATGGGCGACGCCTATCGGAAGCTGGGCGAGCTGCTGGGCATGGAGGAGGAGGCCGAGACGCTGGCCGCCTACTGCGACGAGACCTACGCCATGGTCAAGGACGTGGCGGAGCACGTGGAGAAGGCGAACCTGCTCTACATCACCGGCGACGCCGGCCTCAACGTCATCGCCCAGGGGTCTTACCACGCCGAGATCATCGACCTGCTGTCCAACAACCTGGCGGTGGTGGACTCCCCCTCCTCCAAGGGTACCGGAAACGAGGTGGACATGGAACAGCTCATGCTGTGGAATCCCGACGTAATCCTCTTCGCTCCCGACAGCGTTTATGCCTCCGTGGGGGATGATCCGCTGTGGCAGAGCCTCACCGCCACCCAGAACGGCAGCTACTATGAGGCCCCCATGGGCCCCTACAACTGGATGGGCTTTCCGCCCTCCGTCCAGCGTTATCTGGGTATGCTGTGGATGGCAAAGCTCCTCTACCCCGACGCGGCGGATTACGACCTCCAGGCCGAGGTGACCGAATACTTCGACCTCTTCTACCACTGCGCGCTCACTGGAGAGCAGTACGAGGCCCTGATGGCCAACTCGATCGGGAAGCAATAAAATCACACATCCCGGCCCCTTTTTGGAGGCCGGGATGCTTGCATAGGGCGGTGGATTACGCGTACAATAGGGAAAAAGGAGGGGAGCACATGAAAATTGCCATTGTGACCGGGGCCTCCTCCGGCCTGGGGGCGGCCTTTGTCCGGCGGCTGGACGCGCTGGGCGGGCTGGATGAGATTTGGGGTGTGGCCCGCCGGGGGGAGCGGATGGAGGCACTGGCGGCGGAGCTGCGCACCCCGATGCGGCCGCTGGCCCTGGATCTGACCCGATTGGAGAGCGTGGAGAACCTGCGGGTTCTCATGAGAGCGGAGGCGCCGGAGGTGGCGGTGCTGGTTAACGCCGCCGGGTTCGGCAAATTCGGCACCTGCGCCGAACTCACCCTCCAGGAGACCTGCGGCATGATCGACCTGAACTGCCGGGCTGCCGCCGCACTCACTGCCGCCGTGCTCCCCTACATGGGGCGGGGAAGCCGGGTGCTGGAGATCTGCTCCTCCGCCGCCTTTCAGCCCCTGCCCGGCTTCAACGTCTATGCCGCCACCAAGGCTTTTCTGCTCCGGTACAGCCGCGCCCTGCGCTGGGAGGCGGCTCCGCGGGGCATCCGGGTGACGGCGGTGTGCCCAGGGTGGATCAGAACCGATTTCATGGACGTGGCCAGAGATACAAAAAACGGGCGCACCGTGCGGAGCTTTCCCTTCGCCCAGCGGCCGGAGACCGTGGCCCGGCGGGCCCTGCGGAACAGCCGCCTGCTGGCCGTCACCACCTGCGGCCTGCCCGCCCTGGTCCAGCGTGTGGCCAGCAAGTTCCTGCCCCACTGCTTCATCATGGCCTGCTGGGAGGGCCTGCGAAGGGCATGATACAAAGCGCCCGGAACCAAACGGCTCCGGGCGCTGCGTTTATTTACGCGGCAGGGAGTTCAGGTAGTCGCCGACACCCCGTGCCACGCCCTCCATCAGCTTCTGCTGATAGGTCTCGTCGCACAGGCGGGTGAGTTCCTCTACGTTGGTCATAAAGCCGGTCTCCACCAGTACGGCGGCCATGTTGGTCTCCCGCAGGACCACGAAGTTGGCCGAGGCGATACCGCGGTCTACCGCGCCGCTGGCCGCGCAGGCGGCGTCCTGCACGGCCTGGGCAAAGGCCTTGCTCCGGCTGCTGGTGGGGTAGTAATAGGTATAGAGCCCCTGGAAGGTGGGGACGGTGGGGGCGGAGTTGCAGTGAATGCTCACGAACAGGTCGGCGTTGACCCGGTTGGCCAGCTCGGAGCGCTCGTACAGGTCTCCGGCGGTCTCCCCGTCCCGGGTGAGCACCACGTTATAGCCTTCATTCAGAAGGATGTCCCGCAGCTTGTAGACCATGGACAGGGTGAGATCCTTCTCATAGATGTCCACCCCGTTGGCATCCGGATATACCGCGCCCAGCGTTTTCCCGTCGTGGCCGGCATCCAGTACGACGGTGTACTTGTTGGGGTCAATGGGGGGCAGCTCGGGGGAGACGGAGGGAGTGGCGGTAATGCGCACGCCGCTGCTGCCCGCCTCCACGGTGATATTTTTGGCGTAGCTGGCACCGCCCTTGAGGTCCAGCACCACCCGCAGGGTGTGGGGATAGCCATACCCCAAGTCGTTCCCGTGCTGGTTGTAACGCACCGAGGAGAACACATCGCTGTCCACCGGCAGGGCGGCCTCACCCTCCAGAGCGCCGGAAAACACCGCGCCCAGGAGGTCCACCGCTACCCGGTCTCCCAGATCCACCACCCGGTATTCCGGTATATGGTCGGTGGCGATGGTCACCACGTGGGAAGAGGCGTCCACCGAGATGCCGGTGACATACCCCTTGTCTCCGGCGGCGGGCGTGTCGGGCGTGGGCTCGGGGGTCGGCGTCGGTGTCGGCGTGGGCTCCGGCTCCGGGGTGCCGGGGGAGGTGAGGATAGCGGTAAAGGTATCGTTGTCCCAGTCCACGGTGGCGCCCAACTGCTCCGAGACAAAGCGCAGGGGGACCATGGTGCTCTCCCGGCCCTCCCACTTAACCACGCCAGCGGGCACGCCACCGGGCAGCTCCATGGCCTGACCATTGACCAGTGCGGTGGCCGAGCCCAGGGTGAGTACGATGGTGCTCTCCTCCCGCAGGAGGATGACCTGACGGGTTTCCGGCACCCAGGTTACCGAGGCGCCCAGCCGTTCCGCGATCAGGCGGACGGGCACCAGCGTGCGGCCGTTCTGTCCCGCCGGGTACTGCACCAGGGCGGGTACATCGTCCGGTGTCAGAGGCGAGCCGTCCAGCGTCAGGCTGACCCGGTCGGTCTGGGTCAGTTCACCATAACGCTGGGTGGTCTCGTCGTAGAAGTAGACGGAGAGGGTCCCCGCGGGACCGGCCGCCCAGGCGGACAGCAGCCCCGCCAGCAGGGCGAGGGTGAGCAGGAAGGAAACGGCTTTTTTCATGGCAGAACTCCTCGGCGATAGATGCTAATATTCTACCTTATTCCACAGGTGCCGTCAAGAAAGGACCGCAAAAAAGGTTGACATAAATTTATGGCAGGCACTTTGACACGCTACTGTAAATGTGGGCAAATCCCTTGCGTTTTGCGGCAAAACTTGTTATGATAAACATTAAATACAAAGCAACGGAGGGAATACCCATGCTGAAGATCACCTGTGAGGGCGTGTACTACAAGAACGGGGGCTTTGTCCCGGCCAAAGACGGCCCTGCGGCCGGCTTGCCCGCGCCGGAAAAGGCGAGGGAGGGCACCATGGCCCACGCGATTCTGAAGGCCCACAATACCGGAGACAATATGGAGGAGCTGGCCATCCGCTTCGACGCCATGGCCTCCCACGACATCACCTATGTGGGCATCATCCAGACCGCCCGGGCCTCCGGCATGCAGGCGTTCCCCCTGCCCTATGTGCTCACCAACTGCCACAACTCCCTGTGCGCCGTGGGGGGCACCATCAACGAGGACGACCATGTGTTCGGCCTGTCGGCGGCCAAGAAGTACGGCGGCGAGTTTGTCCCCGCCCACCAGAGCGTCATTCATTCTTATATGCGGGAGCGGTACGCCGCCCCCGGCAGGATGATCCTGGGCTCCGACTCCCACACCCGCTACGGCGCTTACGGCACCATGGCCATCGGCGAGGGCGGTCCGGAGCTGGCCCGGCAGCTTTTATCAAAAACTTATAACATCCCGTACCCGAAGGTCATCGCCATCTACCTCACCGGCACGCCCATCCCCGGTGTGGGCCCCCAGGACGTGGCGCTGGAGCTCATCCGCTCCACCTTCAAAGACGGAGTGGTCAAGAACGCGGTGATGGAATTTTTCGGCCCCGGCGTAGCCAACTTGTCCATGGACTACCGCTCCGGCATCGACGTGATGACCACCGAGACCACCTGCCTGTCCTCCATCTGGCCCGCCGATCATACCTTGAAGGCACACCTGGCCGTACTGGGCCGGGGAGAGGCGTTCAAGCCCCAGGCCCCCGCCGACGGGGCCTACTATGACGGACTCATTGAGGTGGAGCTGGACAAGATCCGCCCCATGATCGCCTTGCCCTTCCACCCCTCCAACGCCTACACCATCCAGGAGTTCCAGGAGAACCTGGACGAGCTGCTCCACCAGGTGGACGAGGACACGGTGCGCCAGCTCAAGCTCAAGAACCGGCCCGCCTCACTGAGGGAGAAGATTGTGGACGGCAAATTCCGGGTGGATCAGGGAGTCATCGCCGGCTGCTCCGGCGGTACTTACCAGAATATCGTGCGGGCGGCCCAGATCCTGGACGGCCGCGCCATCGGCTCCGGCGAGTTCTGGCTGTCGGTCTATCCCACCAGCCAGCCCGTCAACCTGGAGCTGACCCGGAGGGGCTACATTGCCTCCCTCATGGCCGCCGGCGCCTCCATCCGCTCCTGCTTCTGCGGCCCCTGCTTCGGCGCGGGCGACGTGCCCGCCAACGGGGCTTTCTCCATCCGTCACTCCACCCGTAACTTCCCCAACCGGGAGGGGAGCAAGCCCTCCGACGGGCAGGTGTCCTACGTGGCCCTCATGGACGCCCGGAGCATCGCCGCCACCGCCCTCAACGGCGGCGTGCTCACCGGGGCCGACGAGCTGCCCGCACCCCCGGCCGATCCTGCCGAGGAGCCCTTCGCCTACGACGACACCCCCTACAAGGCCCGGGTCTACTTCGGCGTGGGGCGGCCCGACCCCGGCCAGGAGCTGGTGTTCGGCCCCAATATCGCCGACTGGCCGGAGCAGGTGGCCCTGCCGGAGAACCTGCTGCTTACGGTGTGCTCGGCCATCTATGACCCCGTCACCACCACCGACGAGCTCATTCCCTCCGGCGAAACCTCCTCCTACCGCTCCAACCCCGTCAAGCTCTCCGAGTTCGCCCTCAGCCGCAAGGATCCCCAGTACGTGCCCCGGGCCAAGGAGGTGCTGGCGGTGGAACGGCTCCGCCGCACCAATCCTGGTGATCCCCGGGTGGGGGAGGCCCTGCTGGGCCATGACCCGGCGGACACCGGCCTGGGCTCCCTGGTGATGGCCCTCAAGCCCGGCGACGGCTCCGCCCGGGAGCAGGCCGCCTCCTGCCAGCGGGTGCTGGGCGGCGCGGCCAACCTGGCCGCGGAGTATGCCACCAAGCGCTACCGCTCCAACGTGGTCAACTGGGGCATGCTGCCCTTTATCGCCGAAGACGTGAAGGACTGGAACCTCCAGCCAGGCGACCGGATCTACCTGCCCGGCATCCGCGCCGCCGTGGACGGCGGGGCGGAGGAGGTATCGGCCGTCCTCCTCCAGAACGGCACGGAGCGGCCCGTCACCCTCAAGCTTCCCGGCATGACCCGCGAGGAGCGGGACATCGTGCTGGCGGGCTGCCTGATCAACTACTACGCCAAGTAGGGGCGGCCTGTGGCCGCCCGCCCCTGAAAAAGCGGGGAAGCGTAGGGGCCGATGCCCTCATCGGCCCGCCGCTTTCCGGAGCCCTTTACATGCGGCCGTATGGTTGGGAAGGAGGGAGGACTTGTATGAGACGGCATCTCCTTGCATTGCTTGTGTGTGTTCTGCTCTGCCTGATGGTGCTCCCAAGCACCGCCTCCGCCGACAGCGGGCCCAAGCCCGCCGTCACCATCACGGTGGTCAACGCCCTGGCGGGGGAGTACTACCTGGATCTGCTCGTCACCGACCCCGGCGACCATGCAAACATCGATCCGGCAGACTACGACCCCGATCTTCTCCAAGGGCTGTGGGACTGGGAGGTGGACGGCTGGTACCCCGCCCTGGCGGGAGGCACCAGCGTTCCTCTGTTCGGAGATCTGCGGCCGGGGGAGGACGGTACCCATCGTTTTACCTACTACGGCCTGCCCCGCGCCTTTCGTATCGCCGTCTCCGGCCCAGACGGGGCCTGGGCCACGGCAGAGCCCTTTACCCGCACGGTGTTCTACACCCATCTGACGTACGACTGGGAGACCAACTCCATTATAAGGGCCACCTCCCCGGCGGGGTTCTACGGCATCCAGTTTTTATCCACCCTGGTGCCCACCCTGATCATAGAGGGCGTCCTGCTGTGGCTGTTCGGCTTCCGGGCACGCCGGGACTGGCTGGTGTTTCTGGCGGTCAATCTGGTCACCCAGGCGGGGCTCCACCTGTGGATTGCGGCAGATCTGATTTCCATCGGCGATTCTGCCCTCCAGTATCTGGTGCTCCTCGTGGCGGAGGTGCCTATTTTGCTGGTGGAGCTGATTACCTATGTGTTCCTGCTGAAGGAGTACAGCGGGCTCCGCCGGGCGGCCTACGCCGCCTGCGCCAATATCGCCAGCTATGCCGTGGGTTATCTTCCTCTCCACTGGGCGGTGGAATTTCTGGCCCGGTGAGAAGATTTGTTTTACACGGGCGGCAAAATACGGTATAATACGATATGCCGGGTAGGAATTACCCGGCGTATCGCCTGTTTTATTGAGATAAGGGGAAGTATATGAAAAAAATCCTTGCGGGAGCGTGTCTGTTTGGCCTTCTGCTCTCTGCCTGTACTCCTGCCGCCGAACCGGGGGACGACGGCACGCTTCACATCCTGGCCACCACCTACCCGGTCTACCTGTTCACCACAGCGGTGACCGAGGGGGCGGAGGATGTGGAGGTAAGCCTGCTGGTCAACCAGCCCACCTCCTGCCTCCACGACTACACGCTCACCGTCAGTGACATGAGGGCCATCGAGAAGGCCGATGTGCTTGTGATGAACGGTGCGGGGCTGGAGGACTTTATGGGCGACGCCCTGGCGGCCTCTGACGCGGCGGTGATCGACTGCTCGGAGGGCATTGAGCTCCTGCCCGCCCTGGGCCACGAGGGCCACGACCATGACACCGAGTACGACCCCCACATCTGGATGTGTGAAGAGTCAGCACTGGTTATGATGAATAATATTCTTCATGGCTTAGGGGCGTTGGACGAGAAAAATCTGGATTGCTACCGTGAAAATGCCGCTGCGGCTGCGGCCTTGGTGCCAGAAGATGACGCACGAATGGAAAACCTAGCCTGTCCTTATCTGATCACGTTCCACGACGGGTTTCAGTATTTTGCTCTGGACAACGGCCTGAACCTACTGAAGTCCATCGAGGAGGAAGAGGGGGCGGAGGCCTCCGCAGCTGAGATCCAGGAGGTTGTGGATCTGGTGAGGGAATATGAAATTCCAGCTATCTTTACCGAGCGCAATGGCTCTGAAGCTACCGCCCGGGCCATTTCCCGGGAGACCGGCTGTGCGGTGTACCAACTGGACATGATCATGAGCGGCGACGGCACGGGCATCCAGCCCTACCTCGACGCCATGCAGAAAAATATCGACACCATCGCGGAGGCATTGGGATGAGCGTACACAAGCACGGAACCACAGGGCCCGGCTGTGCCGGTACCTGCTGTCTGAAAGCCACCGACCTTGGGGTGAGTTTCGGCGGGGAGGAAGTATTGAGAGATGTTTCCTTCCACCTGCACTGCGGGGAGATCGTGGCCCTTATCGGCCCCAACGGGGCGGGAAAGAGCTCTCTTTTCCGTACCATCCTGGGACAGGTGCCTCACACCGGAACCATTGAGTTCCAACGGGCAGGGGGCGACAAGACCCGGCCGCTGATCGGCTACGTGCCTCAGTCTCCCAGCTTTGACCGGGGAGACCCGGTCAGCGTGTTCGACTTCTTCTCCGCCGCTATCTCCCGCTATCCGGTGTTCCTGCCCTCCCCCCGGAGCCTGCGGGCCAGAGTGGGTGCATGTCTGGCCCGGGTGCATGGGGAGAGCCTGCTGGACCGGCGGATGGGGGCCCTCTCCGGCGGTGAGCTCCAGCGTGTGCTGCTGGCCCTGGCGCTAGAGCCGCTGCCCCACATTCTGGTGCTGGACGAGCCCCTCTCAGGCGTGGACATTGACGGGGAGAAGCAGCTTCTGGACATGTTGGACGAGATCCGTACCCGCTATGACCTGTCCATCCTCCTGTCCACCCACGACTTCGCCACCCTGGGCCAGTTTGCCGACAAGGTGATCCTCCTCAAGGGCACGGTGCTGCGGGTGGGGCCGCCGGATGAGGTGCTGGCCTCGCCGGAGTTCCAGGAGGTCTTTCACCTGAACCTGGGGAAAGGGAACCTGGGGAAAGGAGGGAGGGGCTGATGGATTTCCTGGCCGGGCTCCTGGAGCCCTTTCACTGGCAGTTCATGCGCAACGCCCTGCTGGCGGTGCTGGTAATCTCGCCGCTGTTCGGCCTGCTCTCCACCATGGTGGTCACAAGCCGTATGTCGTTCTTCTCCGACGCGCTGGGCCACTCCGCCTTTACCGGCATTGCCATCGGCACCCTGTGCGGCCTGGCCGATCCCCTGTGGATGGCGGTGCTGTTGGCGGCGGTGTTTGCCCTGCTGTTCACCTATGTGCGCCGAAAGTCCAATATGGCCAGCGACACGGTCATCGGCGTCTTTTCCTCCACCGCCGTGGCCCTGGGTATCTTTATTGCCACCTTCGGCGGCGGCAGCTTCACCCAGTACAACAGCCTGCTCATCGGTGACATTCTCAGTGTGGAGCCCGCCAAGATCGCCCTGCTGGCGGTGATCCTTTTGGTTGTGGTACTGCTGTGGCTGTGCTCCTTCAATCAGCTCATGCTGTCCTCCATCCACCCTGCCCTGGCGGACAGCCGGGGGGTGGGGGTGTTCTGGCAGGAGGCGGTGTTCTCCGCCGCCATCGCCGTGGTGGTCACGGTATCCATGACCTGGGTGGGCCTGCTGGTCATTAACTCCCTGCTGGTGCTCCCGGCGGCGGCCGCCCGGAATGTGGCCCGGAACATGCGGCAGTACCATTTGGCTTCTCTGCTGGGAGCACTGCTCTCCGGCCTGGCGGGGCTGATGACCTCCTATTATATCGGATCTTCCGCCGGAGCGTCCATCACCCTCTACCTGGCGGTTTGGTTTGCCGTCACCTTTCTCCTGCGAAAAAAATGTATATAAGCAAGAGCACCGCGGAAGCCAAGCTCCCGCGGTGCTCTTGCTTGCTTTTTATGACTGAATCGAATCCACCA
>PVMO01021074.1_pt1 | contig 11346 bp, 4 predicted proteins | sample 1853421 | NCBI WGS metagenome assembly PVMO01 (sample SAMN08533511, study PRJNA380276) | Human gut metagenome, whole genome shotgun sequencing project.
AATACGATGACTGCAAGAATACTTCCGGCAATGATAACGGCATTATTTTTTTTCGCTTTTTTCATTTTCTCCACCTTATACCCTATCTGCCTTTCCTGTCATTTTTATCTCTTTCATTCTTGGATCGATCCATTCACTGACAGACTGTCCGATCACATTTCCTGCAATAACAAAAATACCGGTAAATACGCAAAGCACCATCAGCATATTATAGTCATGATATTTTGCACTTTCAAAAGAAAGCGTTCCGATTCCCGGATAGGAAAATACCATTTCCACGATATACGTCCCTTCGATCACATGCTGAAGTGAAATTGCCATCAGACTGATGAACGATGGCATAATATTTTTCACACAGTGAAAGAACAATACTCTTTTTCGTGACATTCCTTTTGCCTTTGCCAGTAAAACATAGTCTTTTCTAGTTTCTTCCAACAATCGGTTACGGATCAGATACGCATAATACCAAAGGTGGCTCAGCACAACAACTGTCAGCGGAAGAATCAGATGCGTCAATCTGCTCAACAGATTTGCCGATTGACCAAGATCATATGCCCCACTTCCCGGAAGGAGCTTTAGATTCACACTAAAAATCAAAATCAATATAAGTGACAACCAGAATTCCGGAATACAGCTTGTGATTGTTCCCACCTTACGCAAAATCCGGTCTAGAAGCTGATTTTCATAATACACACAGAAAATTCCAAGCAAAAGTGCCAGTCCAAATGTCAGAATAAAGCCAATTCCGCCAAGCAATAATGTATTGACTAAACGTCCCTCGATCACTGTAAGAACATCTTGCTTATATTTATAAGAGATTCCAAAATCCCCCTGAAATGCATTTCCAAGCCATTTCACATACTGAACAGGGATAGGTTCGTTTAATCCAAGTCGTTCCATTGCATGCTCATGTTCTTCCACCGACATTCTCTCCGCACGTTCTCCATAATAAGAAACCAGCGGATCCCCTGGTGCCAGCCGCGACATTACAAACACAAGAAGTGAGAGCACAAAAACAGATAGCAAGATCAATCCGATTTTTCTAAGCCATTGTTTCTTCATCACTCTGCTCCTCTCCTGAAATCTCCGGAATCGGAATCGCCTCCAGAAGTTTCTTCGTATATAAATGCTGTGGATGTTCAAACACCTGCTCGGTTTCTCCTAGCTCCACAAGTTTTCCATCCTTCATCACTCCGACACGGTCGCACAACAGACGCACCATTGAAAGATCATGCGCAATAAAAAGGATTGCACAGTCATGTTCTCTTTGTAAATGCCGAAACAGCTTCACCATCTGTGCCTGTGTAGTTACGTCCAGCGAAGCGATCGGCTCATCTGCGATCAAGAGCTTCGGCTTCATTGCAAATGCTCTTGCGATTGCAACTCTCTGTCTTTGTCCGCCTGACAACTCCGATGGCCACACGTGAAGCTGTTCTTCCTGCAATTCCACTTCTTCCATCATTTCACATAAAAAATCATGTTGTTCTTTCTTGTCAGAAAATACTTTATGTATTTCCAATGGCTCTGCAAGGATCTTCTCTACCTTCATTTTCTGGTTTAAGGAAGATGTTGAATCCTGAAAGATCATCTGCCGTTCTTTTTGCAGTCTTCTCGCATTTTTCTTTTTTGCTTTTTTATCAAGAAGGTTTATCCCATCATAAGAAAATGTTTCTGCTTCCGGACTTAGAATTCCCATCAGACATTTTCCAACCGTTGACTTTCCAGATCCTGACTCACCTACCAGTCCAAAAATCTCGTCTCTTCTTATCTCAAAGGACACATCTTTCACCGCTTGAAACACCCTTTTTCTATCTAAAGGATAGAAGTAGGACAAATGTGAGATTTCTACCAGTTTTTCATGCAATTCTGATTCACTTATTAATTCTGATTCATTTCTATACATATAATAAGGATGATCATGAAGTAATTTCTTTGTATAAGAATATTTTGGAGCTGTGAAAAGCTGTTTTGCTTCTTCCAATTCCACGATGTTTCCATCCTGCATGACTGCCACCCTGTCTGCGATCTGAGCAACAACTCCGAGATCATGTGTGATAAACAGAATGCTTAAATTCAATTCTTTCTGTAATTTTTTCAACAGTTTCAGAATCTCTGCCTGAATTGTCACATCCAAAGCTGTCGTCGGTTCATCCGCAATTAAAAGCTTTGGATTTGAGGCAAGTGCTATTGCAAGCACATATCTCTGACGCATTCCACCTGAAAAATGATACGGATATAGATCATAACGCTGCTCTGCGTCTTTGATCCCAACGAGCTTCATCAGTTCGATTGCCCGCTCTTTTGCTGATTCCTTTTTATTCTGCTTTAAAGCTTTTTCATGCAGCAAAATAGCCTCTTCTATCTGACTTCCAACTGTCATCGTCGGGTTTAACGTACTCTGTAGATCCTGAAACACCATCGCGATTCCCTGTCCTCGGATCTGCTGCATCTCTTTTTCATTATATCCGATCAGGTTCTGATCTTTATATTGAATGGCTTCGCCTGTCACAGACGCACTCTTTGGCAATAATTTCAAAATTGATCGGCACAGTACAGTCTTTCCACATCCTGACTCTCCAACAAGAGCAAGGACCTCCCCTTGCCTTAACGACAAGGAGACGTCCTTTACTACTTGTTTCTTTCCATCTGAAGTTTGAAATTCAACTGACAAATGCTTCACTGCCAGTATTTCTTCTATTTTCATTCGATTGTCCAATCCTCTACATTCCAGAAAATTCCAACACCATGATGACCAAGAATTGTATCCTTTGTAATTCCCTGGATCTTCTTATTCGTCACATAATCCACATCACAATAACAGAAGAATGTATATGCCGGATCTTCTGCAAGTGCAACCTGAAACTTTGCATATGCTTCTTTACGCTCATTCTCATCACTTGTCTGTCTTGCCTGTGTCAGATAAGTGTCTACTTGTTCATTGGAATATCCACTGTAATTACTTCCTTTATCTGTACCAAACACTTTATATGTATGGTCATCAGCATCAAACGGGCTTCCCCATCCGATCAAAAATGCTTCCTGATTTGCCCAGTCGATTTCTGACTGAACCTGTGCTTTTGCATCAACTCCAACTTCTTTCAGCTGCTGACATGCGATAGCCGCAAGATCTGCGCGCACCTGATCACCTTCCATCACATTGATTGTAAAAGAAAGCTTCTCTCCGTTTCTCTCATAGATTCCGTCATCTCCCAATGTCCAGCCAGCCGCTTCTAACACTTCTTTTGCTTTCGCCGGATCATAAGAGTATTTCTCTACATCTTCATTATTATATTTATTTCTCTGAAGCGGACCATAAGCTACAATTCCTTCTCCCAGAAGAACACTGTCTACCATCTTCTGACGATCGATTGCATAACTGATTGCAGGAATTGCATCTTTGTTTCTCTGCCAGAACTCATTATTAAAGTTATAAAGGATACCTCTGTAATCTGCTGTCTTCATATCATATACTGTAAAAGTATTATCATCTGTGAAATTCTGTGCATCCTTCGGTGTCACCTTTGCCAGATTGATCTCACCGGATTTTAACTGAAGTGCTTTTGCATTATCATCCGGTACAATCTTAAACACGATTGTATCAATCTTCGGGGCTCCTTTATAATAATCCTCATTCTTTACAAGTGTAATACTCTGTCCTTCATCCCACTCCTGAATCTTATACGGACCCGTTCCGATCGGATTATGGAAATATTCATCTGTCTGCATATCCTTGCTTTCCAGTAAGTGTTTCGGAAGGATACCAATTGTCATATAGTCGAGAAATGCCACATTCTTATCCCGAAGTGTAAAAGAAATCGTCTTATCATCGATCACATTGATTGCTGTAACATCCTCGTAATTAGAAGCAATTTCTGATTCATTGTCCGGATCCATGATCGCTTTGATCGTAAACTCAACATCATCTGCTGTAAATTTCTCTCCATCTTGCCAATTTACATCATCCCTAAGATGGAATGTATAAGTATTTGTCGCGTCATCCAACTCCCAGGATTCTGCCAGTCCCGGTACTACCTCATTATTCTCATCATGTGCTGTCAGACCATCAAACAGAAGCAAATTAATCTCTCCATGCTCATCAATAGCCGGATTGATCCTTGTGTAATCATTACTTCCATAGATTAATGTAGACCCGCTTTGTGTAGTCTCTTTATTTGCATTGTCTGATTTGCTTCCACAGCCTGTAAGTACACAACCTGCCAACATGCAAGTAGTTAATACTGCTGCAATAGCTCGTAGCAATTTTCTTCGTTTCATCGTTTTCTCCTCATGCTGTCTATTTTCTCTCAATGCAATTTATTGTAGAAGAAATAGAACAAACCCACAAGCCAGGTGGGGGGATATAAGATTTTTTAATCACTCAAAAAAAGAGAGGACTTCGTCTAAAAAGTCCTCTCTGTCTCTTATGAATCCTTCCGTGTTACTGTTTTCTGAATTTCACCATTCTTGATTTCTGTTCCACTTCTTGATTCTTTTTTATTATCTTTTTCTTTTTTTCAGTACAACAACAATTGCTGCCATTGAAAGAATAACACCTGCTGCCGCCGGAATGATCGGTGTAACATCACCTGTCTTAGTTGCTTTTCCGTTTGTTCCGCTCACTGTGTTTCCGCCATTCTGCTTACCTGCTGTTGTTGCCTGATGTTTTCCATCAGAACCTGATCCATTATTCTTGTCAGATCCTGTAGCACCGTTTCCATTTCCACTTCCCGGTTTTGATGGGTTCGACGGTTTTGATGGGTCGGATGGTTTTGATGCATTATCTTTCTCATCATTCAGAGCTTTCATTGCGTTCTGCAGATCAAGAACTGCTGCGTCAACGATTGGCTGTTCGTAAACAGAAAGTTCCTCGTTTGCCATAACTGCTTCTGCTTTAGCAAGAGCCGCATTGAACAGTGCAACATTTTCTGCGCTGTATCCTGTCAGATCCATTGCTTTTGCTTTTCCAATGATCTCTTCCAGTACGGACTTGTCTGCTTTGTAACGAAGTGCTGTCATTGCTGATGTAAGAACTTCTTTTGCCTTGTCTACGTCTTCCTGTGTTGCAGACTCATCTGCAAGTACTTTCTTCGCTGCATCAAGTGCTGCTTCGAATGTATTCCATCCTGCGCTGAGATAGTTCTCTTTCTTGTAATCAGCAGTTGAATCTACAAGTGCCTTAAGAGATTTTTTATCACCTTTCTTAACAAGTGCATTTGCTGCATCAAGAAGTTTCTGGTCTGCCTCAAGAACATCTACTTCTAATGCATCTCCATCTTCGATTACTTTCTCTGCGTTCTCAAGTGCATCTTTAAATGCATCTTTTGCTTCGCCATCGATATACAGATCAAGATTTAATGCTTTGTATAATGTGTAATGTGTTTTAAGTTTTTCCTTATCACCTGCTACAAAGCCAAGCTTCTGGATTTCTTCAATCAACGCTACTGTTGTATTATCGATTGTTTCCTGGCTAGACTGGATATTATCACTTACATCTTTTGCATAATTAAATACGTGATTAAAGCTATCTTTTACGCTATCGATTACTGCATCTACTTCACCATTTTCTACACATTTCTGTGCTACTGCAATAACTCGGTCCAAAGCACCCTTGTCTGTTGTAACTTCATCATTCAGATAGAATAAACGGAATGCATCAACTCCGATATAACCATAATAAGCATATTTCCATGCTTTGTTAATCTTAAGTCTTACTTTGTTGGACTCAAATTCATCAAATGTAAATACTTTTGAGATTTCTCCTAATGATGCTCCTTCAACTATTGGAACCCATTCCTCTCCGTCCAAGTATTCAATATCCATATCTGTAATGTCATAGTAGTTTTCATAGAACCAATCTAATGCAACTTCTGCTGTATTTACTTTAACTGGTTTTTCAAATTCAATTTCAAGAGTTGTTGGGAAAGTTGTCGGATACCATGCTGTACCATTATTCTTTCCGTCCAATGCATTTGCAATTCCTTCGCTATCTCCTGATGTATTGTTATCTGTAGCAGAAACGTAGTTCTCCTCAATACCTTCTGCAGAATTTAATTCTTCTTCACTGAGATATTCGGCTTCAAATACTTCACTCATCTGACGTCTGCCAAGGAACAAAGCAGCTTTGATTTTCTGTTTTGATTTTGTAACAGCAAATGGAGCTTTATACTCATCAGAGAACCACATTGGATCATTTCCATCTGTTGTATATCTGATCTGAAGATCATCAAATTCACTTGCAATCTCAACTAAATCATTTTCTCCAAGTGTCAACTGATTATCTGGTGTGATTTTCAATGTCAGTCTATTCCAAAGCTCCGGAAGAGCATCCTTCGCATGATCAACACTTTCTTTCATCAGCTCTAATTCACTTACTGTTGCCTCTGTATCTTTCAGAAGTTCTACGGCTGAAGATAACTGATTATTTAAATCTGCTGCTGTCTTAATATAGCTTGCCCAGTCTTCATCCAGATCTCTTCCATCATATACTTCCTTTGCAGGATAATAGGAATCTTTTAATGTCATTGCAGCTTTTGCAACCTGAATTGCTTTGCTGAGAATCTGTGACTGATTCTCATATTCGTCAGATTCTTCTTCTGCGATTGCTTTTTCTGCTGTCTGGATGAGTTCATCCAAATGTGCTTTCTGTTCAGCAAGAAGTTCATCTGTCATCTGTGCTGAAATTTCTTTTGCTGCATCGATTACACCCTGAAGTTTATCTGGTGATGCATTAAAGTCAATTGTATAAGTTTCTCCTGCCACTGTTGGGAAAGAGATTTTATTATCTGAAAGAACCTGTACTTCTACTTTTGTTCCATCAGATTTCTTTACTGTATAAGCTGCAATATTGTCATATTCACCTGTGAATGTATTACCATTGTTTGAAGTAATTGCAAAACGGTCTGCTTTTCCATTAGACCATTTCATATCGATATCGAAATTACCTCTTGCAACGATACCTTCTACATGACCTGTGTTCCACTGCTCCGGAATAGCCGGAAGGAACTGTACATATCCAAGCTGGCTCTGAAGAAGCATCTCATTAACACCGGCTGTATAACCAAAGTTACCATCAATCTGGAAGATTGGTCTTTCTTTATAGTTTGCTCCTGCACCATGAGAACAGAAAAGGTTTGTTAAGAATCCTGAATTTCCTCCACCTACATCTGACTGTACAAGCTGGAATGATTCTTTAGCATGTCCTGTACGAGCCCAAAGATTCAGTTTGTGAGCCTTTGACCAACCTGTTGCATCAAGTCCTCTTTCCTCCAGAGATACGATTGCTGCATCCATAAATTCCGGATTGTCTTTACTGATCAGATTACACGGATATAATGCCATCAGATGAGATAAATGACGATGCGGTGGCTGCACGCCTGAATTCTGTGCACCAAGGCTCTGTCTCCACTGTGGAATATCGATTTCTTTAAGATTTCCTGCCTGTGCTTTTCCAATCGTTGTCTCTTCAAACCATTCTTTCACCTGTCCGTCATCTCCAACTAATACAGGATCAAGTTTGGACTGTTTTTCTTTCCACTCTGCTACCAGATCTGCATCAACGCCTAATGTCTCTGCCGCCTGAATTGTATTTTCAAAGTGCTGCCAGATAAATTGCTGATCGTAAGATGCACCATTTACAATCGGTCCATTCTCTGGTGAATATGATGGAGCAGATACATAACGCTTCTGATACTCACTCCAGTAAAGAGCTTCATTCCAGAAGTTTGCAACTTCTTTCATAGATGGATATAACTCATCTTTCAAGTACTGTGTATCTCCTGTATACAGATAGTACTCATAAGAGTTAAGAAGTGCCCATGCAGAACCAATTGGATTCCATCCTGCTGCGTTATCTTCCTGTCCCAATGCTGAGAACATGTACGGTGTACTGAAACATCCTACAAGCCAACCGTTCTCTTCACCCGGATTACTCTTTATACCAAATGATGCCGCTGCCGCATTACGCCCTGCTTCTTTCAGCACATTTAAGAAATCATTGTATGGTTTCATACATTCACTTAAGTTACTTGCCATTGTTGGCCAATAGTTCATCTGAACATTGATATTAAAGTGATAATCTCCATACCATGTGAACCAGCCTTCTCCCCAAACACCCTGAAGGTTTGTCGGAAGTGCTCCATCTCTGGAACCAGCAATTGTCAGATAACGACCGAACTGGTAACACATAATTTCCAAAGCTCTCTGCTCTGCTGAAGTAGGAATATCACCACCATTGTTCTCGATCATATTGCGGTATTTTTTAATCAGTTCATCTGTTGGAATCTGTGGAATTTCTTCGTCAAATCCAAGTTCTACACGTGAGAACAATTCGGAATGATCCGCTACATGATCTGCTTTCAGTGCTTCATATCCTTTTTTAGATGCTGCCTTGATTCTTGCTGTAACTGCATCATGTGGATCTTCTCCACGGAAATTTGGAAGCTCCATCTTATAATCTGTACCACAAGCAAAGATCAATGTAACTGCATCTGCATCAGATACGCTGATTGCAGGATTTCCGCCGTTTGTGCTAGAGGAAAGACTTCCGCCCTCATTGATCACTTTCAGCTGTGCTTCTACATTCAAACCATTACCTTCTAATGCATCACGCATTGTAATAGTATCACCATCAACTGTGTTTGTATAAGCAGTTCCATTAATCAAGTTCTCCAAATTTGTCTTAAAGCTGATTTTTCCAGCTTTATCAGCACTTAAACGTACTGCCATAATATTATCTGGGTAACTATTAAAGTATTCTCTTGTATAATGAACACCTTCATAATCATAATTTACTGTTGCCAAAGCTGTACGCATATCCAGATCTCTGACATAATTAGATACTTTTGACGCATCCTGATCATTGGAAATAAATAAGTTTGCATAATCTGTCGGTGCATCGTATCCTGTCAGATCTCCCATCAACTTATTCAATTCGTCCATTGCTTCACCTTTTGTATCGGTTCCGCTTGCCTGATAGGAATTCTCATCAAAACCAAATACGAACTTAGATTTATCATCTAATCTTTCACGCATTGCATTCAGATTATCTTTAATCTTCTGAAGATCTTCTTCAGTATCGATCGGATTTGTTGTACCATAAGTATAATCATAAGAAGCCGCCGGGCCACCTTCCCAAACAGTTTTCTCATTAATGTGGATCTTGTCATTATTGATACCACCGAATACAAGACCACCCATATAACCGTTTCCAATTGCCAATGACTCTGTCTGCCAATCATTTGCCGGTTCATCATACCAGACTCTTAAAAGATTATCATTCTTTGCAGTTTCTTCTGCCGCAACTACTGCCGGCTCTTCTGCAAAAGCAGTTGTTGGAACTAAGGAAACAGCCATTGCAGCTGCTGTTGTAATTCCGACAAGTTTTCTAAACTTCCTTTTCATTCTTTTACCTCCTAGTTACTTAAATGAACAGCTTTCATTCTGTCCTTTTGTTGTTTTCCCATTTGTTTGTGGGTCGCAACCTTACAGACATTACTGCCTGTAGAAACCTCCTTCCTTTTCTTTTCTATTTCAACAGCTTATATAACAACTGTTGTTCACTTCGCTCGCATATATTACCTACTTTGTTTATTTATGCAGTTCACAGAATATTTACTTTTTTATCATATTTTAAACATATATTTTTCACATTTGACCGTCTAAGAATCATATCATAGTCCTTGAATAAAATCTTGGACGAAATAGGACAAAAAATATAATAAATTTCACTTTTTCGTAAAATTGCACACTTTCTTTCTTTATTCAGCTTATATTTTTGTTTATTTTTATTCCAATTTCTTTTTCATTTCTTATACTTTTTGTTTTATTTGCTAATATGTGAAAATTTCTATGGTATTTTTATAAATTGCTTTGTATATTTATGCACTCAAAAAAGCCCTGATGATTTTTTAAATCATCAGAGCTTTGAATTCTTTATTCTGTTTTTAACTTTCTTTTCCTTCTCCTGCAAAATACTCTTTCACAAGCTTTACAACTACACCTGACAATAAGAATACTGCAATCAGGTTCGGGATTGCCATCAGACCATTGAATGTCTCAGCAATATTCCACATCAGTCCAAGTTCCATTGTAGCACCTACAATTGCAACGAGTGCATAAAGTACCATGAATGGCTTATTCGCTTTTGTACCAAGAAGGAATTCCACACATCTCGTTCCGTACAATCCCCATCCGATAATCGTAGAAAATGCGAAGCAGCACATTGCAACCGCTGTAAAGATAGATACCCAGTTTCCATAAGTGGATGTAAATCCAAGAATAGTAAGTTCTGCTCCTGCCGCCTCTCCATATCCAACCGGAACACCGCTGCACAGAATAACGAGTGCTGTCAATGTACAGATCACAATCGTATCAACAAATACTTCGAAGATTCCAAAAAATCCCTGCTTTACAGGCTTTTTCGTATCTGCACATGCATGCGCGATAGAACCTGTACCAAGTCCTGCCTCATTAGAGAAGATTCCTCTGGAAACACCTTTCTTCATACTCATAAAGAAAGATCCCACGGCACCTCCGGTCACAGATGCCGGTGAAAATGCGCCTTCGAAAATGGATCCAAATACGCTCGGAATGTTCTGGAAATTCAGAACAACAACGCCAAGTGCCAGAATCACATAAATTGCTGCCATGAATGGGACAAGCTTTTCTGTAACCTGTCCAATTCTCTTAATTCCTCCAAGAAGGATCATGCCGATCAGGATAGCAAGTACAATTCCGATAATCAGATTCAATGTTCCAACAGAATCCTTTTCTATGATTCCATAATTAAAAAGTGCAGAATCGATTGCTGTTGTAATTGTATTCACCTGTGTTGCATTTCCCGTTCCAAATACAGTCAGAACTCCGAATGCAGCGAACAGATAAGCCAGCCAGTGCCAATGCTTTTTCAGACCATTTTTGATATAATACATCGGTCCACCGACACGATCTCCTTCCGCATTCGTCTCATGGAAATGAACTGCAAGAGTAACTTCTGAAAACTTTGTACACATTCCAAGAAGTGCTGAGATCCACATCCAGAACACTGCGCCCGGCCCTCCGATTGCGATTGCTCCTGCGACTCCGGCGATATTTCCTGTTCCGACCGTCGCCGCCAGCGCGGTACAAACTGCCTGGAATGGAGTCAGTGCACCGTCAGATGCATCTCTTTTGCGGAGCATTCTTCCGATCGTCACTTTCATCGCATACGGAAATTTTCTAATCTGAAGGAAGCCGGTCCGGATACTTAAGTAAAGCCCGACTCCAATAATGCAGATCATAGCCGGAACGCCCCAGATAAAGTTATTCACAGCACTATTTACTGATTCTATCGTAGATAACATACTTCTT
>PVMO01019498.1_pt1 | contig 11325 bp, 8 predicted proteins | sample 1853421 | NCBI WGS metagenome assembly PVMO01 (sample SAMN08533511, study PRJNA380276) | Human gut metagenome, whole genome shotgun sequencing project.
CCGTGCTCCGGCCAAAGTACAGAGTGCTTTGCTGGAAGCCATGCAGGAACGTCAGGTTACTATTGGTAAGGAAACATTCATGTTGCCGGAACCTTTCTTAGTATTGGCCACTCAGAACCCGATTGAACAAGAAGGTACTTACCCGCTTCCTGAAGCACAGGTAGACCGTTTCATGCTGAAAGTAGTGATTGACTATCCGAAGCTAGAAGAAGAAAAACTGATTATCCGTCAGAATATCAACGGTGAGAAGTTCAATGTGAAACCTATCCTGAAAGCGGAAGAAATTATCGAAGCCCGCAAGGTGGTTCGCCAGGTTTATCTGGATGAGAAAATAGAACGTTATATTGTAGATATTGTATTTGCTACTCGTTTCCCCGAGAAATACGATCTCAAAGAACTGAAAGACATGATCGGATTTGGTGGTTCACCTCGTGCTTCTATCAATCTGGCACTGGCTGCCCGCACATACGCTTTCATCAAACGCCGCGGCTATGTAATCCCGGAAGATGTACGTGCTGTTGCGCATGATGTTCTTCGCCACCGTATCGGACTGACTTACGAAGCGGAAGCCAACAACATGACTTCGGACGAAATCATCAGCAAGATTCTGAACAAAGTTGAAGTGCCCTAATCTGCTATCATATTGCAATGTAGTAAAAGCAGTCAAGTGTATTTTACTTAACTACCTGACTACTTACTACTTTAACTACTGTATAAATGGAAACAAGTGAAATATTAAAAAAGGTTCGTCAGATTGAAATCAAGACACGAGGACTGTCTAACAATATCTTTGCAGGCCAATACCATTCGGCTTTCAAAGGTAGAGGTATGTCATTCTCGGAAGTCCGTGAGTACCAGTTCGGCGACGATATACGCGACATCGACTGGAATGTGACGGCACGATTCAACAAACCTTATGTGAAGGTGTTTGAAGAAGAGCGCGAACTGACAGTGATGTTGATGGTCGATGTTTCCGGAAGTTTGGAATTTGGTACGGTTAAACAACTGAAGAAGGATATGGTAACGGAAATTGCAGCTACTCTTGCATTTTCTGCTATACAAAACAACGATAAAATTGGTGTGATCTTCTTTTCAGACCGGATAGAAAAGTTTATTCCTCCTAAGAAGGGACGTAAACACATTCTATATATTATCCGCGAATTGATTGACTTCCAGCCGGAAAGCCGTCGTACAAATATTCGTCTCGCATTGGAGTATCTGACCAATGTAATGAAAAGACGTTGTACAGCGTTTATTCTATCTGACTTCATCGATCAGGATAACTTTAAGAACGCTCTGACTATTGCCAACCGAAAACATGACGTAGTAGCATTGCAGGTTTACGATAGGAGAGTAAGTGATCTTCCTCCGGTGGGACTGATGCGAATAAAAGATGCGGAAACCGGGCATGAACAATGGATCGATACTTCTTCCAAAGCTGTACGCCGGGCACACCGTGACTGGTGGGTAAACAAGCAGACCGAATTGAACGACACATTTACCAAAAGTAATGTTGACTCCGTATCTGTAAGAACCGATCAGGATTACGTAAAGGCATTGTTGAATTTATTTGCCAAACGAAATTAATGGAATCAAAGATGAATAGAAATATTATTCTGATAGCATTATTAGGTCTATTGTTTGTCAGTAAAGCAGTAGCACAGTCTGTTACAGTAGAAGCAAAAATTGATTCACTGCAGATACTGATCGGCGAACAGGCGAAAGTGCAACTGCAAGTAGCCATGGATGCCAAACAGCGTGCTATTTTTCCTGCTTACACTGATACACTGGTAAGAGGTGTGGAAATTATAGAAACAGTCAAACCAGATACCCAATTCCTGAATGATCGTCAGCGGATGGTGATTACGCAGGAGTACATTATCACTTCTTTTGACTCTGCTCTATATTATCTGCCGCCAATGCCAGTTACCGTAGATGGGAAAGTGTACAACTCCAAAGCTCTCGCATTAAAAGTATATTCAATGCCGGTTGACACCTTACATCCGGACCAGTTCTTCGGACAAAAACCTGTGATGAAAGCTCCTTTTGCATGGGAAGACTGGTATGGATTGATCGCTTGTTCATTCTTGGCTTTACCTTTGCTTGGCTTGCTGATCTATCTGATTGTTCGCATACGTGATAATAAACCGATTATCCGTAAAATTAAAGTTGAACCTAAATTGCCGCCACATCAGGCTGCAATGAAAGAGATAGAACGTATCAAGACAGAGAAGGTATGGCAGAAAGGGCTATCGAAGGAGTACTATACCGAACTTACCGATGCTATTCGTACATATATTAAGGATCGTTTCGGATTTAATGCATTGGAAATGACTTCTTCTGAAATAATCGATCAGTTATTGGAAATGAATGATAAAGAGGCCATATCAGACCTAAAACTATTGTTCCAGACTGCTGATTTAGTGAAGTTCGCCAAGCATAATCCTCAGATGAATGAAAACGATGCCAATTTGATTAATGCCATTGATTTTATCAATGAGACCAAACAACCGGAAGAGGAAAATCAGAAACCGCAACCAACGGAAATCACTATTATTGAGAAACGTTCTTTACGTGTTAAAGCTATGCTGATTTGTGGAATTGCATTGTTATCAGCAGCATTGATCGGTACCTTTATATATATAGGTCTACAGTTATACAATCTTTTTGTATAAAGGATGTATAGCTTAATACTAAATAGTAAACTGTTAAATCATAAATAAAATGGTTTTTGCCAATATTGAATATCTGTTTTTGCTATTATTGCTTATACCTTATATTGTATGGTATATCTTGAAGCGAAAGAAAACTGAAGCTACCCTTCAGATTTCGGATGCACGGGTATATGCGCATACTCCTAAAAGTTATAAGAATTATTTGCTACATGCTCCATTTATACTGCGCGTCATTGCATTGGCTTTGATTATTGTGGTATTAGCGCGTCCGCAAAGCACTAATAAGTGGCAAAACAGCGAAATAGAGGGAATTGATATTATGCTGGCTATCGACGTGTCTACCAGTATGCTGGCGGAAGACTTGAAGCCAAACAGACTGGAAGCTGCTAAAGATGTAGCAGCCGAATTTATTAACGGACGCCCGAATGATAATATTGGTATCACTCTGTTTGCCGGAGAAACATTCACTCAATGCCCGCTGACTGTGGACCATGCTGTATTGCTGGATATGATTCATAATATCAAATGTGGCCTTATTGAAGATGGTACAGCTGTTGGTATGGGAGTTGCAAATGCTGTAACCCGCCTGAAAGACAGTAAAGCGAAATCAAAAGTTATCATCTTATTGACGGATGGTACCAATAATAAAGGAGATATTTCGCCATTGACAGCCGCTGAGATTGCCAAAAGTTTCGGTATCCGTGTGTATACCATCGGAGTGGGTACGAATGGAATGGCTCCATATCCTTATCCGGTCGGTAATACAGTACAGTATATCAATATGCCGGTGGAAATCGATGAGAAAACACTGACTCAGATTGCCGGTACTACCGATGGTAACTATTTCAGAGCTACGAGCAACTCGAAACTGAAAGAGGTATATGAAGAAATTGACAAGCTGGAGAAAACAAAGTTGAACGTAAAAGAGTATAGCAAACGGGAAGAAGACTATCGCTGGTTTGCACTGGCTGCTTTCCTTTGTGTACTACTGGAAGTTTTATTGCGTAATTCAATACTCAAGAAAATTCCGTAGGAATGTTTCGTCAATCGTGATTTGTAACGTAAAATAGGAAGAAGATGTTTCGATTTGAAGAACCTGCATATTTATATTTATTGCTGCTATTACCGTTTTTAGCAGCTTTCTACTTGTATTCCAATTACAGGAGACGGAGAAATATCCGACGTTTTGGAGATCCGGAATTGTTAGCGCAATTAATGCCGGATGTATCTAAATATCGACCGGATGTGAAATTTTGGCTCATCTTTGCCGCTATCGGCTTATTCTCAGTATTGCTGGCTCGTCCGCAATTTGGTTCCAAGCAGGAAACGGTGAAACGTAAAGGGGTGGAAGTGATTATAGCTCTGGATATATCTAATTCTATGCTGGCGCAGGATGTGCAGCCCAGCCGTTTGGAAAAAGCCAAGAGATTAATATCCAGATTGGTAGATGAATTAGATAACGACAAAGTCGGTATGATCGTATTTGCCGGAGATGCTTTTACCCAGCTACCGATCACGAGCGATTATATTTCCGCCAAAATGTTTTTGGAATCTATCAGCCCATCGCTGATTTCCAAGCAGGGTACAGCAATCGGAGAGGCAATCAACCTGGCAACCCGCAGTTTTACTCCGCAAGAAGGAGTGGGACGTGCTATCATTGTCATCACGGATGGTGAGAATCATGAAGGTAGCGCTGTAGAAGCTGCTAAAGCTGCTGCCGAAAAAGGGATTCAGGTAAGTGTGCTGGGAGTAGGTATGCCCGAAGGTGCTCCTATTCCTGTAGAAGGTACCAATGATTATCGCCGTGACCGCGAAGGTAATGTAATTGTAACCCGTCTGAATGAGGGCATGTGTCAAGAAATAGCCAAAGACGGAAAGGGTATCTATGTACGGGTAGATAATTCTAATTCTGCTCAAAAGGCTATCAGTCAGGAAATAAGTAAGATGGCTAAGTCTGATGTGGAATCGAAAATATATACGGATTTCAACGAACAGTTTCAGGCTATTGCATGGATCATTTTACTATTGTTACTAGCTGAGATGTTAATTTTGGATCGTAAGAATCCATTATTCAAAAACGTTCATCTGTTCTCTAATAAGAAGTAAGCTATGCGTATGTTAAAAATGAAATATATCCTGTTTGCTGCTTTTCTGTTATCGACTGCCGGCGTTTCGGCACAGAAAGCAGAGCGTGACTATATCCGCAAAGGAAATCGTCTGTTCAATGATAGTGTATTCGTAGATGCAGAAGTTAATTATCGCAAGGCTTTGGAAGTTAATCCTAAATCTGCTGTATCCATGTACAATTTGGGAAATACGCTCTCACAGCAACAAAAGTTTCAGGAAGCCATGGAGCAATATGATTCTGCCAGCAAAATAGAAAAGGATAAAATGAAATTGGCACACATTTACCATAATATGGGGGTGCTTTTTCAAGCTGGTAAAGATTATGCAAAAGCTGTGGATGCCTACAAAATGTCGTTGCGCAACAATCCTGCAGATCATGAAACACGGTATAACCTGGCACTCGCTCAAAAGATGCTGAAAGACCAACAGAATCAGCAGGATCAAGATCAAAATCAGGATCAGAATAAAGATCAGCAGCAGAAACAAGACCAAAACAAAGATAAACAGAACGATCAGAAGAAAGACGATCAAAAGGATCAGCAACAACCGCCGAAGCCTGAAAAACAAGATAATCAGATGTCAAAGGAAAATGCTGAGCAGTTACTTAATTCTGTAATGCAAGATGAGAAAGACGTACAGGACAAAGTGAAGAAACAACAGAAGGTTATTCAGGGCGGTCGTCTAGAAAAAGATTGGTAATAATAAAAAGTTGATGATATAAATTTCATAAGCAATGAAAAAACTGATTGTTATATTGATGGCATTGATAGCATATAACACCCAAGCGCTTGCCGACAAGGTGTCATTCACTGCTTCCGCTCCCGATGTAGTGGTGGTAGGGGATCAATTCAGGCTATCTTATACAGTAACCACACAAAAAGTTAAAGACTTTCAGGCACCGTCTATCAAAGGATTCGACGTCCTGATGGGGCCAAGCCGTTCTCAGCAAAGCAGTACACAGATAATGAATGGTAATGTCACCTCTACAAGTAGTATTACATTCACTTATATATTGATGGCAAATACTGCCGGTGAATATACAATCCCCGGAGCTTCTATTGTAGCTGATGGCAACCAGATGGTTTCAAACTCCGTAAAGGTGAAGGTTTTGCCACAAGACCAGGCTGGTAATGGAGGACAAAATGACGGTAGCTCATCTGCACGCTCTTCATCTGGTACAAGTGTATCTAATCAGGATTTGTTTATCACGGCAACTGCCAGTAAAACGAATGTATACGAGCAGGAAGCATTTGTCCTGACCTATAAAATATACACCAGAGAGCATGACTTGCAATTAAATAATGCCAAACTGCCTGACTTTAAAGGATTTCATTCTCAAGAAATTGAAATGAATGCAAATGCAAGATGGACACAGGAGCATTATAAAGGACGTAACTATAATACGACAATCTATCGCCAATTTGTATTATTTCCCCAGCAACCGGGTAAGTTATTTATAGAACCGGCACAGTTCCAGATGACGGTAGGTAAAGCTGTACAATCTGACGATCCTTTTGATGCATTTTTCAATGGTGGAAGCAATGTAGTTAAAGTACCGAAATCTATCGTTACTCCTAAAATAGCAATTAATGTCAATCCGCTTCCTGCTAGTAAACCTGCAAACTTTTCAGGTGGAGTGGGAGAGTTCAACATTTCTTCTTCCATCAATAGCAAGGAGCTGAAAACTAATGATGCTATCACTATCAAGTTAGTCATCTCCGGAACTGGGAACCTGAAACTGATTTCTAATCCGGAAATTAAATTTCCAGATGACTTTGAAGTATATGATCCAAAGGTGGACAACCAAGTCAGATTAACTCAGGAAGGTCTAACAGGAAATAAAGTTATTGAGTATCTGGCTATTCCAAGACATGCTGGCAATTATAAAATCCCGGGGGTATCTTTCAGCTATTTCGATATCCGTTCAAAATCTTACAAAACGTTGAAAACGGAAGACTATGTAATCAATGTTGAGAAAGGTGCAGGAAATGCTGATCAGGTGATTGCCAATTTCACCAATAAAGAAGACTTGAAAGTATTGGGTGAAGATATCCGTTACATTAAGCAAAATGAAGTTACTCTCCAACCTAAGGGTAGCTTCTTCTATGGCTCAATGACCTATTGGCTATTCTATATCATTCCTGCTCTAGCCTTCATCATCTTCTTTATCATCTACCGCAAACAAGCCGCTGCAAATGCCAATGTTGCTAAGATGAAAACAAAGAAAGCTAATAAGGTAGCAACCAAACGCATGAAACTAGCCGGTAAGTTGCTCTCTGAAAACAAGAAAGATGCCTTCTATGATGAAGTACTGAAAGCATTGTGGGGATATATCAGTGACAAACTTAGTATTCCGGTTTCCCGTTTGTCGAAAGACAATATTGAAGAGAAGCTGAGAAACCATGGAGTAAGTGAAGAACTAATTAAAGAATTCCTGAATGCATTGAATGATTGTGAATTTGCCCGTTTCGCTCCAGGTGATGAAAATCAGGCAATGGATAAAGTTTATTCTTCTTCAATAGAAGTGATAAGCAGAATGGAAAATTCAATAAAACATTAACCCAGAAGAGATTGTGTCATGAAAAAAATATTGTTTTTTATATTATTATCAATGTCAGTCACTTGTTTCGGACAAGAAACTCAAAGCATTGATTCTATACAAACAACCGAAGCTGATTCTATCCATGCGGGTTCACATACATTTTCTGATACGAAATTGGAAGATGTAACAAAAGCCGAAGGAGATTCCGCATATATAAAAGCTGATTATGCAACTGCTATCCAAATATATGAATCCTTATTAAAAAATGGGGAATCTGCAGATGTGTACTATAATTTAGGAAACAGTTACTACAAAGCTGGAGAAATAGCAAAAGCCGTACTCAACTACGAACGTGCTTTGCTTATGAAACCAGGAAACAGCGACATCCGTGCCAATCTGGAAGTAGCACGCGCTAAAACAATAGATAAAGTAGAACCTGTTCCGGAAGTTTTCTTTGTATCATGGGCCAAAGCCTTGATAAACAGTATGAGTGTAGACGCATGGGCTACATGGGGAATTGTCTCCTTTATTCTATTTATCATCGCTCTTTACTTCTTTATTTTCTCCAAGCAGATTATACTGAAAAAAGGAGGATTTATATCAGGTATCGTTTTCTTAATTGTTGTAATATGCTCTAATCTTTTTGCTTCAGAGCAAAAAGAACGTTTAGTAAATAGAAGCGAAGCGATCGTCATGAATCCTAGTGTAACAGTTCGCAGCACTCCGAGTGAAAGTGGAACAAGTTTGTTCATCCTTCATGAGGGACGTAAGGTCAGTATCAAAGATAACTCAATGAAAGAATGGAAAGAAATTCGCTTGGAAGACGGCAAAGTAGGATGGGTGCCGGCTTCCGCTATTGAAGTGATATAAAATTCGTAAACAGAATTTAGGAATTTAGGAAAAAAGATAAGCAAATAATTTGTTTTATCTTTTTTTTTGCTTAAGTTTATAGCGTGATAAAAAAATCACATAGTATTAACCATTAAATTTATGAGACATGAGAACAATAACGTTTAATGAACTTCGTAAAATTAAAGATTCATTGCCTAGCGGTAGCATGCATAGAATAGCAGACGAACTTGGTTTGCACGTAGATACAGTGCGCAACTTCTTCGGAGGCCACAATTTCAAGGAAGGAAAAAGTGTCGGAATACATCTTGAGCCCGGTCCGGATGGCGGGCTTGTAATGCTGGATGACACAACTGTTCTCGACCGGGCTCTAAAAATTTTAGATGAAATAAACATGAGTATGCAAAAAGAACAAGCTACCGAACCTATGCAAATTTAAAATATAAAACAAGAATCCCAATTGCCCAAACAATTGGGATTTCTTATTTGTTCACCTTCAAAAACAGATTATTATGGAAGATAAATTAGTAACCTTAGCTATTCTGACTTATACAAAAGCTCAGATTCTAAAGAATGTCCTCGAAAATGAAGGAATAGAAACATACATTCATAACGTAAATCAAATACAACCTGTTGTATCTTCAGGAGTACGTCTACGAATTAAAGAAAGTGATCTACCACGTGCATTAAAAATAACGGAAAGTTCTACCTGGTTATCTGAAAGTATAGTGGGAGAGAAGACACCTAAGGTAGATAATAAATCGAACAAAATTTTAATACCTGTCGACTTCTCCAGTTATTCGATGAAAGCGTGTGAATTTGGCTTTAATTTGGCTAAAACTGAGAATTCTGAAGTGATTCTATTACATGTTTACTTTACACCGATATACGCTTCGTCATTACCATATGGCGATGTATTCAATTATCAGATCGGAGATGAAGAATCTGTTAAAACAATCATCCAACAGGTCCATTCAGATCTCAACGCACTATCTGATAAGATAAAGGAAAAAGTTGCATCTGGAGAATTTCCGGATATCAAATATAGTTGCATTTTGCGAGAAGGAATTCCAGAAGAAGAAATTTTAAGATATGCCAAGGAGCAGCGTCCTAAGGTTATCATTATGGGAACGCGTGGAAAAAGCCAGAAAGACATTGACTTAATTGGCAGTGTAACAGCTGAAATTATTGATCGAAGCCGCACAGCAGTATTAGCAATTCCGGAAAATACTCCATTCAAAGAATTCAATGAAGTAAAACGTATTGCTTTCTTAACCAATTTTGATCAGAGAGACTTGATTGCTTTTGAAGCATTTTTCAACACTTGGAAATCTTTCCATTTTTCAGTCTCATTAATACATCTGGCTGAATCCAAAGATACTTGGAATGAAATTAAACTTGCAGGTATCAAAGACTATTTCCAAAAACAATATCCCGGGCTTGAAATTCATTATGATGTGGTAATGAATGATAATCTATTAAAAGGACTTGATCAATATATCAAAGATAATCAAATTGATATAATAACATTAACTTCCTATAAGAGAAATATATTTGCACGATTATTTAACCCAAGTATCGCTCGTAAGATGATTTTCCATTCCGATACGCCATTGCTTGTTATTAACGGATGATGGAGAAAGAACGAAAATAAACTGTTTACGTTCAGGGAATAATTATCATTATGTTTAATAGAAAAATAGATAATACTTATAACTAATTTCTCTCTCTTCTCTCTCTAAAACCAAAAGAGGCATTCCAAATGAATTGGTTATAGCCTCTTTTTCATTTTCTCACAAAAAGAAATTCATCATTATATATTTTGATAAAAAAAAATCAGAATCATCATTCAAGCTTCTTTATTTGTAAAAACAAAAAAGACTATCCTAATTTAAATTTTGGGATAGTCTTTTTATAAAAACTGAATATAATTATTTCATCATCTTATCGATTTCTTCAAATTCAGGACCCATGTTCAGATTATAGTAAACACGGTAAAGACCCTGTAACCACAAATCTTTCTGATCAGGTTTCAAAGCTCTGGCTTTTTCGTAGAATGGCTTAGCTTCTTCATAGAATTTCTTCACTGTAGCTTGTGCCTCTGCATATTTCGGATCATTGATATCTGTTGTAGCTTTATCAGCATAATCCTGAGCCTTCATCAAATACACTAATCCTACATTAGAATATGCCTCTGCATATTCAGGATCTGCAGCAATAGCTTTCTTGTAGAACTCAATAGCTTTATCATATTCTTTCATATTATGATAAAGATACGCTTTCACATAAAGATACAACTTGTTATTAGCATCAGTAGACAACATTCTATCAGCAAATTCCATTGCTTTAGAAGCTTGGTTAGAGCTAGTATAGTAATCTACCAAATTCGCAAAGAAATAATCATTTCCAGGGAATTTTAAAATACCTTCTTCCAATGATTTAACCCATGCTGCAGTATCACCTTTAGCTTTATATGCATCTGCCATCAATTGCATTGCAAACTTACCGCCATCTTTGTCATCCAAAGCAGCAGGAGCATATTTAATAATTGCATCTTTATCTCCTACTCTGTCAGCAGCCAATGTTGCGTAATATGCTATTTGTGCCAAAAGAGTATCTGTTTTAGCCAAATTTTGCTCTGCCAACATAGGATAAGAAGCTGATTCTACGTATGTTGCAAAGAATTGCAAAGCTTCCTTATTCTTATCAAGGTTAAAGAATTGAATACCACCGTTAATTAAGTTAGGACGTTCAACCAATATAGTTGAAGCATTTGCTTTTCTATATTTGTTTTTAATTTTACCTTTTTCATTAGGTACTTGAGCTAGATCATCACATTTAGTATAATACTCAAACATTTTTAAAATGCTGTTGTATGCCTTCAATGTGTCAAACGGCTGTTTCAGAACACCTTTCTTATCACGTTCTTCTTCAATAAAACGTTTCTGAATAAATCCAGCAACGTCCCATGTGTCAGGAAGATCCTTGGTCTCAGGGTTCTTAATGGCTTCATTAATCAGCTTTTCAGCTTGATTAAAATTCGGTTTTACATCACTGGCAATGCTTTTGGCTTCTTTTACATTCTTCATTTGAGCGAATGATAAGCTTACGGCCATCAATAAAACCATTGAA
>PVMO01021050.1_pt1 | contig 11222 bp, 8 predicted proteins | sample 1853421 | NCBI WGS metagenome assembly PVMO01 (sample SAMN08533511, study PRJNA380276) | Human gut metagenome, whole genome shotgun sequencing project.
CTTGATCAAAACGCTCTAAGAGAAATCTTGGAGCGTTTTCTTTTTGCTTTTTTCGTCCAAAGCTCTTGCATCTGGTCGGCGGGTGCGGTATGCTTAACCAATAGGACGCTTGGGAGAGGGAGGGCAGAGACATGGACAGAGAAGAGATCCGCTATCTGCTGGGCAGCACGATTTATGCACGGGCCAAGGCATACGAGAACCGGGTGCAGGATCTGGAATGTGAGACGGCGGAGAACGGCGTGCGCCATCTGAGCGCCGATGTGCGGGGCAGCGGCCGGAACCTCTACCGGACCCAGGCGTGGCTGCGCCAGAACGGCAGTTTCGTCAGCGCCAGCTGTACCTGCCCTTTCAATGAAAACGGCGAAGGTCCCTGCTGCAAGCACATCGGTGCGCTGCTGCTGCATGAGGTGGATGAGCCGGAAAAAAAGATGGAACCAAAGCCAGAGAAGAAGGCACTGCTGGACATCCCGGGCGTGCGGCGCGGGACAGAATTTGCTAAAGAAGCCGCGGTCCGGAAGGATAGCTACGTCTCCGGTCTCGAGATGCTGTTCGGCAGGAAATGGCGAGGCGATGAACCCGTCTCAGATGTGCAGGCGCAGGAACTTCTTCGAGCTTATCAGGAGGACGCGCTGGCCGAGGTGGAGAGTCTGACGGCCTCGGACGGCCAGCAGCGAGGCTTCGCGGAACTGGAACCGGAGCTCATCCTGGACTACTCCGGACAGCCGCCGCTGCTGCGCCTCCGCATTTCGGACGGCGGGCGGCAGTATGTCGTCAAAAGCATCCCGGAACTGCTGACGGCCATCGAGAAAGAGCGGAGCGTCAGCTACGGCAAAACGCTGGCCTTTGTCCACCGCTGGGACGCCTTTACCTCCGAGGCACAGAAAATTCTGACGCTGCTCCGCCGCCAGCAGGACACGGTAAAGAGCGTGGAAGCCGCCACAGGCCGCCCGACCCGCAGCATCGCAAATGGCCCCGCTGGAAGTGTGCCGCTGTCGGGTGAGCTGCTGGATGAACTGGTGGTATTATATGAGCCGAGGGGCGAGGTGGGCGGTTACGCCTTGCGAAAGGGTCTGCCCGCGCTGACGCTGCGGGTCGAGAAGAAGAGGGGCGGCGTACACATCGTGGTGGAGCCCAGTCTGTACACATTGCAGGGCCTCGACTACAGCTACCTTTATAATGAAGACACCATCTGGAAACTGGAACGATCCGAAGCGGCCCGTCTGCTGCCCGCGTTGAACGCCCTCTGTGGCAGCGGACTCTTTTTCACCAGCAAGGATGCCGTGTCGTTTTGCAGCTTCGTGCTGCCGGAGCTGGGCCGGAAGATCACCATCGACGACCCTGACCGGCTGCTTTTGAATCAGATACCGCTGGAGCCGGTGGTGCAGTTTTATCTGGATGCGCCCCACATGGGGGCCGTCCGCGCCCACCCGGAATTTTTGTATGGGGAAGACCGGGTGACGCCTTTTGCGGCCCCGACCGATTTATTGAGGGACGCCCGCGCAGAGCGTCGGGCCGGGCGGCTGCTTCAAACTTATCTGACCCAGCAGACCGACACCAGCCCCGCCGAATATGGCACAGACGACGAGGATACCCTTGTTACTTTCCTTGAAGAGGGTGTGCCTGCCCTGCTGGCGGAGGGCGAAGTCTACCTCAGCGATGCATTCCGCGACTTGCAGGCTGCGCCGCCGAAGATCTCGGTGGGTGTGTCGGTACAGGGCAGTGTGCTTGATTTGGAGGTGGACACCGGCGAATTCCCGGTGAGCGAGCTGAAAGCTCTGCTCAAGTCGCTCCACCAGAAAAAGCGCTACCACCGTCTGCGGGATGGCCGATTGCTGCGGCTGGATGACTCGCTGGAAGTGCTGGACGAACTGAACGAAACGCTGGAACTCTCCGGCGCAAAGCTGGGCCAGAATCATGCGCAGCTTCCGCTTTACCGTGCGCCCAGCCTCGACTGGGCGCTGTCGGGCCAGACCGGTGTGCGCTTCAACCGGGATGACGCCTTCCGGCGCATCAGCCGAAGCTTCCACGCCGTCAAGGACAGCGAGTATGCCCCGCCTGTCTCCCTGCAAAAGACCCTGCGCAAATATCAGCGGGACGGCTACCGCTGGCTGCGGACGCTGGACGGTTACGGCATGGGCGGCATCCTCGCCGACGATATGGGCCTGGGCAAGACGGTGCAGGTGCTGAGCTACCTGCTGGCCATGAAGCAGAACGGCCAGACTCTGCCCAGCCTTATCGTCTGCCCGGCCTCGCTGGTGCTGAACTGGGCCGAGGAGTGTCAGAAATTCACGCCCGAACTCTCCTGCGTGGTGGTGGATGGCGACGCCGCCCACCGCGCCGAGCTGGCTGAGAGCTGGCCCGCCGCCGACCTCGTGGTGACCAGCTACGATTTGCTGCGGCGTGACGAGGCGCTTTACGAGGGGCAGGAGTTTTACGCCTGCATCCTCGACGAGGCGCAGGCCATCAAGAACCACACCACCCAGAAATACAAGGCCGTCTGCAAAGTGCGCAGTCGGGTGCGGTTCGCCCTCACCGGTACGCCGGTGGAGAACCGGCTGGGCGAGCTGTGGAGCATCTTCTCCTTCCTGATGCCAGGCTATCTGCCGCCCTACAAGAGCTTTTGCAGCCGGTTCGAGAAGCCCATCGTGCAGGAGGAAGACCAGACCGCCGTGCGGCGTCTCAATCAGCTGACCGGCCCCTTCATCCTCCGCCGCATGAAGTCGGATGTGCTCAAGGAGCTGCCGCCCAAGACCGAGAATGTCTACCGCATCGAGCTGGAAGAGGAGCAGCGCAAGCTCTATCTGGCCGCTGTGGTGGACGCCCGGGAGAAGCTGCAGGCCGCAAAGCCCGAGGACAAGATGGCGGTGTTCGCCGTCCTCATGCGGCTGCGGGAGATCTGCTGCGACCCGCGCCTTATCGCAGACAACTGGGAGGGTGGCAGCGCCAAGCTGGACGCCTGCGCGGAGCTTGTCTCCAGCGCCGTGGAGGGCGGCCACCGCATCCTGCTGTTCAGCCAGTTCACCTCGATGCTCGAGCTGCTGGCAAAGCGTCTGGACGCCGAGGGCATCAGCCACTTTACGCTGCAGGGCTCGACGCCGAAGCCCGTCCGGGCGGAGCTGGTCCGGCGGTTCAACGGGGGAGAGGTGAGCGTTTTCCTCATCTCGCTGCGGGCCGGCGGCACCGGCCTCAACCTGACGGCGGCGGACATCGTCATCCACTACGACCCGTGGTGGAACGTCGCCGCCCAGAATCAGGCCACCGACCGCGCCTACCGCATCGGCCAGCAGAACCCGGTGCAGGTGTATAAGCTCATTGCACAGGATACCATTGAAGAAAAAATCGTGGAATTGCAGCAGGCCAAGCAGTCGCTGGCCGACACCGTGACCGGCACCGCCGATGGTGCCATCCTCTCGATGCGGCCGGATGAGCTGCTGCAGCTGCTGGAAGGGAGCGAACCATGAAATACGCATTATTTTCGGTGCCGGTAGGCACCATTTACGACCTGCCCCAGACCATCAAAGAGGGCGAGGAGGGCCTTGTCTCTACTATCGGAGATGAGGGCCTGTATGGGCAGGCCTGCCAGGTGCGGACTGCGCCCGGCAGCGTGACCGCTGCGGGCGTCCAGCTTCCGCCCGATGTGGCCGAAGTGGTCAGCTTTTACGGCTACCATGGCTATGTGAATCAGCGGGAATTGCAGTTTGTCCGCGAGGAGGAGCTGTGGGAGTATCTGGGGGCAGACCTCGTTCTCGTGGGCCGCGCTACGGATGTCCTCAGCCTGCCCAAGGTGCAGGGCGTCCGGATGATGGAATTGGAGCGGGGAGGCGTTCTCCGTCGCCAGCCTGAGACCGCCGAAGAGGCCGAGGCCCACAAGGGCTGGGCGAAAGTCCTGCTGACGGATGGCCGGACGGGCTATGTCCGGGACGTGGCGCTGGAGCCGGTGAAATATGAGATGACGGCGGTCTTCTCCCAGAGAGAGGGCCTTGCCTTCAATGACGCGCTGGCCGAGACGCTGGACACGACGGCAGACAAGCTCGTGCCAGAAGCTGTGGCACGCTGGTACGGCGGCAGCGAAGATGCCTTCCGCGCCGCTGTCTGTGAGCAGGCAAAGAAGTATATGGGTACCGAGTACCGCTGGGGCGGCAAGTCGGGCCGGGGCATCGACTGCTCGGGCCTTGTCAGCAGCGCCTATATGCAGTGTGGTGTGCTCATCTACCGCGACGCAAAGATCATCGAGGGCTGGCCGATGCATGAGGTGGCCTTCGAGAACAAAAAGCCCGGCGATGCGCTCTTCTTCCCCGGCCATGTGGCGCTTTATCTGGGCGAAGGGCGGTATATCCACTCCACCGGTGCTGCCGTCAGCGGCGGTGTGGTCATCAACAGCCTTGAGTCGAGCGACCCGCTGTATCGGGAGGATCTGGTGAAGTGTTTGTATGCGGTGGGGAGTATTTTCTAAAAGGAGATAACCATGAAAGTCTTTGATCTACATTGTGACACCCTGAGTGAGCTGCGCTACGCCGAAAAGGCGGGTACGCCCAAGAGCTTTGCGCAGAATGATTTCCATATCGACTTGCAGAAACTGAAAAAGGGCGACTATATGCTGCAGTGCTTCGCCGCCTTTGTCAATCTGGGCGACAAGACCCCCGGTGCCGACCCGCTGGTGACGGCGCTGGAAGAAATCGACGTCTTCAAACGCATCATGGAAAAATACCCGGAGGATATTGCACCGGTGTATCAACCCTCTGACATCCGAAAAAACGCCGCCGAGGGCAAGATCAGCGGAATGCTCACCATTGAAGAGGGCGGCTGCTGCAAGGGCAGCATCGGTGTGCTGCGCCGGATGTACGAGCTGGGCGTCCGCATGATGACTCTGACCTGGAACCACGAGAACGAGCTTGCCAGCCCCAACGTCGTCCCCGGCGGGGGCCACAACATCTGGCCCTGCGCCCCCAACACCGAGACGGGCTTGAAGGAGAAGGGCTTCGAGTTCCTGGCTGAGATGGAGCGTCTGCACATCATCGCAGACGTGAGCCACCTGTCCGACAAGGGCTTCTGGGACATTGTGGAGCACTCCACCCGCCCCTTTGCGGCCAGCCACTCCAACTGCCGCGCCCTCGCGCCCCACTGCCGCAACCTCACCGACGAGATGATCCGCGCCCTCGCCAACAAGGGCGGTCTCGTGGGTCTGAACTACTGCAGCGGCTTCCTCGACAACCAGCCCGAAGAAAAGCTCTGCCGCAGCACCACGGCCCTGATGGCAAAGCACGCGGCCCACTTCAAGCAGGTGGGCGGTATTGAGATCATCGGTCTGGGCAGTGACTTCGACGGCATCGGCGGCAAGCTGGAAATGGACGACTGTTCCAAGCTCCCGCTGCTGGCCGACGCACTCCGCCGCGAGGGCTTTACCGAGGACGAGGTGGAGGCCATTTTCTACCGCAACGCCCGGCGGTTCTTCGAAGAAAACCTCTAAATAATGTATAAAACGACAGGGAGATTCCAAAATGGATAAAAACATGACGCTGGAAAAGCGTATTGCCGCCGAGCTGTATTCCTATCAGGGCAAGATGAGCGTCTTTGTGGACGATTTGCACGGCCACACGGTCGAAATCGGCGCTGACGAGGAATTTGAGACGGCTTCCACCATCAAGGCATACATCCTCGCAGCCCTGTATCTGCAGGCCAGCCGGGGCAAAGCCAGCCTCGAGGAAAAAATCACCTACAAGCCCGAGCACTTTGTGGACGGTTCCGGTATGCTCCGGGCGCTGGGCGTGGGCGCAAGTCTGAAAGTTAAAGACGCCGCCACCATGATGATCATCTGCTCCGACAACATCGCCACCAACATGGTCATCGACTATCTGGGGCTGGACACCATCAACGCCTGCATCCGGGAGATGGGCTTTGTCCACACCGTCCTGCACAACCCGCTCCACTTTGATATTTACAACGACCTCGGCACCACGACTCCCCGGGACTACGCCTCGCTGTTTGCGCAGGTGGCAAAGGGAATGCTCGTCAGCGCTGAGGCCAGCGCTGAGATGCTGGCCATCTTCCGTCAGCAGCATTACAATACCATGCTGACCCACGACTTCCCGCAGTTCTATCTCGACTGCGAGGAGACCGGCGAGCCGGAACTCATCTGGGTGGCCAGCAAGAGCGGCAGCATGAACGCCTGCCGCAACGACGGCGGCATCGTCCACACCCCCTACGGCGAGTATGTCATCGTCCTGATGAACAAGGACTTCCACGACATCATCGAGTACAATGACCATCCCTCCATGGTCTACGGCGCCCGGGTGTCCCGGATGATACTCGACCAGATTTTGGCCTGCGAGGGTGAGCTGTACAAGTAAAATCGTGGAAAAATAGGAATATTAAGGGGAATCATAACAATGGGTATTCAAATCAGCCTGCCGATGATGGCATTTCTGGTGTTCATGACCGGCTTTGCGGGCTTTGTCGATTCGGCAGCGGGCGGCGGCGGACTCATCAGTCTGCCGGCCTATCTCTTCGCGGGTCTGCCGCCTCACTATACTTACGCCACCAACAAATTCAGCGCCGCCTGCGGCACGACGTTCGCCACGGCCAGCTTCTTCAAGAACGGCGCGATGAACCTCAAGGTGGGCATCCTCGCCGCCATCGGCAGCTTTGCGGGCAGTGCCTTAGGCGCACACATCGTCCTGATGCTCAGCGATGAGGTGCTGCAGATGATGATGTTCATCATCCTGCCCATCGCGGCAGTCGTCATCCTGTGGCGTCGCAATCTCCCGGACGAGAACCGGGACGACGGCACCCTGAATTTGAAAAAGGCCCTGCTGGCCCTGGGTATCGGCTTTGGCATCGGTCTGTACGACGGCATGGTGGGGCCTGGCACCGGGACCTTTGCCATCATCGCTTTCACCAGCCTGATGGGCTTTGACCTGCGCACCGCCAACGGCAACGCCAAGGTGCTCAACCTCGCCAGCAACTACGCCAGCCTCTTCACCTATCTGATCAGCGGGCTGGTGGTCTTTCCGGTGGGCATCCCCTGCGCCATCAGCAACATCGTCGGCAACATCATCGGCTCCCACTTCGCCCTGAGAAAGGGCGCAAAGTTCATCCGCCCCATGATGCTCGTGGTGCTGGTGCTTTTGCTGGGCAAGCTCATTACGGATATGCTGTAAGTAAAAACGAAAAGAGGCTGCCGTGCAGATGCACAGCAGCCTCTTCCTATATACTCTTAGTCGATGACCAGCCCGTTATCGAAGAAGGCCAGACCAAACGCACCGGGACCGGCGTGGGTGCCGATGACGCAGCCGATCTGGCGCACCAGCGGCTCGGGAAGGCCGAGATTGTCCACCAGATAGGTCTGGATGGGGTTCACCTCGCGGGGGCTGATGGTGTAACCGGCCAGAGAGGGGAAACGGGGATTGACGCCGCCCAGCTCCTCTATCTTCTTGAAGAGGGCGACGTATGCGCCGGGCAGACCCCGGGCCTTACCGGCCATGGCGACTTTGCCCTCCTTGATGGTGATGAGGGGCTTGATGCCCAGCATCCCGCCGGCCACGGCGACGGCGGCGGGCAGACGGCCGCCCTTGCGCAGATACTTCAGGTCGTCGATGGCGGCGACGAGGTGCAGGTGCTCCTTGGCGTGTTCGAGGGTGGCGGCGATCTGGACGGCAGACTTGCCTTCATCCCGCAGGTGTGCGGCCATACGCACCAGCAGACCCTCGCCGAGGCAGACATTGGTGCTGTCCACGAAGAGGACGTTGTCCACATTGGCCAAGTCTGCGGCCAGCTTCGCACACTGATAGGTGCCGGACAGCTCATGGGACAGGAAGATGCCCACGACCTCGTCTCCGGCGGCAGCAGCCTCGGCGTAGAACTTTTCGAACAGCTCAGGGCTGGGCTGGCTGGTGGTAGGCAGCTTTTTGCAGCCGGCCATGTGCTCGTAGTACTCGCTGGGAGTCAGGTCCACGCCGTCCCGGATGACGGTGCCGTCCTCGAGGGTGACGTTGAGGGGGATGACGTCCACACCCAGCTGCGCGGCCTCGGCGGGCAGGATGTCGGATGCGGAATCGGTAAGAATGCGTATCATATAGTTCGTACCTCCATGGGTGCGTTCATCGTGTGTCTTTGGTAAAACGACAAATCTATAAAAAAGTCGTACAAAGTATACCAGAACGCCGGGCGGAATGTCAATCTTTTGAGTGAAATTTCTTCGAATGAACGAAAAACTGCTTGCAAAACGGGGCGGCAGTATGGTACAATGTCCGCCGACAGGAGGGTGCGCCGTGAAAAGACTGATAAGGGAAACGGAAAAACCGTCTTTTCCGGCTCAGTGCCGGGTCCTGGCCGAGGCGGCCGTGCTCTGGGCGCTGCTGGCGGCGGGAGCACAGCTGCTGCTCCCGGCGGAAAAGACGGCTCTGCCCGAGGGCGCGGCCCTCGCGTGGGCTGCGCTGCGCATCTGCCTTGTGACCCCTCTGGCAGAAGAGCTTGCCTTTCGGGGCGGGGCGCTCTATCTTTTGCAGCCGCTGGGCGGCGCGGGGGCTGTGGTAGTGCAGGCGGTGATTTTTGCGGCTCTGCACGGCAGCTGGACGGCCCGGGCCTATGCGCTGGGCATGGGGCTCATCTTCGGCTGGGCGGTCCAGAAAGCGAAGAGCGTATGGCCCGGCAGCGCGTTACATATTATAAATAACTGCCTCGTGTTTGCCGCACGGCTGGCAGAAAGGGGAATGGGATGACCGATTTTGAGCTGATGGGTGCGGCGCTGGAAGAGGCCCGGAAGGCCGCTGCGCTGGGCGAAGTGCCGGTGGGCGCGGTAGTGGCGAAGGACGGAGAGATCATCTCTGCCGCCCACAACACCCGCGAGACAGAGAAAAACGCCCTCCACCACGCTGAGCTGCTGGCCATCGACGCGGCCTGCAAAAAGCTGGGCGGCTGGCGGCTGTGGCAGTGTGAGCTGTTCGTGACGCTGGAACCCTGCCCCATGTGCAGCGGCGCCATCATCAACAGCCGCATCAAGCGGGTGGTGTACGGTGCCGCCGACGTCAAGGCGGGCTGCTGCGGCTCGGTGACAGACCTCTTCGCCCAGCCCTTCAACCATCACCCCGTCATCGAGAAGGGACTGCGGGCCGATGAGGCACAGCAGCTTTTGCAGGAATTTTTCGTTTCACTGCGGGCCAGGCGGGCCGCAAAGCCCCGCTGGAAGCCGCCCGTGAACCCCTGAATCTGTGAAAAAAGTGGGAACTGCGTGAAAAAATCACCGGTGACCACTTTATTTTTTCGCCCGATTGTGCTATATTATTCAATGGAAACTTGTCGAAACCACACAAATGCCGCCGGGCGCGCCGCAGAGCCGGCCTAGACCGGAAAAAGTGAGCAGAGCGCAGCTCCGGCGGGGTGGGGGGAAGCTGTTTCATTTCCCGCCGCAGAGGCTTTGACACGAAGAGGCGCTGCGGCCGAAAATAGTGGACAGGAGGGTTTGACTCTTGTACAACGACGAATTTGAGCTGACATTTGACCTTGCAGACGCAGGGCCGAAGAAAGAACAGCGCAGGCCGACCCTGCCCGAGCCGGAAGAAGCGGCTATGGCCGCACCGCCGGTGCAGGAAACGAGGAAAACGCCGGTCAGCGCTGCGCCGGAGAACACGCCGGCATCGGAGCCGGAACGCGAGCCGGAACCTGCGGCAGAGCCCCAGAGCACTGCCCCGGCGGCGAAGGACCGCACCGTCCTCATCTCGGGCGGCGACCGGGGCATCGGCGCAGCAGCAGCCCGCGCATTCTATGCGGCGGGCTACCGGGTGGCAGTGTTCTACCACACCAACGCCGAGGCCGCCGCAGCCCTGCAAAAAGAGCTGCCGGGCGTACTGGCCGTCCAGTGTGACGTGGCCAGCCGGGCCAGCTGTGAGCTGGCCTTCCGCGCCGCCGAGCAGGCGCTGGGCCGGGTCGATGTGCTGGTGAGCAACGCGGGTATCGCCCAGCAGAAGCTGTTCACCGACATCACGCCGGAAGAGTGGCAGCGGATGCTGGACGTCAACCTGACCGGTGCGTTCAACCTCTGCCAGCTGGCCCTGCCCGGGATGATACGCCGCAAAGCGGGCCGTATCCTCACCGTGAGCAGCATGTGGGGCCAGACCGGCGGCAGTTGCGAGGTACACTATTCCGCCGCCAAAGCGGGCCTCATCGGCCTGACCAAGGCACTGGCAAAAGAAGAAGGTCCCAGCGGCATCACCGTGAACTGCGTGGCCCCCGGCGTCATCGACACCGATATGATGGCTTCGTTCACTGCTGAGGACAAAGCGGCATTGGCCGAAGAGACCCCTGTGGGCCGTCTCGGCACCGCCGAAGAGGTGGCAAAGCTTCTGCTGTACCTCGCCGGAGAAGACGCCGGCTACATCACCGGCCAGGTGTTCGGCGTCAACGGAGGTCTTGTGATTTAAGAAGCAAGACCGAAACTATGAGACAAGTTCACTTGCGGGGCGCTTCCCCCGCAGTGAGAAGGAGAGAGCGAAATGGGCATGACTTTGAAGGAACTGTTGACGAAAGGCGAAGGCACCCTGTCGGCACAGGAGGCCAAAACTTTGGCTGCACAGTGCAGGATGGATGTGGAAACGCTCTATACGCTCCTTGAAGAGCGCGGCATCAAGATCATCGAGGATGAGGCCGACGCCGATGTGAATCTGGACGTGGACAGCATCATCGCCGAGGTGGAGAACGCCGAGAACAACAGCGACGAGCTGGGTCTGGGCGGCGACGACGAGGAAGAGGCCGCCGAGGAGAACCCTGCCGACCTGAAGGCTGCGATGGATGAGCTGCTGGACGACCCCGTCAAGAACTACCTCAAGCAGATCGGCCAGATCCCTCTGCTGAGCGCGGAACAGGAAGTTGATCTGAGCAAGCGCATCCACGCCGGTGCCGAGGCTGCCCACATCCTGCAGGCCGACCGCCAGAAGTACGGTGCGACCGAGTACATCAAGAAGAACAGCGCCCGCTTCTCGTTCGAGGAGGATGAGAACAGCCGCAGCTACACCGAGGACATCGACGAAGAGGGCAGTGAGAAGCCCAGCGAGGACGCCGAGGAAAAGGCCGCTGAGGAAGAGGCCATGGAGGCTGTGGAGAACGGTCCCCTGACCGAGGAGCGCCGTCAGGAGCTGCTGAAGATCCGCCGCGACGGCCTGAACGCCCGCCGCAGCCTGAGCGAAGCGAACCTCCGTCTGGTGGTCTCCATCGCCACGAAGCAGCTGGGC
>PVMO01001018.1_pt1 | contig 11184 bp, 7 predicted proteins | sample 1853421 | NCBI WGS metagenome assembly PVMO01 (sample SAMN08533511, study PRJNA380276) | Human gut metagenome, whole genome shotgun sequencing project.
GCAATCTTACTATCATGTGTAACCAACAGGAAATCTAGATAGTAAAAATTCTCATGAGATTTTATCGCTTTTTAAAGAATTAAATGAAAAAGAAGGGGTTTCTATTTTAATGGTTACACATGATAGTAAGATTGCATCTTATTCATCAAAACTTCTTTATATTAAAGATGGCATTATTGATCGTACAATTGAAAGAGAAGGTTTATCTCAAAAAGAATATTTTTATAAAATAGTTGATATTAATTCAAGTGAATCACAAGAGTTGTTTGAATAATGGGTATTTTTAAGTTATCTTTGATTTCATTAAAAAAAGATATGTCAAAAAGTATTTTCTACTTTTTGACATTCTTACTTACAACTATTTTTATATTCTCTTTTTTTAATCTTACATTTAATCCTTATTCAGGTATTCATTTAGGAAAAGATGATACAACCTTTGTGACACCGATTGCAGTCTTTGTGATTGTCATTGCTATGCTTTGTGTTTTTCTCGCAAATAACTTTTATGTTTCTAATAAAGGAAAAGAAATTTCGATTATTTTGATGTCAGGAGCAAGTATTTATCAATTAGGCTTCTACTTATTCTTACAAGTCTTTACGATTATGCTTTGTGCGATTCCTTTAGGTCTTGTTTTAGGTTATTTACTCATTCCAACGATCAATTCTTTGTTTATGATGACATTTAAATATAATGGACAGCTTTTCTATTTATCAAGCCAAACTTTTCCAGCAACATTTATGATTCTTGCTTTTGAAGTTATGTGGTGTTCTATGTTGAATTTGGGGTATTGTGTTAGAAGTACGATTAATTCTATGATTCATGATAAAAATAAAATAGATTTAAGTGGTTTAAAAGGTCCACAAATTACGAGTAAAGTTTTTATTATTCTTTATTTTGTGCCAATGGTTTTATTCTTATTTGTGAAAGATTCAACTTCTTATATGTTTATAGCTTTATTTGGTTTAATAGGAATATCAGGGCTTATTAAAAAAGTATTACCAGAATATATTCGAAAAAGGCAAAAGAATCAATCATTAGAAAATTCTGTAGATTTGATTGCTTATGGTTTCTTTCATAGTGATCTACAAAAGATTTTTAGCCTTTTACTTATTTCTTTATTATCTTCTGTTTTACTTACATGTATTACAGTCTATACATTAAAACAGCCACTTGTTTCAATGGTTGCTTTAATGTCTTATGTTTCCGTGATGATTTTAATGGCTTTAACGATTGTCTTTAAAATAGGAATGGAACTTTATAAAAGAAAAGGAAACTTTGAAAATCTTTGCTGTTTAGGATTTTCTATTGAACAATTAAAAAAGATCATAAAAAAAGAAATGATTTGTTTCTATGGAGTTATTCTTTTACTGCCGCTATCCTATCAAATCATTATCTTATGTAATTTACTTATTAAAGCTAAAATTACGTTCTATTTGTTTTTAATTATTTTATTAATTCAAATTGTTCCATTATTAATAAGCTATTTATTAAGTATCAAACTTTATAAGAGTATTTTACCAACATCTATCATTATGGAAAAATAATTATTTAAAGAATCTTTTAAAAAAGGATTCTTTTTTCTTTACTTCAAAAGGATTACATGGCTGATTTTCTTTTAAATCATAGAATTGAACTTCGTGATTTTCCGTATCAAAAATACAATAAGTAGGATGAGGATAATTTCCTCTAGGAAAAGTTACACTTCCTGGATTAATAAAAAGAGTATTTTCTTTTTTATAACAAGTAGGATTATGACTGTGACCAAAACAAACAACATCTATTTTATGATTTAATGCATATTGTTCTAAATCATACATAGATTCATCTATATGAAAAAGATGACCATGACAAATAAAAAAATTTAAACCGTCGATTGTAAGGGTTAAATCTTTGGGAATATCCGCAAAATCATTATTTCCTCTTACATTATAGAAATTATCTATTTCTAAAGGAGAATAAGGCATATAAATATCACCACAGTGAATGTAATAATCAGCTGGGTGTTGGTTGATGAAGTTTAAAAGAGTTTGTTTAGTCATTGAATGGCTATCGGATAAAATCATAATTTTCATAAATGTACCTCCGTTAAATATGCTATAATTATTTTATCATAAAATAAGAAAGAGAGGTATTTTATGGATTCTTTTATTCAGTTTAAAGATGTCAAAAAGACATATAAAGTAGGAGATATTGAAATTCATGCAAGTAATGGTGTGAATTTTGAAGTTAATAAAGGAGAATTTGTAGTTATTGTAGGTCCTAGTGGGGCCGGAAAAACAACGATTTTAAATCTTCTTGGAGGAATGGATCAAGCAACAAGTGGATCTATTATGGTTGATGGTCAAGATGTGGCTTTATATGATGAAAAGAAATTAACACAATATCGAAGAGATGATATTGGTTTTGTGTTTCAATTTTATAATCTTGTGCAAAACTTAACAGCTTTAGAAAATGTTGAACTTGCTTCACAAATATCTAAAGATCCTTTAGATGAAAAAATGGTTTTAAAAAGGGTAGAGCTAGAAAATCGTATGAATAACTTTCCTGCGCAATTATCAGGTGGAGAACAACAACGTGTAGCAATTGCTAGAGCGATTGCGAAAAATCCTAAATTACTTTTATGTGATGAACCAACGGGAGCTTTAGATTATTTAACAGGGAAAGCTATTTTAGCTTTGCTTAGAGAAATGTGTGATAAGTATAAAATGACAGTTATTGTGATTACTCATAATAGTGCTTTAGCTCCAATGGCAGATCGTGTGATTCATTTAAAAAATGGGAAGGTTGATCAAATGTTTTTAAATGAACATCCTCAACCTATTCAAGAAATTGAGTGGTAATAATGAAAAGAAATGCTTATGTTAAAAATCAAATAAGAATTATTAAAAAAACAAAAGCACGATTTTTATCTATTTTTTGTATTGTTTTTTTAGGAGCTTCATTTTTTGCAGGACTTCGACAAAGTCCTTTGATTATGAAAGAATCAATGCACAATTATTTACAAACATATAAATGGAATGATTTGAACTATATTGCAACATATGGTTTTGATGAATCTATTATTCAAAAAGTTGAAAAAGTAAAAGGAGTAGAAGCTGTTGATTATGGTTTTCGCTTTGATGCTTTAATGTCATATGATGAAAAAGCAAATATCGGGATGACAGTTTATAGTGATGATGATTTTTCAAAGGGGGTAGACCTACCTGAATTATTAAAGGGAAGATACCCTCAAAAAGATAATGAATGTTTGATGGATTATCAGTATATAAAAAAATCATCTTTGAAATTAAATAATCAAATTACTTTAGAAAATGATTATGGTAAAAAAGAATATAAAATTGTAGGAATCATTAATGATAGTCGCTATGTAAGTAATTTAGAAAGAGGTACAAACAGTTTAGGTGATGGGAATAATAGTGGGTTTATTCTTGTTTTAAATCAAGGAAATGAACATATGGCTGTTCCTAATGAATTGTTTGATTTACATGATCAAAAGACTTTTTATAATGATTTGCGTATTCATTTAAAAAATGAAAATCATTTATATGAATTTGATGATGATTATGATGAGTATGTAAAACCAATCAATAAAAAAATCAAAGCAATTTTAAAAGATTATAATCTTGATTTTTACAATCAAACAAAAGAAGATGCTTTGAATAAAATAGCTGATGGTGAAAAAGAGTATCAAGATGGTCTAAAACAATATCAAGAGGGAATGGATGCTTATCAAAATGGTATGAATCAATATCTTGATGGTAAAAAACAATATGATCAAGGATATCTTCAATATCAACAAGGTTTAAAAGAATACCAAAGTGGTTTAAAACAATATCAAGTTGGTTTAAGTCAATATCAAACAGGGTATCAAAAATACCAAGAAGGACTTAAACAATACCAAGCAGGTTACCAGACTTATTTAGATTATGTAGAAAAAGTTGATCAATATGATACATCTATCCAAACTGTTGAAGCTGCGTTAAGTCAATTTGGCGGTTATGAACAAGCTAAAAATATTCCAAGCGATTCACCTTATTATCAACAAGTACAAACTTTGATTGTAAGCTATGATCAATTAAAACAAAATGAATCACAAATCACTACTTTAAAAACACAATTACCTGTTATTAAACAAGAACTAGATCAAAATAAAACGGTTTTAGATCAAACAAATGCTCAACTTGTACAAAGTAAACAACAATTAGATGCCTCAAATCAAAAAATAAAGGCTTCTAAAGCTCTTTTAGATCAAACAGGAATCAAACTTGCTGATTCTAAAAAACAATTAGACGAAGCTAAAAATACTTTAGATAGTAACTTACCACAATTAGAAGAAGCTAAAGTAAAATTAGATCAAGCACAAAGTGATTTAAATGAAGCTAAACAACAAGTAGCTGATTTACAAAAAGGAAAAATCATTACCTTAACTAAAAATGAAAGCGCAGCAATCTTAAGTTATAGTGGTAACTGTGATTCAATATCAGCTTTATCAATTCTGTTCCCAGTGCTCTTTTTCTTAGTAGCAGCTCTTGTTTCAATGACAACAATGACAAGAATGGTTGAAGAACTAAGAGTACAAAATGGAACATTAAGAGCGTTGGGCTATAAGAAAAAAGATGTGATTATGCAATATTTGATCTATGCTTTTCTAGCAACATTCTTTGCTAGTAGTATTGGAATTGTTTTTGGAACATATTTCTTCCCAAGTATTATTTACTATTTATATCGTATTATGATGTTTGATATAGGAGCACCAACACGTATTATTTTTGAACTAGCAACATGTATACAAACATATATTATTTCAGTCGTGATTATTTTATTTGTCACTTTTATGGTCTGTTATAAAGAATTACAAGCTGTTCCAGCGCAAATTTTAAGACCGAAAGCGCCTAAGCTAGGGAAAAGGATATTACTTGAAAGAATTACTTTTATTTGGAAGAGATTATCATTTAATCAAAAGGTAACAATGAGAAATATCTTTAGATATAAAAAGAGATTTTTTATGTCTGTTATTGGAATAGCAGGTTGTACAGCATTGATCGTTATTGGTTTTGGAATCAAGTATTCTGTTTCTCCACTAGCAAGCGAACAATATGGCAATATGTGGATTTATGATGGTGTTGTAAATTATAAAGATGATTTAACAGCAACGACAAAAAAACAAGCACAAGATGATTTTAAAGGGCAATCTCAAGTGAAATCGACAATGGGTATTTACAATAAAACGATCACGATTGATCAACAAATGGTAACAGTTGAAATTCCAAGTGAAACAAAAGATTTTGATCAATATATTCATATGAGTGATTATCAAACAGGCAAGACTTTAAATCTTAAAGATGATGGTGTTTACATCAATGCAAAACTTGCTGAAATATTAGATTTAAAAGTTGGTGATCAACTTACATTATCATTAGATAATAAAGATTATAAAGTAAAAATTGCAGGTATTTATAAGCTTTATTTTAGACATTATATTTATATGTCTCCAAAATACTATGAAAACTTAACCAAAGATGAAGTTCATTATAATAGCCAATATTTTAAATTAAATAAAAAAGCAAGTGAAAAGAAACTTACAAATTATTGTGATCATCATGAAAATATTACTTCTATTCAATATGTCAGTGGTATTTCAGAAGGATTCTATAGTCAAATGGAAAGTTTAGATAGTGTTGTCTTTATTTTAATTGTTTGTGCAGGTGCACTTGCGTTTATTGTTTTATATAATCTAACAAATATTAATATTCAAGAAAGAAAAAGTGAAATTGCAACGATTAAGGTTTTAGGTTTCTATCCAAAAGAAGTCTATGATTATGTCTTTAGAGAAAACATTATTTTAGCATTTATTGGTTCGATTGTTGGACTTGGTCTTGGTAAGATTATTCATACTTATTTGATTAGAACGGTTGAAGTAGATATGGCGATGTTTATTAGAACAGTTAATATCAGATGCTATATGATTGCTATTATTTTAACAATGGCATTTACATTCTTAATTAATCTTTATATGCGAAGAGTTCTTAAAAAAATAGACATGGTTGAGTCTTTGAAAAGCATAGAGTAATCATAAATATTATTTAGGATTACGTAAAATTAAGGATTTTTTCAAAAAAAATTAAAAAAAATTGAATCTTCTAAATCCTTTACTATGGTTGACATTCAAGGGATTTACTACTTGTATAGACAGGGCAAAGGGTGGATTTTTAGTTGATTTTACGTTATAATACATTTGTATTTGTTGAAAGGAGGAGACGAATGGAGAGAAATATTAAGGAAAGAGTTAGTCAATATGTAGATGAAAACAAAGTCAAAGAGAAGTTAACTCAGTTTTTCCAAGAAAAAATTGTCAATAGAAAGCGATGTTTATACCTATTACAGGTGTTGCAACATTTATGTTAGTAGGATACGCTGCTGCTGATACAAAAGCACCAGAAATCACATCTGATCAAATTGAGGTTCCTTATGGAGAAAAATTTGATGTTGATACTGTAGATGTAACTGACAATCGTGATAGCAGAGAAGACATTCAAGTAAGTGCCGATCTTGCATCATTAAATGTTGAACAATTAGGAGATTATAAGGTTACTGTAACATCTACTGATTCATTTAATAATGAAACAACAAAAGAAGTTACAGTAAAAGTAGTGGATCAAGAAGGTCCAAAATTTGAAACTTTAGGTTCAAATGAAGGTTATGTAGTTGAAGTTCCTGTTAATGGAAGTAGTGATTTATCAAGTTATGTAAAAGCAACTGATAATGTAGATGGTGATGTAACTCCATTTATTGAAGCAGATAAAACTTTAGATACTTCTAAATTAGGGACACAAACAATTACATTAAAAGCCACAGATGTTTCAGGAAATGAAACAGAAAAAACAATTGATTTTGCTGTGACTGATGATGCTGCACCAGTGGTTACATTGAAAAATGGTGCAGATGTTACATTAAATTATGGGTCAGATTTTAACTTATCTGATTATGTAGATGTTACAGATAACTTTGATGGTGTCGTTCAACCTCAAGTAGAAGGAAGCATTGATAACCATAAAGAAGATGGTGTACAAACTTTAACAATTAAAGCAACTGATTCATCTGGTAATGAATCTTCTGCTCAATTGAATGTTGCTGTAAAAGATACAGAAGCGCCAAAAATTTCTTTATCAAAATCAGAAGTTTCTGTAAACGTAGGAGCAAGTTTAGATTTATCTAACTACTTATCAAGTTCAACTGATAATAAAGATGGAGATGTAAAAGGAAAAGTATCAATTCCTTCTGTAAGTACTTCAAAAGCTGGTTCTTATACAGCTACTTATACAGTAAGTGATTCTGCTGGAAATCAAGGTAGTGCGTCATTAACTGTAAAAGTTAATGCGGTACGTACTTCTTCTAAGAAAGGTTCTGTAGCTATTGGTACTACTTCTAGACCAAATTATTACGGAACATCAGTTGTAGGTGCTGCCTATTCAAGACTTGGGTGCCCTTACGTATGGGGTGCTGAAGGACCAAATACATTTGACTGCTCTGGTCTAGTAAAATGGTGTTATGCTAAAGCTGGGAAATCTTTACCACATTCATCAACTGCGATGAAATCATCTGGTACTGTAATCAGTATTTCGAGTGCACAACCTGGGGATATCTTATGGAGACCAGGACATGTAGCAATTTATATTGGTGGTAACCAATACATTCATGCTCCACAAACTGGAGATGTTGTAAAAGTTTCATCTGGTGTAAGTAGCTTTACATGTGCAATTAGACCTTAATATTAAAAAGTCGTGGAAAAATCACGGCTTTTTTTGTACTTTAAAAGAATATATTTTTAATAATGAATGAAACTAATTATTGATTGTTTGGGTATAATAAAATTGAAAAAAGATTGATAAATTCTACAAATTTGCATTTTTAAATAAAATGTGTTATGATAATAGACGGTTAAAAAAATTCAAAAGGAGAACATTATGAAAACAGACATACAGACCAAGCTCAAAACATTGTTTGATGAGAAAATTAAAAATAGAAAAGCAATGTTTATTCCAATCGCTGGGGTAGCTGCATTTATGTTAGTAGGTTATGCTGGTGTGGATCATGAAAAGCCTGAGATTGTATCAAGTCATATTCAAATTCCTTACGGTGAAAAGTTTGATACGGATGCAATTGATGTTGTTGATAATCATGATAGTAGAAGTGAGCTGTTAGTAGAAGCTGATGATGATTCCTTAGATGTTAAACAATTAGGAACATATCAAGTTGAAGTGCGTGCAACAGATCAGTTTAATAATACTGATGTTAAAACAATTCAAGTAGATGTTGTTGACGAAGAAGCACCAAAATTAAAAATGTTAGGTGCAAATGATGGATATTATATTGAAGTACCAGTTTATGGTAGTCAAGATTTATCTTCATATATTAAAGCAGTGGATAATGTAGATGGAGATGTGACACCATTTATCGAAAGTGATAAACAATTAGATACTTCAAAACAAGGAACACAAACAATTAATGTTTCAGTAAGTGATAATAGTGGTAATACAACTGAAGAAGCGTTTAAGTTCTTTATTGCTGATATGCAAGCTCCAGAAATTACTTTAAAATCAGGAAGTGATATTACAGTAGATTATGGTAGTGAATTTAAATGGCAAGACTATGTATCAATTAGTGATAACTTAGATACAAATATTGAACCTAAAGTAGAAGAAACAATTGATACTAAACAATTAAATCAACAAAAAGAAATGACAATTATTGCTACTGATGGCGCTGGCAATTCATCAAAAGTAACATTGAATGCTACTGTTAAAGATATTACTGGACCAAATATCGTTTTATCAACAAATAAAGTATCTGTTGATAAAGGAAGCAATGTTGATTTAAAATCATATATTGCATCTGCCGTAGATAACTTAGATGGTGATATGAAAGATAAGATTTCATTCAATACAATTGATACTTCTACAACAGGAGTAAAGACAGTCACATATACAGGTGTGGATTCAGCAGGTAATAAATCAGAAGTACAATTACAAGTGGAAGTAACATTCTCTGGAGAAAGAATTGTTAATACAGGTCTTTCTAAAACAGGATGTCCATATGTATGGGGATCAACTGGTCCTAATTCATTCGATTGTTCAGGATTTACACAATGGGTATATAGACAAAATGGTATTTATATTCCAAGAACTTCATCAGAACAAAAAGCTGCTGCTAAAAAAGTAGTAAGTTTATCTGAACTTGAAGTTGGAGATATTTTATGGCGTTCAGGACATGTAGGAATTTATATTGGAAATGGACAATATGTTCATGCACCACATACAGGAGATGTTGTTAAAGTTTCTTCTGGTGTAGGTAAATTTACATGTGGACTTAGATATCAATAAAGGTTTCGATTTGAAACCTTTTTTTTTGCCTTTAAAAACGATATAATATATCTAAAGAGGGTGATTTTTTTGTATATTGCAACAAGTAGTCAATTAAAAAGATATGATCAAGCATTGTTGGATTATGGCTATTCAATTGAGCAATTAGTAGATAAAGCCAGTGATTGTTTATTGAAACATTTTGATAAGTATCAATGTATTATGATTGTTTGTGGGCCAGGGAATAATGGTGCTGATGGGATTTCATTAGGAATTAAATTACACCAAGAAGGTAAAGAGGTATTACTTTGCTTAACTGGAAAAGAAGAAAAACTCAGTCAAGCAAATAGATATTATCTTGACCAAGCACAATCTTTATCGATAGAGTGTTTATTTGTAAGTGAAGAAACACTTGAAGAATTTCAAAAAAGTGTTCCACATTTTGATGTGGTAGTTGATGCATTATTTGGCTTTGGACTTAATAGTGATTTAAGAGGAATTGTTAAATATGTTGTTGATCTTATAAATAATATAGAGGTAGATGTTATTGCGATAGATATTCCTACAGGTTTAAATCCTGATACAGGAAAACCTTATAATAGCTGTATTTGTGCGTATCAAACAATAACGTTAACAGCTTATAAGCTTGCTTTTTTAAATCCAGAAAGTGAAATGTATACAGGGAAAGTGATTTTAGAATTATTAGATGCTAAATCTTTTCATGAAGAAATGCTATTTTCACAACCAATTGATTTTAAATGGGCTAAATATCATATAAAAGAACGTTTATATGATGGACACAAAGGAACTTATGGAAGAATTATGCATGTAACAGGGTGCTATCATTATCGAGGAGCTGCACTTTTAGCAGCTAAAGCAGCTGTTTATGCTGGAAGTGGATTGGTTACGGTTTGGTCTAATGAAAAAGTAATTGATTCTTTAAGTTTATTTTGTCCAGAGGCAACATCATGTCAAAGACATTATTTTGATGAACATTTATTACAAGGGAAAGAAGCAATTCTTATAGGAAGTGGATTTGGTTTAAATGAAGATAGTGAACGTTTTGTCTGTGAACTTTTAAGTCATACACAAGTTCCAGTTGTGATTGATGGTGATGCCTTGACCATTCTTGCAAAACATCCAGAGTTATTAGAAAATCATCATTCCTCTTGGATTTTAACACCACATCATGGAGAATTTAAAAGATTTGTGGATTTTAAGCAAACAAGTGAAATGGTAGATCAAGCGAATGCATTTGCAAAAAAATATCATGTTACCTTAGTTTTAAAAGGTCCACATACTCTTATTAGTGATGGAAATGAAACATATCGTATTATGTCAGGAAATAAAGGAATGTCATCTGCAGGTATGGGGGATACACTTGCTGGAATTATTAGTAGCTTTTTAGGACAAGGTTATTTGCCAAAAGATGCGGCTATTTTAGGAACGTATTTACATGGTTTATGTGGTGATGAAGTCTATAAAGAAAATTATACGGTTGTTGCTTCAAAAGTAATTGACCAAATTCCTCAAATGATGAAAAAATTGAAACAAGATTGATTACGAAACGTGTTCGTTTCGTAATTTTTTTTACCTTTTTTTAAAAAATAAAAAGAAAAAGATCAAAAAATTGTCTATATAATAATAGGAGGAAAAACTAAATGGAAAAAGTATTAGAAATCACATCAAATGACCATATTATCATGATCGATAAACTCTGTAAAAGAATATTAGGACATCCTGAAATCTTAGGAAGAATCATTAAAGGATTTATTAAAGAAGCTGAGGATGTATCTTTAGAAGAAATCATTGAACTTATTAAAG
>PVMO01004924.1_pt1 | contig 11120 bp, 19 predicted proteins | sample 1853421 | NCBI WGS metagenome assembly PVMO01 (sample SAMN08533511, study PRJNA380276) | Human gut metagenome, whole genome shotgun sequencing project.
TTGTAATTGACGGTGAAGGTTCAAAGGTTATTTGCAAAGACTAATTTGAAAATTCAAGTTTGGAGAATTGAGAAAATCGAAGATTGTGATGGTAGATAATATGGAATGGTTTAATGTTTTTGGGCTGATTTTTATTGCAGTCATTATGATACCCAATGTTGTATTTGCGATTAAGTGCAAAGATGGATTTGATAATAAGTGGAACAATAAATATGTTGAGGTCACAGAACAAGTAGGGAGATTGGGTTGTTTCGGATTCATGATAATCAATATTCCGGGAACTTGGTTCGGGTGGTGGTCTGACGAAGCATTTGTACTATATTTGATTGTAGATACCATATTGGTAATGCTTTATTGTGCTATTTGGATTATATGTTTTAAGAAAAACAGCGTTTTCAGAGCATTAGCACTTTCTATTATTCCTTCAATGTTGTTCTTATTTAGTGGGATTATGAGTAGGTCAGTGCTATTGATTATTGCATCAGTATTATTTGCACCAAGTCATATTGTGATTTCATATAAAAATGTAAAATGATATTTACAACTTCCCGTTTAGAGCGTATGGAGATAATCTATACGCTCTTTTTTTGCCTTTTTTTGAAAAAGTGATTAAAAAACTATTGACATTTTGTTACTGGACTAAGCACTAAAGTACTTTTTTTCTTGTGTCCGTTTTACAGGATCCATTTTAAAGAGCTTCAATTCGAAGCTCTTTTTAATCAAATAAACGATGTTCATTCCCACTTGGTATTTTATAAAGCATACATAATACTAAACCAACGGTTGCACAAATAAAAAGGAAACCAAAGAAAAATTGATATGAATATAAATCAATCAAATAACCTGCAATAGCTTGGAAAATAATCGAACTAAAACTTTTGAATGTTGAAACAATTGATAAAGCACTCATTTGGTGCGTTCCATCAATAATAGTTGCAATAACTTTCATATTAATCATAATAAATGCCATTGTTGTAACTGATTTTGTTAAAAAAGTCATAATCATTTGAATAATAACATTTGGTATATAAGCATATGTCATAAATTGAACAACAAGCTTACCATTATCTATTTAGATGTTATATAGAATTAATATACTAAAAACTATTTATCAAATGATAATTATAATTGAACTGTTAATAGAATACATATAAAAAGACCATTTTTGGTCTTTTTATAGCTTCATTATTTTTTCCATAATCCATGAAGATTACAGTAAGCATACACTTCTTCTACTTCTTCACCTTCTAAGATTTTAAAATCAACACTTGGTTTTTCTCCTGGTTTTAGATATTTTCTTTGAATACCTTTATCTGTTTTCAAAGAAACCCATTCAATCCAATGTTCTGCTGTCATTGGATGTTCTACTTCTCCAACAAATACATGAACGGTATCACCTTCCACTGTATAAACAGGAATATGTTTTTCAAATGCAGCATCTTCAATTCCTGCTTGAAGCTCTTTCATAACTTCGCCACAACATACCACAGGGACTCCTTTATCTTCTACTTTTTCAATCACATTTCCACAGTGTTTACAAATATAAAATTTTTGATTCATAGCCTTTTCCTCTTTTCTATAAATAGTAATTATTCCTATTTATAATATAAACTATTTTTCTCTATTAAGCAAACAATATGCATCTAATAACAATCCCAATAATAGCGAACATGACTAAAATCTTTATTTTTTAAATCTTCTTTTGAAATAAAGAAATTACCGACACCTGAATCGCCCCATAAAATATGATCTTGTGAATCAAGTTGAAATAACAATACTTCATTACTATCTTCTTGACGAGGATCATATTGTGTGAAGAAAGGATATCCTCCTATTTGACAAGGAATCAAGATAAACAAATCATTTAATTCATCCATTACCTCATCATCTTGCATGACTTCTTTTAAGTTTTCATCTAAATAAGTATCAACAACTTTATCAAAGTGAATATCATTCATTGTGATGACTTGTTTATCTAAATGAGCCTTTAATAAAAAAGTTGTATCTTTTTCTAATGGAAGTTCTGTATCTTCGCTATATTGAAACTTATAAATACTTGATTCATCTACTAATTTTGGTACTTCTTCTAAATAACGTAAACACCACCCTGATTGACTATATTCATTATCAAAGTCTAATCCATAAACGCCATCATCTCCACTAATAAAGATTTGAAGTAATCCTTTTTCTGGAAAATCTTTTATATGAGGTATTTGTTCAAAATTTATTTGTGCTAATAAATATAAAGGTGCTCCCGTTTTTTGATTTACTGGAAGATTTTGATCTCTAGGCACATAATAAGCACCACCTACTTTACTATCAAAGATATGTTTTTCTTTTTCTTCTAATTCAAAGCGTATATAGTCTACTTCACTTACTTCTTTTAATCTTTGATAGATTCTTTTGGCAGGTTTTTCTTCTTTATATTCTTCTTGTTTATTATTTTCTAGCGAATATATATGTTGAAAGGAGATTCAACATATGTACTATATAAAGATAATATTAGGAGGACTTTTATGAAATGTCCTCTATTCAAAAACAACTTTCTTTATTATTTGTTTTAAATTTATATTGAAAACTATGATCCTATCATCCATACTAAAATCAACAATTATGAGGAATGGTTAGATAGATTTAGCAATGAGTTAGGAGGTAAAAAACATAAAAAAATAAATGAAACTCAACGAAAAATAATTCACTTATTGAATGATTTTGGCATTGATCGTATCAGCATGGCTGGAATTATGGGAACATTAGAACAAGAAAACTTAAATGAAAATACTTTTTAAATTTCATTGAAAATAAAGCTTCTCTTACTATCGAAGATTGTACAGACCAAATATGGCGTATGAGAGGATGTTAAAAATAAATACGAAAAGCTCATAAACACTATGTTTTCTAGCATTTATGAGCTTTATTTTTTATAAATAATTATACTCTTTAAAATTATTCACCAACGTATGGTAATAATCCCATTTGTCTAGCACGTTTGATAGCTACTGCTAATTGTCTTTGATATTTAGCAGAAGTTCCAGTTACACGTCTAGGAATGATTTTACCGTTAGCTGAAACAAATCTTTTTAATAATTCAACATCTTTATAATCGATGTAAGTAATTTTGTTTTTTGTAAAATAACAAACTTTTCTTCTACCCATTCTTTGTCTTTTAAAAGCCATGTTCATATACTCCTTTTCTAAAATTGAATATCGTCTTCCATGATATTAAATGAATTATCAAAATCTTTTTCTAATTCAACTGTTTGCATATCTTGGAAATTATCTGTTTGTGGTTGAGCAGGTTGAGAATATTGATTATTCATCATACCTTGGTTCATAGAACTTTGGTTTCTTTCTCTTTGAGCTCTTGTTTCTAAGAATTGAACAGAGTCACAAACAACTTCTGTAACGTATACGCGTTGTCCTTGAGCATTATCATAAGATCTAGAACGAAGTCTACCTTCAACTCCTACTAAAGATCCTTTTGCACAATATTGTGCAACATTTTCAGCGACTTTATTCCATACAACGCATGAAATATAATCAGCTTGTTGCCCATCTGCAGAGTTATAGTTACGATTTAACGCTAACGTAAAACTTGTAACTGCAGCCCCGTTTCCAGTTCTTCTAAGTTCTGGATCACGAGTCATTCTACCAACCATAACAACTCTATTAATCATCGTCAAATGCCTCCTAATTATTTACGAAGAGTTAAGTGACGTAAAACTGAAGCGTTGATTCTTGATAAACGTTCGAATTCAGCGATTTCTGCTGGTGCACAAGTTACATCAACTACAACATAGTAACCTTTTGTGTAATCTTTAATTTCGTAAGCGAAATCACGTAATCCCCATTCGTTGACATTATCAACTGAACCACCGTTAGCAGTTAAGATTGATTTGAAGTTTTCAATTAAAGTATTTCTAGCTTCTTCTTCAACATCTGGTTTTACAATAAACATAATTTCATATTTATTCATCTCTTTTACCTCCTATGGTCTTTTGGCTTACTTTTTAGTAAGCAGGCAGTAAAATAATCTTTACATGCTCGTCCATTATATCTTATTGTTTACTTTTATGCAATAATAAAATGATTATTTTATGTAATTTTACCCCTTTATAGGCATATTTTTTTCATATGCTATATTGAGGTGATATTATGAATTATCTATTATTTTTATTTTGGATATTTTTTATGATTTTATTTCATTATTTAATCAAAAATGATTTTTCTTTTATTCAAAAATATCTTAATAAACTTTTTAAATATTCTCCCTTATTTAAAGAATATTTAAAAAAGTATTTAAAAACTATTTTATATACATTTTTTACTTTTATTGTGGGTAAGACTTTTGAATATCTTGATATGTGGGTAGATTTGTTTTTTGTTTCTATATGGATGTTAGTAGATGAAAAAGAAAATATAAATATTGAAAATAAAAAAGAAACAATACCTTCTTTAATAGGTATTGTTCTAGGTTTATTACTCCAATACTTTATATGATTTTACTTTTATACTTTGGATATCTTTATTTTTTATATCTAATGTTCCTTCATAGTAAATATATATTCTATTTCCTTTGATAAGACCTTTATTAGACTCTATTGCTCCCGCAATAGAAATTAAATACTTTTGATGATCATTTGTTTCTATCAATAATGTTTCATCACCCACATTTTTAATTGTTCCTACAATTGTTTCATATTGACTTAAATCTTCTTGATCATCAGATTTAAAATGAAAATATCCAAAAATAACTCCTATTAAAACAAATAAAGCAATTAAAATCCAAACTATACTCTTTTTCTCTTTTCTAATATGCTTACCTTTCATTTTAAATCTTCCTGTGTTGTAATTTTTAAATTACTATAATCTCCTAATACTGCCTTAATATCCTTATCTATATATCTTTCAAATAATTGACTATCATCAGTCGCAACATATCCTTCATCTTTTGCCTTTTGATAAGCCACCTTAATATCTTCACTTTTAAATACTTGTGGTGTTTGAGCCTGCATCAAAGTTTCTCTTTTTAAAGTTTTAACAACAATACCTTCTTTAACTTCTTTAATAGTATCTTTACAAGGAACCATTAATAACCCAGCATCATATGTTTTTAAACATTCAACTAAATCATTAATACTTTGTTTACTTACATAAGGCCTTGCTCCATCATGAATAAAGACATGATTTTCTTTTACTTTTTGTAAACCTTCATAAACACTATCTTGTCTTTCTTTACCACCAAAAACATACTCAATTCTTGAATCATTAACTAATGTTCTTATATCATCTATTTCATTTTCTTTCGTTACAACAATAATTTGTTTACATCTATTATCCTCTAAAAAATGAGAAATATTCATTTCATAAACAGTTTGATTATTTATTTTATAAAAAATTTTATTATATTTCAAACCTGTTCTTTTGCCACTTCCAGCACATAAAAGAATTAAACTATAGTTCATGTTTTTCACCTCATGATTATTTTATCACACCGTAATAAAATAATAAAATTTACATAGATATTTCTAGAAATATGATATAATCTAATTTAGACAAAGGAGAATTTTATGAATACAACACTTATTATTATGGCGGCTGGAATTGGTTCACGCTATGGAAAAGGAATTAAACAACTTGCAAAAATTGGTCCTCATGATGAAATCATTATGGATTATTCAATTTATGATGCGATCGAAGCTGGATTTAATAAAGTTGTTTTTATTATTAGAAAAGATATAGAAAAAGAATTTAAAGAAGTTATTGGTAATCGCATTGAAAAACACATTCAAGTTGAATATGTTTTCCAAGAAATTAATAATGTTCCTGAAGGATGTAGTGTACCTACAGGAAGAGTAAAACCTTGGGGAACTGGTCAAGCTATTTTAGCTTGTAAAGGTATTGTTAATGAACCTTTTGTCATTATTAATGCTGATGATTATTATGGAAAAGTTGCTTTTAAAAAGCTTCATGATTTTTTAATTGAAGATAGTCATAGAAATAGTGAGTTTACCATGGCCATGGCTGGTTTTATCTTAAAAAATACTTTAAGTGATAATGGAACAGTTACTCGTGGTATTTGTGTAGAAGATGAAGCGGGTTATTTACATAGAGTGATTGAAACTAAAGGGATTATTAGAAACAATCAAGGAACAATTGATTGTGATACAGAAGAAAGCAAAGACATCATTCAAGAAAATAACCGCGTTTCGATGAATATGTGGGCTGGTTATCCTTGTTTTATTGATTATCTTGAAAATGGTTTTAAAGAATTCTTATTAGATGATAGTGGAGATGAACTTACTAAAGAATATTTATTACCTATTATTGTTGATCAATTAATTAAAACAAACAGAGCTTCAGTAAAAGTATTAGAAACAACTGATAAATGGTTTGGTGTTACTTATCCAGAAGATAAGCAGCTAGTCCAAGATTCTATTCATGAACTTATTGAGCAAGGTATTTATCCAGAAAAATTATGGAAATAAAAAGTCTAGCTTAAAGTTAGACTTTTTCATTACCATAAATCATCGGTACAACACGATTATTACCTAAAAAAACAGAAAGTACATCTTCTTTCATATCCAATCCACTATAAATAAAATCCACAAGTTTCTCAATATCTACTTGTAAAACAGCAATCTTTTGATTTTGATGATAATCAAATTCTATAACCGCACATTGTCTTATAATTCCCCATTTTGTATCCTTTGTATCTCCTAGATAATCAGGTAACACAAGAAAATTATAAACACCTACATTCGTCTCATTTTCCTTTTCATAAATACGCTGAAATTGTTCCTGATAGAAAAATTGTTTATAAATATCTAAGTTTCTTGGTAAATAGTAAGCTTCTTTTTCATAATCCCATCCATAATATTTAGCATCAAGTATACAACAACTTTTTTGTGGTCTTTCATATTTAGGATTTTCTAGGATTCTTTCACAAACAATATCTGGGATATTCTTTTTATTTTGATTGATAAAAACACTTTCTCTTTCTTTGACAATTTGTTTTTGTTTATGATTTCTTTTTTGTTTGCCTATCGCATTCCAATGATAAGTATTATATTTTGTATCATTAATATTTATTTCTTTATCTAATAATTGACTATTAAAAAGAACATCGCCTTTTTGAATACTTATTTGATTATGAAAGAATTCTCCTATCATCCATTCAAAAACCATTTCAAATTTAAAAGTGATGATTTCTTGAGTTACTGTTGTTGTTTTATTTTCTTTTATTGCTTGATTACACCAATTTTCAATAGACTCATACTTATTTATCAAATCACACTTTTTTTCATTAACCATAAAATATAAATCAAATAATCTTGCATATTTATAAAGTAACGTTTCTTTATCAACATCCTCTTTAATAATAACTGATTTTGGTAAAGATAAAATCAAACGATTTTTATCAAAAAGAATACCTACAAAATTACTTATATATATCCATTCCTTTGTTTCTTTACCCATATTTCTTCTAAAAAGAGATTCTTTCACATTCTCTATTACATCTCGATACTTATTATAATCAACGCCCTTACCATCTTGTATTAATTCTATTTCCATTTTTTTACCCTCTACTTAACATAAGCATATCTCTATTAAAGAAAAGATGTCAAACAAAAAAGCTTTTGCTTGCACAAAAACTTTTAACAAATATTTAATACATCATCAATGGCATGCGCTTTATCAATGCCTTTAACACCTAAATCACCAAATAAAGCAATTTCTCCAGCGCCACCCCAAGTACCAGGTTTTAAATCAGGAAATTCTTTAATTGAATCTAAATGATCTTAATAACTATTTAAAATAAAGCTCACTTTATTACAATCATCTCGGTATAGTTCACCACCATAAATCATTTCAGGAAAAACTGTACGCACTGTTTGTTCACTGGCATTTTCTTTTCCTTTTCTTTGATAATATACTTTAATCACAGGATTTCCTTTTTCTTCAAAGTTTTCTGAAGCAAATAAACCATTATTACTTTCTAGATAAAATTCTAAATTTCTAGAATGACACCAATCTACAATATGTTTACATTGTTAAAGGGTAATCAATTGATGCATGACAACAGTATCTTCATCTTTAACATAAGAACCATTTCCACCAATCACCCCATCTATACCAATATCCCAAATATAATCATAAACTTCGACTTCACTACGTCCTGTACAAATATAAACACGATGTCCATTTTTTCTTGCCTCTTTGATAGCTCTATCGGCTGAAGCAGGTAATTTGTTTTCATAATCTAATAATGTTCCATCAATATCAATAAAAATAACTTTACCCATTTTTGTTCTCCTAAAATAAATTTTTCAATATAATTTCCAATACCATCATAATCATTATCATCAGTAATATAATCCACCACACTTTTTGTTTTATCACTACCATTCACCATAACAACACCAATACCAGCATCTCCAAAAGTCACAATTTCTTTTAGATCTGTATGATGGAGTTTTAAGATTTCAATAAGTCCTGCTGTTTTAGGTGCACCACTTCATCACTTGAAAGAAGTGTTCCATCTATATCACACATAATTGCTTTTACGTTCATAAAAATACCTCCTAGAAATATCATAGAAAAACTCATCTTTTAAAACAATTTAGAGATAAAAAAAGAATTTTTTTCAAAAATTCTCTTTTTACATTTATTATTTAGAATGCTTTTCTCATTTAATACTTCCTTCAACAATATCATGATAATACATAAGTTTCTTATCTATATTTTCTTGATAATCTAATTCAAAATAACATGTATATAAAATATAAAGAAGTGATAATCTTGTTGAAAATGAAGAGATCTTTTTATAGTGATTTTCATAAGGTGAAATATATAATTGATAATCTGCCTCTACTTCTTTAAAGGTATAATCATAAGAAGATATTAAAACGATGGGGTTTTTGTTTTAGTTAAAATACGAGGTAGTATATCTGACAAAATACCTCTTCCGCCAAAAGTAATCACGATTGCTAGATGTTCTTGATTACTACTTGCTGCTGTTAATCTTTGATGGTATTCATCTATTGGAACATTCACATCAATTCCTATTTCTTTCATTTGAAATTGAAAATTTAAAGCAAAATTAATATTTCCTGCCGACGTATAAATATCAATCACTTTAGCTTTTTTCATTGCAGAAGCAATGAGTCTTAGTTGATCTAAACTAAAAAGATTAGCTGTAAGATTAAGGGTTTGTTCATAATCTTCTTTGATTTTATGAACAATTTCATAATGCGTTTGATAAGGATTAACAGGAAAATCAAAATTAAAGTCTCCATTACTTTTTAGATAATCATTTAAAGAGCTAGTAATCTTTATTTTTAAGTCAGAAAATCCCGCAAGATTCAATTTATCACATAAACGATAAACCGTTGCTGTAGAAACAAAACAAGCTTTTCCAAGATCTTTAGATGACATTTTTAAAACATCTTCTGGATGTTTTAAAATATAATCCGCTAATATTCTTTCATTTTTAGATGAGAAAAATATCTCATTAATAAAGTATCTATTAATTATTTTTCACTGTTTTTTCAAAATTTAGTGATTTCCTATACATACAACTCACTGTTTTTTCAAAAAATAGTGAGTTTTTTACAAAATACACTCATAAATTATCATTTTTATAAAATAAATTGTGTTAAATAAATTGGTAAACATAGTATATCTTGATCTTTAGATACATCTTTTGTATGAATGATATATCTTTCTAAAATTCTTGATGAGTATTTTTTATAAAATACATCAATTGATGTATGTTTTTTATAATTTGAAGATTTAACCTCTATTGGACATATTTTATTCTTTTTAGAAATGATAAAATCAATTTCATAATTACGTTTTTGTTCAAGATTTTTAAAAGTATAATAAAATAAATCATGTCCATTAGCTGTTAGAATTTGAGCAACAGCATTTTCATAAAGATATCCTAAATTTGTAGATAACTTATCATTAAGTAATTTTTCATAAATTGTATTTTCTGTAAAATCTCTATCTTTAAATTGTAAGGTTACAAACAAGCCTGTATCTGCCATATAAAGTTTAAATAGATTTAAATCTTTATATGCAGAAAGACCTATTTCAGGATTATTAGCATGATAAGCAACTGATATTGTTTTGGAATCTTTTAATTTTGATATTAAACTTAGAATTGTTGTATCTTCTGTTTTATAAGAATTTAATATTTTCTTTGTCTGAAAACCTTTCGTATTTTTGTTTAATTGGGAAGGAATCGCTTCAAACAAAAGTGCAAGTCTTCCAGTAGAATCAATTTTTCTAAAATCATCTTCATAAAGATTAATAATATCTCTTTTAATATCATCTACCTTTTTAAAATTATTTGTTTGTATATATTCATTAACAGCTTGTGGCATACCACCAACAAGCATATAAAGTCTAAAACTTCTCATAAGTTTTCTATTTAATTGATCCCCTAATTTCTTTTTATTATCAAAAGCCATTTTTAACAAGCTCATTGTTGTTTTATCATCTAAAGCCCATAAAAATTCTTCATAATCCATTGGATGCATTTGAAGTTTTCTTTCCTCACTTGGAATTAAAATATCTTTTACATTTTTCTTTATAGAAATAAGAGAACCTGTTTCTATATAATCATAACGACCATCTTTAACTAAAAATTTAATAGCTTGTCTTGCTTTTGGACATAACTGAACTTCATCAAAAATAATAACTGAATTTCTATTTTCAAGTTCCACATGATAATGTAACTGTAATTGTAGAAAGAAATAGTTTAAATCTGACATATCCTCAAACATTTCTTTAACTTCATTTGAAGCAATAGAAAAATCAATAAGAATGTAACTCTTGTACTCATTTCTAGCAAATTCCTCAACAACTGTAGACTTTCCTATACGTCTGGCCCCTTCTATCAATAAAGCTGTTTTACCTTGTGAAGTATCTTTCCATTCTTTAATTTTATTATATATTTTTCTTTTGAACATGAATTTATACCTCCTATAAACATAGTATATCCAAAAATCGCATTTGTATCAATCATCAAACCTCCAATTTCCGCATTTGAAAAAGCACTCAAACCTCCAATTTCCGCATTTGAAAAAGCACTCAAACCTCCAATTTCCGCA
>PVMO01011624.1_pt1 | contig 11036 bp, 8 predicted proteins | sample 1853421 | NCBI WGS metagenome assembly PVMO01 (sample SAMN08533511, study PRJNA380276) | Human gut metagenome, whole genome shotgun sequencing project.
GTAAACAGTATGAATGTTTCAATACCGCTCAACTTCCGGTATCCGTACCGTCAATGATTTCGAGTATGAAAAAAGTATTGCCGACGTCAACCGGAAGTTGAGCGGTATTGAAACATTCATACTGTTTACAGAACCCGAACATACACACATCAGTTCCAGTATTGTACGTGAATTGTTGCGGTATGGCAAAGATATTTCTCCCTTCGTTCCGAAGGAGACCAATTTATATTGACTATTTACGAAACAAAAATTAAAATGAAACGAATCGTAGTATCCCTGCTCGTTGCAATGATTGCCATCACAACGGCTGTGGCCCAGAAACCGAATCAGGATGCCCGCAAATTATCCATGGCTTTATATGCCATCTCGAATCTATATGTAGATCCGGTGGATGATTCCAAGCTGGTAGAAGATGCGATCATCGGTATGCTGGAAAAGCTGGACCCACATTCAAACTATATGGATCCGGAAGAGACAAAAGAGATGACCGAACCTTTGCAAGGCAACTTCGACGGTATCGGTATCCAGTTCAATATGCTGACCGATACCTTATATGTCATTCAGGTAATTCCCGGCGGTCCGTCCGAAAAGGTCGGCCTGATGGCTGGCGACCGTATCATCATGGTCGACGACACCCTGATAGCCGGTGTAAAAATGAAGACGACCGACATCATGAAACGTCTGCGTGGTCCGAAAGGAACTGAAGTGAACATCAAGGTATTACGAAATAAGAATCCGGAACTGATCGAATTCAAGATCATCCGCGGAAAGATACCCGTAACCAGCCTGGACGCCGCTTATATGGCAGACAAACAGACCGGCTACATCAAACTGAACCGTTTTGCCGCCTCATCAGCCGATGAGTTCCGCGACGCACTTGCCAAGTTGCAAAAACAAGGTATGAAAAACCTGATCCTCGACCTGCAAGGTAATGGGGGCGGTTATCTAAATATTGCCATCGAACTGGCAGACGAGTTTCTCGATAAAGACAAACTGATCGTGTATACCGAAGGCAACAAACAACCGCGCGACGAAGCCAAATCGACAGCCAAAGGCAATTTTGAGGAAGGACGCCTGGTCGTTATGGTAGACGAATCATCTGCCTCTGCCAGCGAAATCCTTTCGGGTGCCGTACAGGATTGGGATCGTGGTGTCGTAGTAGGACGTCGTACATTCGGTAAAGGTCTGGTTCAGAAACCGATCCCGATGCCGGACGGTTCTATGATCCGTCTGACAGTAGCCCGTTATTATACGCCTACCGGACGTAGTATCCAGAAACATTACGAAAACGGTAAACTGGAAGATTACCAGCACGACCTGATCGACCGTTATAATCGCGGCGAGCTAATGAGTGCCGACAGCATCCATTTCCCGGATTCTATGAAATACAACACACTGGAAACCAAACGTATTGTTTACGGTGGCGGTGGTATCATGCCGGACGTTTTCATTCCGGTAGACACAACCCGTTATACGGATTATCACCGCAACCTGGTTGCATCCGGTCTTGTAAACCGTGTTTCCATGAGTTACCTGGACCGTAACCGTGCGGCAATGAACAAGAAATATCCGAAATTCAGCCAGTACAAGAAAGACTTTGTTGTCCCCGAAGAAACTCTTCAGGAGTTAATTAATCTGGGTAAAGAAGATAAGATCGAATATAAAGAAGAAGAATACAACCGTTCAAAACCGCTTATCGCCTTACAGATAAAGGCTTTGATAGCCCGTGACCTGTATGATATGGCAGAATATTTCCAGGTAATCAATGATGATAATGCCAGCTTCAAAGAAGCACTCCGCATTATTAATGATGAAGAAGTCTATAATAAAGAATTGGGTAGGTAACACGTACATTAATATATATAAGAAGAGGTGGTACATTGGCTTGAAGCCTTTGCACCACCTCTTCCATTTTTTACCAGCCCGAAAAAAAGCCAGGAAACACCTCAAAAAAGTCAGGTCTTTACATTTCAAAACATAGGACCTTTATCTGACACTCACCACTTCACCACGTAAATACTTATATTTTTTCCAACAGATGCAACTATCCCAATTACTATCGCATCATATTTATAAAACTATAAACAACTAATTATTATGAAACTATTCATCCATACCCTTGTCTCGACAGCTCTGATTGCTGTAAGTTTTTGTCTGTTTTCCTGTGATGAGAATACCGAAGGCTTCGGTTCGACAGGGAGAGACGGTCTCCCCAGTGCATTCAAAACAGAGAATCAAACAACCTACCTATCGTATTCCGGTAACCGGTTGCTACAAATGATGAACCAAGACGGTTTCACCACTACTTTCAACTACGAAGGCAATGAACTTCGCGGTATCTCCTACGCTCCTCCTGCAGATCCCAATATTGCTGACGGAAACGGCTATACAGGCTTCGAAAAGGAAGGAAATAAAATCATTGTAAAACAAAGTGGAGAACCAAGCATGGATATTTCCTATAATCAAGAAATTGAACTGGACGGGAACGGCTTTCCTACAAAAATAACAGATCTGGGTGCATTTCAAATAACTAGCGAAGGGTATAAGAAAGTATGGGATGGAAAATATTACTATGCCTTAACTTTCGAGCCATCAACGAAAAACCTGTTAAAACTCGAAAAGTTCAACCTCGAAGATTCGACACTTATCACGACCTCTAGTTTTCAATACAGTGACCAACCCGGTTCAATGAGCCAAGTGGAATTACCGTTATGGTTCTTCAGTTATCATTCACTTACATCAGGAATATCTTCCCGCCAGTACCTCAATTATCGGAACACACTTACGGAAGAAACCGTGACAGATGGAAAAACCGGCAACACCCATACGACTTATTACAAATATACTTATAATAAGAACGCATATCCGGTAGCTGTTGACAATGGGGAAGAGAAAATGGATATAAGATATTGACCGGTAATTATAAATCTACAATCAGTATATCATCTTTGTAGGCTTCACATTCCCCGACAATCTTCCCTTCGGGAGACAAGAGGTAAGAATCGCCCGCATAGATGATACCTCCCAGATCAGTCCCGGCACAATTGACTGCGATAATATTGGCCTGATTCTCTATAGCCCGTTCACGAAGAAGACGATTCCAATCATCACGCCGGGACTCCGGCCAGTTGGCTATATAAATAGCTGTATCATAGCGGTCTTCATTCCGGCTCCAATCCGGGAAGCGGAGATCGTAACAGATATAAGTAGCCAAACGGTGTCCTTTCCAGTTCAGGACCAACTGTTTTTCTCCGGGAGAAAAACTTCCTTTCTTAAAACAGTTATGTTTGTCATAATATTCATAATGTCCATCAGGAAAGACAGCAAGTAAGCGATTATAAAATTTCCCTTCTTCTTTATATATTGTAGAGCCGATTATCAAGGCTCCGCTACCAGCCGCCCATTCCTTCATTTTCTCAATGACAGTCGGGTAATAACCCGCTATTTCATCTTTCGTCTGTACAGCGACTTCCTTATCCTTCTTTTTCATTTCGCATCCGGAAACAAACAACTCGGGGAACACAATCATATCACATCCCCGGCATTTCTCTACCCGCTTCTGAAAAGCTTCAAGGTTTGCATCAACATCTCCCCATGCAAGATGTGCTTGTACCAAGGCGACCCGACAGGTTTCTTTCGTTTGTGCCTGAACGGCCATATTAGCCAATAAAATAAGAACAGTCAGCAGACATTTCATACATTCACAGGATTTAGAGACAGGCGCAAATATAAAAATAATGTACCACAACGCGACCGAAACAACCGGATTATATAAGAAATCTGCCTATCTTTGTCTACTATCTTTCTCCAAAGAAGACGAGTAAAAACACTTAAACTAAAAAAATGATTTTATCAGAAACAGAAACTTTAATCTGGGATTGGAACGGAACGTTATTAGACGATGTAGAAGTAAACGTCAAGGTTATCAACGAAATGCTCTCAAAAAGGGATTTACCCCTACTGGATATAAATACCTATAAAGAGATATTCTGCTTCCCCGTCAAACAGTTCCATATCCGGATAGGCATCGACTTTGAAAAAGAATCGATCGAAGAGATATCCGCAGAGTATATGGAACGTTATAAAAACTACGAGAAAGATATAAAGCTGCATGTTGATGTCCCTTTTATCCTGGATGCGATCAATGCAAAAGGCATCAGCCAATATATTCTATCTGCTGCCGGGACAAACGATCTACTACGTATACTTGACCGTTTCCACCTGACGGATAAATTCAAAGGAATATACGGTTCAGATAATATCTGCGCTACCGGAAAAATCGGGATCGGCCAAAGACTGATAAAAGAGAACTCCCTGGATCCGGGAAAAGCGCTCATAATAGGAGATACATTACACGATGCGGAAGTGGCAAAAACTTTGGGAATAAACTGTATTCTGTATTCGGGAGGACATAACAACTACAATTTGTTAACGAACAAGTCTAAAACAATCAGAAATCTGAAAGACATCCTACCTCATTGAATAGCATGCAGAAAATCCAGCCTATAGCAATGTAATTTTCAAAGCTCACCTTTCAGGCGTCAGTCGCAGCCTTTCCTTGAAAGAGAAAGGGTCTGACTGAAAGGTGATATAACGGGACTTAGATTCCGCCAGATAGTTATCCGTTTGCCAATCAATAGTTATCCATTCTCCAACCAATAGTTATCCATTTGCCTGCAGGTAATTATCCTGCTCGTAAAACATAGGTGTTTCGAAATGTTAAGTCAGGACCTTTGACGACAAAACATATATGCTTTGAGGACAAAAGTCATATGCTTTGCTGGAAGTTATTTTACCTCGAATTTTCGTATACACTTTTTCACAGTTTCATCCCTTCAGCCGGGTACATTGAAAAAACAGGCCATCCCGAACAACTGAAAGCTGAAAGCAGTAGTCTGAAATGACATAGAGAACAGCCCGGACATACAAACTGACACAGTATATAGAATTAATTCTAAAAAACAATTGTTTTTGATCCCGAAAATAGTTGTTTTAATTTTGTGTTAGAATTCCGAACGCACAGTAGTTGTTTCAACACCAGGCTGAAAGGAGTTGATAAAAACATTTTCGTAGAGGATTCCGAGTGTGCCGGAGACTACACAGACAGTCTTGTAAATAGTGCCATCGCATGTCCACTCTAATTCCACCTCTTCCAATCCAAGCCGCAACCGCAACAATTGATCCAAAGTCTTCCTTACATCTTTCCTCATATTTTCTGCCTTTTCTTTGTCGATGGAAGAGAACTCTTTCAAACTCATCAATTTTGTTTTTCCATACGCAACAGCAGGATAGCCTGTACCATCAAGTATAGCAAGCTTTGCCCTCTCCAGCTCCTCTTCCGTAGAAATCTTGTCGATGTATTTATAACCTGTAAGGACATACCCCAGATGATATTCAGCCGTATTTTTCTTTATCATATCCAGTTGTTGTTTCCATAAAACAGAATCGGCCGGTTGGCCAGCGGAGAGATAGGGCGTAGCTCCACACAAAAAGGATGCGCCCATGAACAAGCAAAAAAAGAGACTGATAATAATTGCTTTTGTCTTCATGATGTTAGAGTATATAAAAAGTATGTCATGCACAAATGTAACAAGATTACAGACTAATAAGCAAAACGCCCCTGCGTTTTAATTAATTTTAATCAATTTATTTAAGAAATGAAAGCAAATATAGGAAATGACAGCATTGAGGCTCTCTTTTAGTATGTAGTTAAAAGTAACAATACAAACAACGCACCAGACATTTTACGAATAAACGATTAAATAACAAGGATTATATAAACAACAAAATAAAATTTAAAGGAACAGGTCATTCTTCATACCCAATTCAAATTAAGTAAAAACTGAGACAAATTAATTTGATACAGCATAATTCTTATTGATAACAACACCATAGTCTTCGTAGAACTATGGCATTATTTCTCATATTATTTAATTAATAATACAAAAGAACAAGCTTTTTAAAGGCATAAAAATGGACAATATTACTACAATGATGGACAATATTTCGATTTCTCATAAATAAATGAAATAAATTGCCATTTATGTCTCCCAATTCTTCGCCTAATGCCATAGTTCTACGAAGACTACAGCATTAAAGTTAACGTATACTAATTACAAACCTGAAAGACTACAGTCTTTCACAAATAACATTATAACATGACCTGAAATACCCTTAGTCGCATTATTCAATTACATACTCTAAGAGAATGTGTAATCTTTATTTGTTAAATTAGATCTAATATGATCCTCTTTTGCTATACCATGCAAAAGCCTGCTTACATACAATCATCATTATTCAGTTGCAAATGAATAATTACTGATTATACTAACGATACTTTGCACCTAGTATTAAACATAGTACATTAGACAATGAAAACCTCAAAAATTAATGTAACCTTATTCTATCTATTTACCGCATTTCTTTTCATAGGAGGACTTACAGCTTGTAATGATGACAACAGTTCTTCTGAAGATAATCCGTATTCCCCTGATAAACCGTTGGTTGTATCAAGCATAGGTCCCGAAAAAGGAGGAATAGGAACCCGTGTAGTGGTGAGTGGCTCCAACTTCGGAAATGATATATCCAAAGTAAAATTGTTTTTCAATCAAAAAGAGGCCTTGATCCTTAAAGTACAAAACAACGCTATCTATGCCATGGTCCCCAAACAACCCGGAGAACATTCTACCATCAAAGTAGCAGTAGAAGATGGAGTAAATTCAGACGGATCACCCAAATACAGGGAAGAAACGCTTAAAGATAAATTATTTAAATACAACATTAAAGCCACCGTTACTACTGTAGCCGGACAATTAGACGTGAAAACGGCTAAAGACGGCCCGGCTCTGGAAGGTTCATTCGGACGTCCCGTCATGCTGGCTGTCGATGATGAAGGGACTGTATTGATTGCTGACGATGGAGGCAAGATGGTTAGGATGCTTTCCATTCAGGACAACAAACTCAGCACTGTACTTTCCGGGATGCATGAGCCTTGGCAATGTTCATTCAATCTGGACTTTACAAATTATTATGTACTGGAAAGACGTACATCCATGCGCCCGCTTCTTTTCTACGGATTGTATAAATCGAGCAACTGGCAGGAAGCTGAAGCTTATTATGATCAAAAAAACGACAAAGGTGACTACATCGCCGGAGCCATGGATTATTTTGGGCTGGCTGCCGACAATGACTATGTTTTCCTGTTATCCTCTTCAGGTAAACGCCTGATCCGTGTAAGCATTGCAACAAAAAAGGTAGAGCTGATCGGAGAGAATCTGAATATGGATTCATGGGCACACATCGCCTATAATAAGAAAAACGGATATCTCTATATCACTTCCGAAGCCTGGGGACGCCTCTATCGCCTGAATCCTTATCATACTCCTGCCGGACATTCTACTCCATGGATTACACAAAACGAGATAGAACATATCGTTGGAACAGGTAAAGGCGCGGCTAAAGAAGGAAACGGAAAAGCCGCACAACTAGGAGAGATCGAAGGAATGGCCGCCGACCAGGAAGGAAACGTCTATCTGGCAGACTACACCAACCATGTAATCTGGAAAGTAGATGAGGAGTTCAATGCAACCATCTTCGCCGGAGTTCCGGGAGAATCCGGATATAAAGACGGTAAACCCCAGGAAGCACTTTTCAATAAACCTTATGATGTAGCAGCTACCCCCGACGGTATCCTATATGTGGCCGACACCTACAATTATTTGATCCGTTGTATAGCTATTCAATAACCATAGATTAAAGTACATAAAAATGAAAAAATATATAGCATTGATCGTCTTGTTTTTGACGATGCTGCCGGCTTTTGCCTCAGCGCAAAAAACAATTAATATTCAGGGAGTAGTCACCGACTCTAATAATGAGACTCAGATCGGTGTAAACATATATCCGCGAAACGACCAGTCGCATGGAACCGTTACAGATATAGACGGCAAATATACCATTCAGGTCAAACCTGGCACAACGCTCGTTTTTTCTTATATCGGATTCAAAACACAAGAGATCAAAATCGGCACGGCCAAGGAACAAACAATCAATGTGGTATTGGATGCTGATGCACAGCAACTGGAAGAAGTCAGTATCGTAGGATATAGCACACAACGAAAAGTCAGCGTAGTCGGAGCCATTACAAGTATTAAACCGACGACATTGAATGTGGGCGGTGTAACTTCAGTCAGTAATGCGCTAGCCGGACGTGTAGCGGGGCTGATCGGCGTTCAGCAGAGCGGCGAACCGGGCAGCGATGTATCCGAATTTTGGATCCGGGGTATCAGTACATTCGGAGCCAATAGCAGTGCCTTAATACTGATAGACGGGATAGACCGCGGAAGTTCCAGCCTGAACGAACTGGCTCCCGAAGATATCGAGAGTTTCTCCGTTCTGAAAGATGCAACAGCAACTGCCGTATATGGTGCCAAAGGAGCGAATGGTGTGGTACTGATCAATACCAAACGCGGTGTTGAAGGAAAAGTTTCGATCAACGGCAGTGTTAAGACGATGATAGAAACACTACCCAGACTTCCCAACTATCTCAGAGCTTACGACTATGCCAGACTGGCCAACGAAGCCAAAGTAGTGAGAGGCGATAAATCGGTTTATTCTCCCGAGATTTTTGATATCATAAAATACAACATGGATCCGGACCTCTATCCGGATGTTAGCTGGCAGGATGAGATATTGAAAAAACGGACACTGGGTGTACAGGGCAATATCAATATTTCCGGCGGTAGCAAACTGGCCCGTTATTATATGAGTGCCTTTTACCGGACCAACGATGCCATTTACAAACAAACCGGCATGGAACGCTATCACTCGAATGTAAGACGTAATCAATATACTTTCAGAAGCAACATCGATGTCGATCTGACCAAAAGTACACTGATTAGTTTACTCTTATCCGCCAAATTGGTTGATATGAACCGTCCGGGCATGGGCACGACCAAAGAGATATGGGGTGCACAAGCATCCTTAACCCCGTTGACTGTTCCGGTACGCTATTCGAACGGACAGCTTCCCGCTTACGGAAAAGGAGACATGACCTCTCCTTCCGTATTGCTAAATGAAACCGGCTTCCTCACTGACCGTGATAATTCTATAGAATCTTTATTGAAAATAGAACAATCGCTAGATTTTATCACGAAAGGCTTAAAAGCGACGGCATCTCTGTCGTTCGACAACTACAACAATCATCTTACCAGCCGTACCAAAATGCCGGATCTGTATAAAGCGACTGATCGCAACTGGAATACCGGGGAACTGATGACACTCAAAACTGTTGTTGCCGAGCCAATGACTTTCAAAAGTACTTCGTACGGTATCCGTACGATTTATGTCGAAGGTAAAGTGGAATACAACCGGTTATTTGCCGAAAAGCACCGTATCGGCGGACTGTTCCTCTACAATCAAAAGGACTACCAACGCACGGATGCAGACGGTGAACTGGCATCTATCCCGCATCGTAATCAAGGGATAGCCGGACGCCTTACTTATTCTTATAATGATATCTACTTTATAGAAGGTAACTTCGGATATAATGGTTCCGAAAATTTCCCGAAAGGAGAACGCTTCGGATTTTTCCCTTCAGCCGCTTTGGGGTATGTTATTTCCAACTATCCGCTGGTGAAAAAGAAATTACCGTTCATCACGACCCTAAAACTCCGCTATTCATACGGATTGGTAGGAAACGACCAGATCAGTAACGATGTCCGTTTTCCTTATCTTACAACCGTAAATATGAGTGCACCCGGATATGTCTTCGGCGACCAGTACCAAAATTCGGGAGGTGGAGTGACCGATGCCGTACTGGGTTCCACCGGCCTTGTCTGGGAAAAAGCGATCAAACAGAATTTCGGTATCGACCTTACCCTTTGGGAAGCGCTTGACATCACGGTAGATGCTTTTATCGACAAACGAAATAATATCTTCATGGAACGTGCCACACTGCCCGGAACCATCGGCGTAGGCACAAAACCCTGGGGAAACGTGGGCAAGATGAAGAGCTGGGGAGCAGACGGTACAGCCTCTTATACCCATCGTTTTGGTAATGTAGACGTTGAATTGCGCGGAAACTTCACACTGACAAGAGATAAGATCATCGATTACGACGAGGTACCTCCCCGCTACCCTTATCTGGCTAAAAAAGGAACCAGCTATGGTGTGACCCGTGGTTTAATCGCTCTGGGGCTCTTCAAAGATGAAGAGGATGTTAAAAACAGTCCTACCCAATTCGGTAAAGTTCTCCCCGGAGACATTAAGTATCAGGACATAAATGGCGATGGCCGTATCGACGATTATGATATTGCTCCTATCGGTAATTCCAACATACCAAAAGTTCAGTACGGATTTGCGACCAGTGCCAAATGGAAAGGTTTCGACATCAGTGTATTTTTCAGAGGAGCAGCACAGGTTGATTATTTCATGGGAGGAAACGGATATTACCCGTTTGCCGGAGGTGTGACCGGCAACGTTCTTTCCATCGTGAACGATCAGAAAAATCGCTGGACACCGGCTTCTTACTCAGGAGACCCGTCGACAGAGAACCCTAACGCCCGTTTTCCCCGTCTTACCTACGGAGAAAATGTAAACAACAATCGGCCCTCTTCTTTCTGGCTTGCCGATGCAGGATACCTCCGTTTAAAAACTCTTGAAATAGGATATACGATCCCTAAAAAAATATTATCGAAAATAAACATGAGCAATTTACGTATATCTGTGCTCGGAGATAATTTATGTGTCTGGGATAAAGTAAAATTATGGGATCCCGAACAAGCAAGCGACAACGGTGCCGTTTATCCTATTACCCGTTCTTATTCAATGGTCTTACAAGTCTCATTTTAATTCATCGAATCATGACAAGCAAAAAAATAAAAACAAGTCTATTTGCCTTCTTATTCGTTATCCTCAACAGTGCAGGAATTACTTTCCAATCGTGTAACTTTTTGGATATAGATCCGTATGTAGCCGATCTGTTCACCCTTGACACTGTGTTTGCAAAAAAAGAATATACACAGAAGTATCTGAAT
>PVMO01017910.1_pt1 | contig 11010 bp, 10 predicted proteins | sample 1853421 | NCBI WGS metagenome assembly PVMO01 (sample SAMN08533511, study PRJNA380276) | Human gut metagenome, whole genome shotgun sequencing project.
ATTTAGGTCAGCATCCCGAGGTCGAGCTGGTCTACCGCCGCCACCCCAGCGAGTGGAACAGCCCCGCGCTGGAAGAACTGGCGAAGAAGCGGCCGAACTTCCATGTCATTTTTGCCGACTCGGTCAAGCAGTGGATCGTGGCGGCAGACTCTATTTCCATCTGGATGAGCACCGCCATCGCCGAGGTGTACATGGCCGGCAAGAGCTGCCACATCCTGCGCCCGGTGCCCATTGAGCACGAGTACGACCCGGTCATCTACAAGGATGCCCATTATGTGACGACCTGCGGCGAGTTTGCCGCTGCCATGGCCGCGCCGGAACCGCCGTTCCCGATTGCAAAGGACGTTATCGAGGGCTATTTTGACCCGAGCGATACGCCCGCCTACAAGCGGATGGCCGACCTATTGGAGGATGTATACAAGAACCCGCCCCGGGACGAGCCGATGGGCGAAGGCTTCACGCCGCACTTTAACAAGGTAAAGTTCTGTGCGCTGGCCGGGGTGCATTTTCTCTACCGCCACGGCTGGGAGCCGAAAAAGGTATTTGCCTTCTGCCCCCCCGCTGGCCAATTTTGCCCAGCGCATTTATGGGTATGTGGACAAAGCCCATGTAACGCCGGAACAGGTGGCAGCAATGACGGAACGCATTAAGCCGTTCGTCCGCTGAGCATGTAGGGGCCGGGCATGCCCGGCCCTCCGCAGTGCGGCAGACGCGCAGTAATGGCAAGGCCGCGGGTCGGACATACCCGGCCCCTACAACTCTACGACAGGACAAATAATCATGTCAGACCAGAAAAAAACCTCCGGTGAATCCTTTGCCGGGAATGTGATGAAATACTCGGTGGCGACCTATTTAGGCTTCGCCATCACCGGGCTGGCGCTCATCGTCAAGGGGCTGCTGCCCGCCGAGGTCCTGGGTGCGCCGGTCACCTTCATGACCTACACGGCCACCCTCATGAACATCGGCATCCTGGGCCTGGATCAGGCGCTGCTGCGCTTTTACCATGAGCCGCCCGCCGGGGCCGAGCCGCGCCAGCTGTTCGCGGCCTGCACCCGCATTTCGGCGTCGTTCATGGTGCTGCTGGGTGTCGCGGGCAGCGTGTTCTTTGCCCAGCCGCTGGCGGCGGCCTTCGGCCTGGGGTCGGCAGGCCCCGGCATCGTGCCGCTGCTGTTCATCAATGCGGCGCTGTATATGCTGGTGCGGTATCTGAACGTGCTGCTGCGCCTGGAAAACGACCTGCGCGCCTACACGGCTGAAACACTCTGGATGCAGGGCTGCTACAATCTGTTCTACCTGCTGCCGGGCTTTTTCACCTCCAACGTATTTATCCTGGCCGTGGCGGCCATTTTAAGCTTTGGCGTGGTTGCCATTGCATTCGGGTACAAGTACCGCAGCGCTGTGTTTGCGCCTCTGCCCGCCAGCCAGCTGGGCGGCATTGCCCGCCAGACTGTGCCCTACGGCGTGGCACTGGCCCCGGCCCAGATCTTGTTCAGCCTGTCCAGCGGTATCTGCCTTTCCTTTGTGGGCAACGCCTGCGGCGAGAATGCGCAGGGCCTGTTTGCCTTCGGGTACAGCCTGGCACAGCTGGTCACGGCCATCCAGGCGGGCTTCTCCACCTACTGGGGCCCCTACGTCTACGCCCACTACCGCGAGGAGCAGGAGCGCATCTGCCGCGTACATGACGTTTTGAACCTGCTGATCTTCAGCTTCTTCTGCGCGCTGGTCATGTTCGAGGATATCGTGTTCGTGATTTTCCCCGACAAGCGCGGGTGCCTCGCCATTTTCCCGCTGCTGATGCTGGCCGTCGTCTTCAACATTCTGTGTGAGGGCACGGTCTACGGCAACTCGATTGCCCGCAAACCGTGGCATGATACCATCGGCATCGGGCTGGGGGCGCTGTCCAACCTGGGGCTGTGCGCGGTGCTGGTACCCGCCTTTGGGCTGACCGGCGCAGCGCTGGCCCTGGCCGCCAGCAACGGCATTGCGTTTTTGTACCGCAGCGTCACGGGCCAGATGTACTACCGCACCGTCGCCAGCTATGCCAAGACGATTTCCGGCTTTTTGCTGGCGTTCGCGGTCACAGCCATCGGCACGCTGCTGTGGCAGCATTTTATTATAAAATTTGCGCTGGTAGGTGTGATTTTGTTCATCTACTGCACCCTCTACCGTGCACAGCTCGCCAAGCTCTGGGGCATCGGCCTTGGCATCCTGCGCAGCATCTTCCACAGAAAGTAAGGCGAAACCATGAAACATTGCGGCACACAGGAATTGACGACGGAACGCTTAGTTCTGCGGCAGCTTTCCATCGATGACAGCGAAATGATGTACAACAACTGGGCCCGCGACAAGCAGGTGACGAAGTACCTGCGCTGGAACGCCCACCGCAGCTGGGGCGAGACTGCCGAAACGCTGAATGAGTGGGAAAACACTACAACGACCCGAAGTTTTACCAGTGGGGCATCACCGACAAGCATTCGGAGGTGCTGATGGGGACCATCAGCCTGTGCCCTGCCCCGATGTTGAAAACCGGCTGGCACCTGAACACCGAGCGCCTGGGTTCCCCCTGGGAGGTCGGCTACGCGCTGGGCCGCAAGTGGTGGAACAAGGGCTACATGACCGAGGCCCTGTGCGCTGTGCGGGACTACTGGTTTGACACGGTGGGGGCTGACTGCCTGGCCGCCGTACACGCCAACGAGAACATTGCCAGCGCCGCCGTTTTGGAGAAGGCAGGCTTTGTCTACGACCATGACGTGACCGACCGCAAGTTTGACGGCACGCCGGTCCCCTGCCGTGCGTACCATCTTTTGAAAGAGGAATTATGAGCGATAACACGACTGAATTAGACTTTGGCACCACTGCCCAGAAAACCACCGACGCCGAGAAACTGCCGGTAGTGCTGCTGGCGTTGGACCAGGGCAAGTACGATATGACCCGCAGCCTGGACGAGCTGCGGGCGCTGGCCGACGCCAACGGTATGGACGCCGTGGCCGAGGTGGTGCAGAAGCGCTCGACCCCAGAGGCCGCCACGCTGCTGGGCGAGGGCAAGGTCGCCGAGGCGCGGCTTGTCTGCCAGAACGTAAACGCAGCCGCCGCGATTTTTGACGGCGAGCTGACCGGCAGCCAGATCCGCAACCTGTCGGCGGCACTGCAAGTCGAAGTGCTGGACCGCACGATGCTGATCCTCGAAATTTTCCGCGCCCGCGCCACCACGAACGAGGGCAAATTGCAGACCGAGCTTGCCACACTGCGCTACCAGCTGCCGCGCCTGCAGGGCCTGGGCGAGAGTTTGAGCCGCCAGGGCGGCGGCGGCGGGGGCGGCGGCGGTGCCCGCCGCGGTGCCGGTGAGACAAAGCTGGAGCTGGATCGCCGCCACCTGCACCACCGCATTGAGCATCTGGAAGGCCGCCTGAAAGAGCTGGAAAAGCGCCGCGGCGAGACCCGCCGGGCACGACAGAAAAACAACGTGCCGGTGGTAGCGCTGGTCGGCTACACAAACGTGGGCAAGTCGAGTTTGCTGAACGCCCTGTGCGGCGAGCAGATCTTTGAGGCCGATATGCTGTTTGCCACGCTGGACCCCACAGCCCGCAAGCTGGTGCTGCCCAGCGGGCTGCAAATCATCCTGGTGGACACTGTCGGTTTCGTCAGCCGCCTGCCGCACCATCTGGTGGAGGCGTTCAAATCCACGCTGGAGGAAGCGGCGTTCGCCGATGTTATCATCAAGGTCGCCGACGCGGGCGACGCCCAGGCCGCCGAGCAGCTGGCCGTGACCGATGAAGTTCTGGGCAGCCTCGACTGTGAGGGCATCCCCCAGCTAGTGGTCTACAACAAGTGCGACGTCGCTAACGCCGTGGCCTTTGACCCGGATATCCTCTTGACCAGCGCCAAGACCGGCTATGGCCTGGACGCGCTGCTGGCAAAGATCGACGAGGTGCTGAACCACCGCGTCCGCACCATTGAGGTCGTGCTGCCCTATGACAAGCTGGCCTTGGCCGACATTTTGCGCAGCCGCGGCAGCGTAGCGGCGGAGGAATACCGCGAGGATGGCGTTTTTTACCGCGCCACCGTGAAAATCGACGATTTGCATAGGTTTGAGGAATACCTGCTTTAATCGTTCTGTAGGGGCCGGACATGTCCGGCCCTCAACTTTCCCGCAAATGCGCTCCTGCCTTTCGGCTGCGGGCCGGGCATGCCCGGCCCCTACGGTGTGTTTTCCCGTTGACATTCCATAGCTCTGCGTTTTATAATAATTCTGGCGGGCTGTGCCCGCACCTTATGTATTATCTATTATCTTTTATCTATAAAAAGGGGTAATAACTATGTCTACCGTCCGCACTCGTTTTGCGCCGTCCCCCACAGGCTATATGCATGTAGGCAATCTGCGCACCGCACTGTACACCTATCTGCAGGCGCGCCACAACGGCGGCACCTTTATCCTGCGCATTGAGGACACCGATCAGGGCCGTCTGGTCGAGGGTGCCACCGACATTATCTACAACACGCTGAAGGCCACCGGTCTGACCTGGGACGAGGGCCCCGACATCGGCGGCCCTGTCGGCCCCTATGTCCAGAGCGAGCGCATGGGCATGTTCAAGCAATATGCCGAGCAACTGGTCAAGGCCGGTAAGGCGTACTACTGCTTCTGCACCGAGGAGCGCCTGAACGAGATGCACGAGGCCCAGCGCGCGGCCGGCGAGATGACCCACTATGACGGGCATTGCCGCAACCTGAGCGCCGAGCAGGTCGCCGCCAAGCTGGCCGCCGGGGAGCCGTATGTCATCCGCCAGAAAATTCCCGAGAGCGGCATGGCGGGCTTTGACGATGTTGTCTATGGCCACATCGAGGTCGATGTCAAGGAGCTGGACGACCAGATTCTGATCAAGACCGACGGTATGCCCACCTACAACTTTGCCAATGTCGTGGACGACCACCTCATGGGCATCACCCACGTCATCCGCGGCAGCGAGTATCTTTCCAGCACGCCCAAGTACAACCTGCTGTACGAGGCGTTCGGCTGGGACAAGCCCATCTATGTCCACTGCCCGCCCGTTATGAAGGATGCACAGAACAAGCTGAGCAAGCGCAACGGCGACGCCAGCTATCAGGACCTGGTGGCGAAAGGCTACCTTCCCGCCGCCGTGCTGAATTATCTGCTGCTGCTGGGCTGGGCACCCGAGGGCGAGCAGGAGATCTTCAGCCTGGATGAAATGATCAAGATCTGGGATCCGTCCCGCATCTCGAAGTCTCCCGCCATCTTTGACCCGCTGAAGCTGCGCGCTATCAACGCCGCCTACATCCGCGCCCTGCCTGCCGAGGAGTTCCGCCGTCTGGCCGACCCGTTCATTGACAGTGTCGTCCACTGCGATATTGACCGCGACCTGCTCTGCGCCAATTTGCAGCCCCGCTGCGAGGTGCTGGAGGATATCCCGCCGCAGCTGGACTTCTTTGACGCCGTGCTGCCGATCGATGCCGAGATGTACCGCAACAAGAAGCAGAAAACGACGCCCGAGTCCGCCAAAGAGGCCCTGACCGCCCTGCTGCCGGTGCTGGAAGCCCAGACCGACTGGACCCGCGATGCGATCTTTGAGGCCTGCAAGACGCTGGCCGAGCAGATGGAGAAGAAGAACGGCTGGCTGCTGTTCCCGTTGGGCATTGCCCTGTCCGGCAAGGCCCGCACCCCGGGCGGCGGCACCGATTTGGCCGCCATGATGGGCAAGGCAGAAACCCTAAAACGCGTGAAGGACGCACTGGGAAAGCTGTAAAGGAACAGTAGTTTCCCCTTGCCCCGGCGATGCAATAAAAAAGAGGAGTTATACCCATGCGCCGGGTATAACTCCTTTTTTTAAATCACATAATCATTCCCCGGCTGGGCGGTGTTGACCAGGTCGGCTAGGGTGATGCCGTCGAAGTAGTCGTTGATCATCGTGTTCAGCTTGCGCCACATGGGCAGGGTGCGGCATTCCACCATGCGGGGGCACTCCACCGGGTTCTGTCCTAAACACGCCACCGGGGCCAGGCTCCCTTCGGTCAGGCGTAAAATATTCCCCACCGTGTATTCCCCGGGCGTTTTGGTCAGGCGGTAGCCGCCGGACTTGCCCCGCAGGCCGGTCAGATAACGCGCTTTGACCAGACTTTTGACGATGGCCTCCAGGTATTTTTCCGAAATTTCCTGCCGAGCGGCAATTTCTTTTAGGGGGATGTAGCCGTCGTGCTGGTTCTCGGCAATGTCGATCATGACCCGCAACGCATAACGGCCTTTCGTTGAAATCATCATTTGGTTTTTGCTCCTTCGTTTTCTTATTTCCTATTATACAAGTTGGTAAATAGGATAGCAACCCCTTTGCCGCAAAAAAAGTTGCCAAAATTCCCTATTTCCCTATTGACAAATGGGAAAATATGTTGTACAATCCTATCAACCTATAAGAAAGGTATGAATTGATATGCGAAAGGGATTTGCACCATACGCGCGATGTCGCCGTCACACGCTGTAAAAACCGTAACATTGTAAATAAACAGAAATGACGATGGAGGAAACTACCATGAGCAAGATTTATACTTCCGCTGACCAGCTGATCGGCCGCACCCCCCTGCTGGAACTCACCCACATTGAAGCCGCCGAAGGACTGAACGCCAAGATCCTGGCCAAGCTGGAATATTTCAACCCCGCCGGTTCCGTCAAGGACCGCATTGCCAAGGCGATGATCGATGACGCCGAGGCCACCGGCAAACTGAAACCCGGTTCCGTCATCATTGAGCCGACCTCCGGCAACACCGGCATCGGCCTGGCATCCGTCGCCGCCGCCCGCGGCTACCGCATCATCATCGTCATGCCTGAGACGATGAGCGTGGAGCGCCGCCAGCTGATGAAGGCCTACGGTGCCGAGCTGGTGCTGACAGACGGCTCCAAGGGCATGAAGGGTGCTATCGCCAAGGCTGACGAGCTGGCGAAGGAGATTCCCAACAGCTTTGTACCCGGCCAGTTTGTGAACCCGGCCAACCCCGACGCCCACAAGCGCACCACCGGCCCCGAGATTTGGGAGGACACCGACGGCAAGGTCGATATCTTTGTTGCAGGTGTCGGCACCGGCGGCACCGTGACCGGCGTTGGCGAGTACCTGAAGAGCCAGAACCCCGCCGTCAAGGTCGTGGCCGTCGAACCTGCCACCTCCCCTGTGCTGAGCAAGGGTACCGCCGGTGCGCACAAGATTCAGGGCATCGGTGCCGGCTTTGTACCTGACGTGCTGAACACCAAGGTCTATGACGAGGTCATCCCCGTTGCCAACGAGGACGCCTTTGCCACCGGCAAGCTGGTCGGCCACAAGGAGGGCGTGCTGGTAGGTATTTCCTCCGGCGCTGCGCTGTGGGCTGCCATCCAGCTGGCCAAGCGCCCCGAGAACAAGGGCAAGACCATTGTGGCCCTGCTGCCCGACACCGGCGACCGCTATCTGTCCACCCCGCTGTTCGCGGACTGATTGCAATAACAGGAAACCTTTGCTATAATAAGGGTACTGTTGCATACAAAGTGGAGGCCGTAGGGGCCGGACAGGTTCGGCCCTCAGCTTTCCCGGCAATGCTCTGTCAGGGCAAGGCCGCGGGCGGAGTATGCCCCGCCCCTACAACTCAACAATTTTCAATGTGCAGCACGGTTTTGTGCTGCACATTTTTTATACAAGGAGGTTTTCCATGACTACTACCCCCGGTGCGCTGATTGCGATGAGCGGCGGCGTGGACAGCACGGTTGCCGCTTACCTGATGAAAAAGGCGGGTTACCGCTGCATGGGCGCGACCATGCGGCTGTACCAGAATGAAGATTTGGGCCAGAGCGGCTTCCACACCTGCTGCTCAGCCCAGGATGTGGAGGATGCCGCCGATGTGGCATTCCAGCTGGACATTCCCTTCCAGGTCGTGAACTATACTGAGGAATTTCGCGAGAAGGTCATCGGCAAGTTCATTGCCACCTACGAGGCAGGCGGCACGCCGAACCCTTGCATCGACTGCAACCGCACGATGAAGTTTGACAAGATGCTGGACTTTGCGCGGGAGAACGGCCTGGATTACGTTGTGACCGGCCACTATGCCCGCATAGAGCAAGACCCTGACACCGGCCGCTGGCTGCTGAAAAAGGCCCTGTACGCCGACAAGGACCAGAGCTACGTTCTGTACGTGCTGACGCAGGATCAGCTGGCCCACACCAAGTTCCCGCTGGGCGGCATGGACAAGCCCTCCATCCGCAAAATTGCCGAGGAGCAGGGCTTTTGCAACGCCCGCAAGCATGACAGCCAGGATATCTGCTTTGTACCCGATGGCGATTACGTCGGCTTTATGGAGCGCTACACCGGCAAATATTACCCGGACGGCGATTTTATTGACAGGAACGGCAAGGTCGTGGGCCGCCACCACGGCGCGGTGCGCTACACCAACGGCCAGCGCAAGGGTCTGGGGCTGGCGCTGGGTGCACCGGTCTACGTCTGCGGCAAGGACATGGAGAAGAACACTGTCACCGTCGGCCCCGAGAGCGCGCTGTTCACCACAACGCTGATCGCCGACGATTTCAACTGGATCTCGATTCCCGAGCTGACCGCGCCGATGCGGGTAAAGGCCAAGGCCCGCTACCGCCAGGTGGAGCAGCCTGCCACGGTCTACCCGCTGGACAACGGCCTGGTCAAGGTCGTCTTTGACGAACCCCAGCGCGCCATCACCCGCGGCCAGTCAGTGGTACTGTATGACGGGGACATTGTAGTCGGTGGCGGCACGATTTTATAAAGAGCGAGGCTTCCCCCAGGGGGGGAAGCAGTCAGCGGCCCCGACCGCTGACTGATGAGGGGCCTCCTCGCCGCATAACCCGTTTATGGGTTGACGCCGCACACGCGCCCCTCATCCGGCCCTGCGGGGCCACCTTCCCCCAAAGGGGGAAGGCTTAGGAATTTATAAATTTCCCTTTTCCCTATTGACATATCGGTTTATCCGTATTATAATACAGACAAACCTACGGAAATTATAGGTTATTTAGTAAATTCAAAGGAGGTGCAAAGCATATGGCCCATGTATTCGGCAGTCTGCTGCGTCAGAATTTCCGCTGTGGCCGAATGCCTAACTCCCGGGTGGAAAACGTCCGGGCGCGTGGGCTTGCTTTGCATTGCCTGTAAAATTTCGCGCCGCACTGTATTTTCTGCCCGGGAGTTGTAACTGTACGACCCCCGGCTTTTCTTTTGCGTCAACAACTTAAAGAATAAAAACAGAAATGAGGATTTTATCATGAGCGAGCGTAAACTGCATTTTGAGACCCTTCAGCTGCACGTCGGCCAGGAGCAGGCTGACCCTGTCACCGATTCCCGCGCCGTGCCTATCTACCAGACCACTTCCTACGTTTTCCACAACGCCCAGCACGCCGCTGACCGTTTCGGCCTGCGCGATGCCGGCAACATCTACGGCCGCCTGACCAACACCACCGAGGATGTCTTTGAAAAGCGCATTGCCGCTCTTGAGGGCGGCGTTGCTGCCCTGGCCGTTGCCTCCGGTGCAGCTGCCATCAACTACACCATCCAGGCGCTGGCCCAGAACGGCGGCCATATCGTCGCCCAAAAGACCATCTACGGCGGCACCTCCAATCTGTTGGAGCACACCCTGCCTGCCTTCGGCGTTGAGACGACCTTCGTCAACGCCCATGACCTGGCCGAGGTCGAAGGCGCTGTCAAGGAGAACACCCGCGCCATCTATCTGGAGACGCTGGGTAACCCCAACTCTGACATTCCCGACATCGACGCCATCGCCGAGATTGCCCACAAGCACAACATCCCGCTGGTCATCGACAACACCTTCGGCACTCCGTACCTGATCCGTCCGATCGAGCACGGCGCGGACATCGTTGTCCACTCTGCCACCAAGTTCATCGGCGGCCACGGCACCACGCTGGGCGGTGTCATCGTCGATTCCGGCAAGTTCGACTGGAAGGCCAGCGGCAAGTTCCCCGCGTTTGCTGACCCCAACCCCAGCTACCACGGCGTCAGCTTCGTGGATGCTGCCGGTCCCGCCGCGTTCGTGACCTATATCCGCGCTATCATCCTGCGTGACACCGGCGCCTGCATCAGCCCGTTCAACGCGTTCCTGCTGCTGCAGGGCACCGAGACGCTCTCCCTGCGCCTGGACCGCCACGTCGAGAACACCAAGAAGGTCGTGGAGTACCTGACCCATCACCCCAAGGTGGAGAAGGTCAACCACCCCAGCCTGCCTGACCACCCCGACCACGCCCTGTATGAGAAGTACTTCCCCAATGGCGGTGCGTCCATCTTCACCTTCAATATCAAGGGCGGCCAGAAGGAAGCCTTTGAATTCATCGACCATCTGCAGATCTTCTCTCTGCTGGCCAACGTTGCCGACGTGAAGAGCCTGGTCATCCACCCGGCCACCACCACCCACGCCCAGCTTTCCCCCGAGGAGTTGGCTGACGTCGGCATCCAGGAGAACACGATCCGCCTGTCCATCGGCACCGAGCACATCGATGATATCATCGCTGATCTTGATCAGGCCTTTGCCGCCGTGGAGTAATCCGGCAAAGCATTTTTAGAGGGTATATAGGGATTTGAATACGACCGCCGCCCATGGGATGCAAGCCCTGCGGGCGGCGGTTTTGTTTGCAATTTGCTTTGAAATATTGTATGCTTGTTATAAAAACCGCGAGGCAGAGTTGTAAGGGCCGCACATGTGCGGCCAATGACCTTGCTTTTACTGCGCACCTGCCTTACACGGCAGGGCCGGGTATACTCGGTCCCTACACCTCAACGAAGGAAAAAGCCATCATGCAGATTATCGAAATTACAGATTTGTCCATCCCCGAGCTTGCCCCTTACACCAAGCTGACCGAATCCCAGCTGCGCAACAAGCTGGAACCCGAAAAGGGTATTTTCATCGCCGAAAGCCCCAAGGTCATCGGTACGGCGTTGGATGCCGGGTGCGAGCCGCTCTCGTTTTTGATGGAGCGCCGCCAGATTGACGGCCCGGCTGCCGGGGTGCTGT
>PVMO01004419.1_pt1 | contig 10996 bp, 7 predicted proteins | sample 1853421 | NCBI WGS metagenome assembly PVMO01 (sample SAMN08533511, study PRJNA380276) | Human gut metagenome, whole genome shotgun sequencing project.
AACAGGATCTGTCCGCGATGCCTGTGAGCGCATGCACATTTCCTATTCTACCAGCTGGAACCTGATCCATACCCTGGAATCACAGCTTCATGAACCTCTGATCATCAGAAGCCAAGGCGGTACAAGGGGAAGCCATAGCGAACTGACACCATACGGCGAAGAATTTCTGAAACGATATGCCCGTTTTTCAGAAGAAACACGTTCCTGTTCAAAAAAAAATATTTGAAAAATGTTTCGGAGGGTTTTTAAATGCGTAACCTTTATCTGGTCCGGCATGGAAAACCACAGTATCCGGATGAACATTCTTACTGTGTAGGACAGACAGATTTCTCTCTATCCATGCTTGGACATCTGCAGGCAGTCCTTCTTAACGAAGAATTGTCCGATAAAATATCAGGGGTATACTGCAGTCCTTTGTTAAGAGCTGTTGAGACAGCAGGCCATATGGCACCTGAGCTTCCACATATCATTGCTTCTGATCTGTCAGAACGAAATCTGGGAGAATGGGATGGCCTTTCTTTTGATGAAATACGCCAGAGATGGCCGGACATTTATAAAGCGCGTGGGAATAACCCTGATCATCCTATCCCGGGAGCAGAAACTCCTGCTGCATCTGGTTTTCGCTTTTCGCAGGCAGTTCATAAGATTCTTTGCGCTTCTGAAGGTGATATTGCAGTGGTAACTCATACAGATGTAATCTCTTCTTATTTACATGCATTACATTCTGATATGTACAGCAGGCAGCGGTTTCGTCTGCCCTGCGGCTCTTACTATCATCTGGAAGTGAATGAAAAAAATAATATTTCTTTCTCTGATCCCAGTTATATACTGCCTCATCCTGAATTAAATGACGGGCTATGTCTCAGGCTTCGCAATGCTGTTTCTCTGCCCCGTCACGTACAAGCTCACAGTGATGCTGTTACTGAACTTGCCTGTTGTTTATGCAATATGCTGGAATCCAATGGTTATATCTTTGACCAGAAGCTTGTTCGCTCCGGTGCACTTCTGCATGATATTGCCAGACTTCAGAGGCATCACGCGAAAACAGGCGGTGAACTTTTCTTACAGTTAGGTTATCCTGAGATCAGCCAGATCATTTCACAGCACCATGGTCTGTTGGAAGCCACGCTGGATGAAGCAGCTATTGTATTTCTGGCTGATAAACTGATTCAGGAAACACAGCGTGTAACCATAGAAAAAAGATTTGCCGACAGCATGAGTAAATGCAAAAGTCCGGAAGCTCGCAAAGCTCATGAGCAGCAGTTAGAACAAGCCCGCAAACTGCAGGACATGATACAATCACTCTGCCATATCACGCTTTAGTTCAGGCGGGCAGACGTACACAACTGGAGCAGAAAAATCACTTAATTTAGTTAGGAGGTATTTTATTATATGAGAACATTATTTCAGACAATAAAACAACAATTCCTGGAGGGAAACGATCTTGTACTTGTTTCCGTTACAGCATCCTCAGGGTCTACACCAAGAGGTGCCGGTTCCCGCATGCTGGTCGGAAAAAACGGCAGAATTTCCGGAACCATCGGAGGTGGAGCTGTAGAATATCGTGCTGAATGTATGGCATTGGATATTCTTGAAAAAAAGGAATCCTGCGAGCATGAATTCCGGCTGAATCATAAAGATGTTGAAAATATTGGTATGATCTGTGGTGGTGATGTTACGGCCTTTTTCCAGTATCTTGATCATAACGATCCGATTATTATGGAAATCACGGAAACTGCTGAAAAATTCTATGAAGAGCGAAAAGATTTCTGGCTGATCTGCGATCTTCTCACCACCTCCGGTGTGAGCCTCTACAGTCCTGCATGCGGTCTCATCGGAACTGCCAATGTTCCTTCTTCTGTATTATCTTCTTTGTCTCTAAAGCCACACCGATATCACAGTGAAGATTATGATCTGTTTTCTGAACAGATTGGAACCTCAGGAACTGTCTATGTATTCGGCGGCGGACATGTCTCACAAAAGCTTGTCCCAATCCTTGCAAGCGTTGATTTTCGCTGTGTTGTCCTGGATGACCGGCCGGAATTTACAAATCCTGCTCTTTTCCCAGGAGCAGTTGAAACAATACTTTGTGATTTCAACCATCTGGACCAGTATGTTTCTATTACAGCTGCTGATTATTGCTGCGTCATGACACGTGGACATTCCTATGATACCATTGTACAGGCACAGCTTCTCGCTACACCTGCATGTTATATAGGCGTCATTGGAAGCCGTGCAAAAAAAGCTGCTGTATTTCGCCGTCTGATTGAAGAATACAACATTAATGAACAAGATTTAAACCGTATCATCTCACCTATAGGACTGGAGATCAAAGCAGAAACACCGGCTGAAATCGCCATCTCCATCACAGGACAGATGATCCAGGTTCGCGCTGACAGAAAGGATACATCAAAATGATGGCAAAATCAGTATATAAAACTGTAATATTTGGTGCCGGACAAATTGGACAAATGACCGCAAGACTTCTCAGCAGTCCCTGTCAGCTCCTGTGCTTTGCTGATAATGACCCCCATAAACACGGATCATATATTGGAAATATTCCAGTCTGTTCTCCGGATACTGCAGCAGCACTTCTCCCGGATCTGGTCATCCTGGGAGTTCTGGATGAAGAACGGCGCAATTCTATGATAAAGCAGATGGAAAACTTAGGTTATCACGGACCTTTTCGTGATTCCTCCGTCCTTCGCATGTTTGACGCACGGGTTGCTGTTATGCGTCTTTTATCTGAGCAGATCTATCAATTGGATATTCCGGGAAATGTTGCAGAACTAGGTGTTTTTCGAGGTGAATTTTCTTCCCTGATCAGTGCAGCCTTTCCAGACCGAAAAATCCATCTTTTTGATACTTTTGAGGGCTTTTCAGAAAAGGATATCACAATAGAAGCCTCCGGTAATCTGTCCCGTGCCAAAACAGGTGATTTTTCTTCTACTGATATTGACTCTGTTCTTCATGTTATGCCTGATCCTACACGTACTGTGATCCACAAAGGATGGTTTCCGGATACCTTTTCCGATGTCACAGATGAAACTTTTTGTTTTGTATCTCTGGACGCAGATCTCTATGCTCCAACTGCAGCCGCACTTCCTCTGTTCTATGAACGCCTGGCCACCGGAGGAGTTCTCCTGATCCACGATGTGTACAGCACACAGTTTTCCGGATGTCGAAAAGCGGTCGGGGAATTCTGTCTGAAAAACCATCTGTTTGCAGATCCTGTATGCGATCTGCATGGAAGCGCAATGATCCGAAAATTATAAAAGGAAACGCCGGAACCGGTATTTACCGGAACCAGCGTTTCTTTTTCATTTATTTATTGTATAGCCCTTTTCCACGTCCATGCCTAACCTTTATAAAATTCCTTTCAGAACATTTTCCAACGCTTCTCATGGAAGTAATTTCAGGACTGGCCAATCAAAAAAATAACCGCTAGAAGCCTTGATTTCTAGCGGTTCTACGTGCGTTAAAGGTTGCTGCGTGCCAGTGGCACGCGTTTAGCAACGACCGGAGCGAAGCGTAGATCGAACCCGTTCGAGTCCGACCCGGACTCGAACAAAAAATAAGACAGTGCATATACACTGTCTTATTTTTTATTAGCGTGCGTTAGAGGATTCGAACCCCCGGCCTTTTGGTCCGTAGCCAAACGCTCTATCCAGCTGAGCTAAACGCACATCCTTGTGAAGTTCTTATCTCGTGTCCCTCACAACAATGAGTATTCTACTCTATACTGGAGCATTTGTCAACACTTTTTTTGAATTTTTTATTTTTTTCTTTTGATTCGCAAAATTATAACAATTTACAACTATTCTGTAATGATATCAGAACACCAAAATACCATCGCAGTCCTGTTTTCATTAATTCCGCCGCAAAGCCTCGATCGGGCTCAGCTTTGCTGCTTTCTTCGCAGGATAAATTCCAAAGAATACTCCTACTGCACAGGAAAACAAAGTCGCCGCCATAATTGTACTCAGGCTGATTCCCGGAGTGATGGACATTCCCATACTGCTGCTTATGATTGAACAGATCACATATCCGCCAATCACACCCAGAACAATTCCTATCACCCCTCCAATCACCGTCAGAATTGCCGCCTCTGCCAGAAACTGCATCATAATAGAAGAGGTTTTCGCTCCCAGTGACTTACGGATACCAATCTCTCTGGTACGTTCTGTTACGGAAACCAGCATAATATTCATAACGCCGATACCGCCAACCAGAAGGGAAATTCCCGCCACAAAAGAGATAAAAGCAGTCACCATATCCAGCATCTGATTCATAGAGCTCATAATATCCTGAAAGCTCTGTACCTGAAAGTAATCTTTTCCTGCACACTGATGTCTTTTTTCCATCAGTTTTACCACTTTGTCAGCAACATCCTGACTGTTTAAGCTCTTATCTGCCTGCATTGTTACTGAGAAAAAGTAATCGGATACACCGGTGAATTCATTCATTGTAGTATAGGGAACATTAATAGTCACCGGCATTCCCTCATAAGTATAACTGACAAAGGTTCCATTTTCTTTCTGGGTTGTCACCCCGCAGATACGAAGACTTTTGGTCAGTCCATAACAATTGACATCTACAGTCATTCCAACCACATCATCTGTGCCAAAGAGTCTTTTTGCATCTGCATCGGAAAGCACACAGACATTTTTTGCTTCCTGGACTTCATTTTCCCCGAAATATACTCCATGCTTCATGGTGGCATTATTTAACAGCTTTGCATCCGGTCCCTCACCCGTCAGCATAAGAGAAAAATTTCCCTTACCTGTGGTAGTTTCTCCACTGAATGAATCCGAAACATTTACTCCTTCTATACCGTCTACCGCCCGGATTGCTTCCACATCATCCGCAGTGATCCACTCCTCATCTGTCTGTGCCTCATCGCTGACACTGATGGCAATCTGCCCGCCGCCGATATCATCAATTTCACTGTTCATCTGATTCTTGGTTCCTTCACCCACAGATACAATGGCAATTACAGAAGCAATGCCAATGATAATGCCAAGCATAGTCAGAAAAGAACGTCCCTTATTTGCCATAATATTATGGACTGCCATCTTGATATATTCATACAGATTACTCATCAGCATCCTCTCCTGTCTGTTCAGGAACTGCCTGTACTTCCATTCCCTCTGTGTAATCACCCAGATCTGCGATTACTTCTTCTCCTTCTTTAATTCCATCCGTAATTTCCACATAATCCTCTGAGCTGATTCCTGTGGTAATATTTCTCTTTGTCACCAGTCCATCTTCTATCACATAGCAGAAGGAGCCTTCTTTTCCGATATTGACCACTTCCACAGGAAGAGTCACCACATTTTTCGCAGAAGCCGCATAAATCTTAACCTTTGCATCTACTCCCAGGAAAATATCTTCATCCGGATTATCAATGCTTACTGTTGCTGAAATGACCGGCGTTCCTTTTTCATTCTGCACCGCAATATGACTCATTTTTGTTACAGTACCCTGATAAGTATTATCCCCCAAGGTAATCTCAACAGACTGCCCCTCTTTCACTGTATTGTAATCATATTTAGAGAGAGTCACATCCACACTTGCCTTGTCTGTATTCTCAATAGTAAACAGTTCCATCCCCTGAGTAACTGCTGCTCCCTGCTTAATATCTGCCTTGGATATGATTCCGTTAAATTCCGCGGTGATTCCTTTCTTTCCTTCCTTCACCAGCTCCTCGGCTGATTTTGCGTCCAGTTCGGAAAGATTATCTGTTACTTTCAGTTTCTCTTTTTCTTCTTTTGTCAGGCTTGTGGAATCTGCCTCTGCGATAGCTTTCTCAGAAGCCAGATCTGACTGAAGCTCTGCAAGTTCATCGCTTGCTGTCTCAAGTGCACTTTCCAGAGCAGAAGTATCCGCAGTTACTGTCCCGCCATCACTTCCACTGTAATCATATCCGTAGGAGGAAGAATCTTCCCCATCGCTGTCATCTGCATCTGAACCGTCTGAAATTCCCCATGAGTAATCTGCACTGCTTTCTGTGAAATCAGAAAGTACCGGCATTTTCGGTGTCTGCTGCTTAAGATCATTATAAGTCTGCTGTGCCTGCTGCATTGCGAGCTGTGCCTGTGTTCTTGCAGCCTCCGCATTATCCAGAGCCTGTGTATTCTCATCTGAAGGGTCTGCCTGCCATGTTGCAAATGCCATCTGATATGTGGTGTCTGCCTGATTATAATCGCTTTGTGCCTGATTATACTGTGCATTCAGATCTGAGAGCTGCTGCTGGTACTGCGGAAGAGTCTCCGTCTTGTATGTATAAAGTGCGGCCTGATATTTACTCTGGATTTCCTCCTGTTTCTTTGCCTCTGCCTGGGCTTTTGCCTGAGCTTCCTGCTGCTGTGCCTGAGCCTGAGCTGCTGCCTGTGCGGATGCCTGAGCTGCCGCTTCACGCTGTGCCGCTGCTGCCGCTGAAATCTGTGATTTCAGAGACGAGACATAAGCTTTTTTATCCTTTATTTTCTTCTCAAGCTCCTGAACATTCTTTTTGGCATCCTTCTGCTTCTTCTCTGCTTTGTCAGATTTATTTCTTGTATCCTTTGTATCATACTTTGTTGATTTCAGATTCAATTCTGCTTTCCGATTATCTTTCTCCAGATCCTCTGTATTAAACTCGATCAGTTTTGTTCCCTTTTTCACCACATCTCCCTGGGCAAAAGAAACCGTTTTCAGCTCTGCATTTACAGGAGAATAATAGGTCTTCTCCTCTTCACTTCCCACTGTTCCTGTAGCATCTACAATTTCCTCAACATCACCCTTCTCTGCAATTACCACCTGAACCTGCGGGATCTGATTTTCTGTGGAATTCCTCTGACCTGCTACTGTAACTCCGCCGGCAACAACGAGAACAGCTGCTGCTCCAATAATAATTTTCTTTTTACTTTTCTTTTTTCTCATAATATTTGTCTCCTTGTAACCGGGTTTATGCATCCAGCTGATTTTTTATATATTCTTCTTTCCCATAGTTTTTATTGATAAAATCTGACTCTATCTTTCCATCCATAATTCTGACTATACGCCTTGCCTGAGCAGCAATCCCATTATCATGTGTGATCAATATGACCGTTTTTCCCTGCTCGTGCATACTTTTAAGAATCTGAAGAATCTCCTTACTGGATGCAGAATCCAGATTTCCTGTAGGTTCATCTGCCAGGATCACCGGTGGCTGGGCTGCGATTGCTCTTGCAATAGCCACCCTCTGCTGCTGTCCTCCTGACATTTCATTTGGTCTGTGATCCATACGTTTCTCAAGCCCTACCATGGTCAGTGACTCTACTGCCAGCTTATGTCTCGTTTTTCTGTCTACCCCTCTGTAAACCAGCGGTAGTTCCACATTTTCAATTGCAGTCAGATTTGAGATCAGATTAAATCCCTGAAAAATAAATCCGATCTCCCGGTTTCTGACTTCTGAGAGTTCATTGTCTTCCATTGTGGACACATCAGTTCCATTCAGAAAATATTCGCCGGATGTAGGCACATCCAGACAACCCAGCATATTCATAAATGTAGACTTTCCTGAACCTGACTGTCCGATAATAGCAACAAACTCACCCTTATTAATTTCCAGATTAATATGATCCAGCGCCCGTACTTCATTCTCGCCGGGATTATATATTTTACACAAATCTTTTACTCTGATCAGCGCTTCCTCCATCTTTCCCTCCCGTCTATTAAATATCCTGCTCCAATCCAGATCTTACAGAATCGCAACCTGTCTTTCGTAAGATATCAGAAATACCTTTTACAATCATAACCTCACTTATATGTTAAAAGGGCAGCGCTTCAGTTTTCCAAAAGCTCTGCCCTTATCTGCGGAATCTGCAAGTCTCTGTTATCAGAAACGATACAGCTTCCACGATTTCTTCATATTTTTATTCCGCATCTGCCTGACTTTTTATGCTTCCAGCAGAAATGCCTTATATGCTTTCTTAGCTTCGTAAATATCTGCCTTACTTGTCACTTCCCATGGTGCATGCATACTGAGCACTGCCACACCGCTGTCAATGACTTCCATTCCATAAAGTGCTGCGATATAAGCGATTGTTCCGCCTCCGCCTACATCAACTTTACCAAGCTCAGCTGTCTGGAACGCAACTTCATGGCTGTCAAAAATATTTCTGACTCTTGCCACATATTCTGCATTTGCATCATTCGAGCCGGATTTACCTCTTGCTCCGGTAAATTTATTTAATACGATACCTCTTCCAAGATAAGCTGCATTCTTTTTCTCAAATGCCTCCCCATAAGCCGGATCATAGCCTGCACTTACATCAGAGGAAAGCATACTGGAATTCTTCAGAGTTCTTCTCAATCTCAGATCACTGTAGCATCCCATTGCATCCAGAAGTTCAGCCACTGCGTTCTCAAAGAAACGTGACTGCATACCGGTGGCGCCTACGCTTCCAATCTCTTCTTTATCAGTAAACAGACAGCAGGAAGTGTGTTTCGGGGTGTCCATCTCAAGCATTGCAAGCAGAGAAGTATATGCGCACACTCTGTCATCCTGTCCATAGGCAGCGATCATACTTCTGTCCAGACCACACTCTCTTGCCTTTCCTGCCGGTACGATCTCCAGCTCTGCAGAAAGAAAATCTTCCTCTTCCATATCATACTTCTCTTTAAGGATATTCAGTACATTCTGTTTTACTGCCTCTTTCTTCTTATCATCTTCCAGGTCTTTCAGTGGTCTGCTGCCGATCAGAATGTCCAGATTCTCTCCCTCGATCACTTCTGCCGCTTTTTTCTGCATCTGCTTTCCTGCAAGATGGATCAGAAGGTCTGTGATATATACAATCGGATCATCCTCATCCTCACCGATATTTACTTCTGCTGTACTTCCGTCTTTCTTTACCACTACGCCATGGATTGCCAAGGGAAGAGTCACCCACTGGTATTTCTTAACACCGCCATAATAATGGGTATCCAGATATGCAAGATCCGTATCCTCATATAATGGATTCTGTTTGACATCAAGACGTGGAGAATCAATGTGTGCTCCCAGAATATTCATTCCCTCAGAAATATCATCCTGTCCGATATGAAACAGTGCAATGATCTTCTTCATTCCGACTGTATAAACTTTATCTCCTGCTTTCAGTTTCTCACCCTTCGCAGTCTTCTCTTCCAGAGATTCATAACCTGCTGCCCGTGCTTCTCTGATGATCTGCGTCACACATTCACGCTCTGTTTTTCCCACATTAAGAAAATTGCGATACGCTTTTGCAACCTGCTCCAGTTCTGTTTCTTCTGCTTCTGTATAAGAAAGCCATGCATTTCTACGTTCCATTTACTGTTCCGCCTTTCTTTATGACTGTCATTCATAGTATTGCTTTGATAACGGTAACTATTCATCAGTTCGCTATTATGTAATGGTATTGAACAATTACCTGTTTTTCATTATAAAACATCCTCTGAAAATTTTCCATATGATTAATATTTATTTGTCAGTGGACATTATGATTCATTTCCGCTATAGTTGATGGCAGGTTAATGTTTCTCCTCTCAAATTCATTATTTGCGAGGATTATTATAAAAATATATGCAATACCAGGAGGTTCTGTCATGAAAAATTCAGAGGAACTGCGTCAGCAGCTTCGTTCCATAAACCGCAAAAGTTATCCGGCATATAAAGGGCTGAAAGGTCTGTATCATTTTGGAAATTATATTCTGTCCATCGACCATGTGCAGGGAGATCCTTTTGCTTCTCCCTCTCATGTCAGCATTCAGATTTCACACAGAGATGCCGGATTTCCCGTCGAATATTATAAAGATACACTTACCGGGACTACTCTTTGCGACTATCTTACACGTCAGTTTGAAAAACAGGTCAGTCAGTACAGCTTTCGTGCAAAAGGCTCCGGCAAAAGCGGCCTGCTCACTGTCAGTCATTGTGGTCAGGAGATTCTTTCCCGGACAGCCTGTGAAATAACAGAAAAAGGCATAACCGCCCGCTTTTTTGTGGGCTTCCCTGCTAATGGCCGCACGATCAATGCCACTGAACTGGAGAAAATTCTTTTTGATTTTCTGCCTGTATGCATTCAAAAATCCTTTTTCTATTCCAGCCTTAATGCAAAGGAATTACAGAATTATATAGAGCTTGCAGAGGATCAGGAATTTATCCGTCAGACGCTGCCCGCAAAAAATCTCTGCGCATTCATAGCCGACGGCTCCATCCTCCCAAGAGAAAGCGGTATTTCCTCCCGCCCTATGAAAGCTTCCGTTCCCTTTACTTCTCCGGACAGTCTGCGCATTTCCATAAATCTTCCCCATAAAGGAAAAATCACAGGCATGGGGATTCCAAAGGGAATCACTCTGATCGTAGGCGGTGGATATCATGGCAAATCCACGCTTCTGAATGCACTTGAACTTGGTGTATACAATCATATCCCCGGAGATGGACGTGAATACGTGATCACAGATGCAACTGCTGTCAAACTGCGTTCAGAAGATGGCCGTTTTATCAAGGATGTGGATATTTCCATGTTTATAAATGATCTTCCAAACAAGAAAGATACCCGCTGTTTCTCTACACTGGATGCCAGTGGAAGCACTTCACAGGCAGCCGGTATCGCAGAAAGCATGGAAGCCGGAAGCCACCTTTTTCTTCTTGACGAAGACACCTCCGCAACTAACTTCATGGTTCGTGATGCTTTCATGCAGCAGGTTATCCAGCGTGAGAAAGAGCCGATCACTCCATTTCTGGAGCGTGCAGAGGATCTTTATAAAAAAGCAGGGATTTCTACAATTCTTGTTGCCGGAAGTTCCGGGGCATTCTTTCATATTGCAGATACAATTATCCAGATGGACAATTACGTTCCAAAAGATATTACAGCTTCTGTCAAAAAATTATGCAGCCAATATCCTCTGCCTGCTGTTTCAGTTACTGATTTTCAGCTTCCGCACAGCCATCGCATTATGAGCAGACCTGCCGAATCTTCTAAGCGCCTCATACATAACAGTCGTGGAAATC
>PVMO01009603.1_pt1 | contig 10985 bp, 6 predicted proteins | sample 1853421 | NCBI WGS metagenome assembly PVMO01 (sample SAMN08533511, study PRJNA380276) | Human gut metagenome, whole genome shotgun sequencing project.
GCCGAAGCCGTTGCCGTAGCCAAAGAGGCCGATTACGTCATCTTTATCGGCGGCCTGAACAAGAGCGCGCATCAGGACTGCGAAGATGCAGACCGGAAGGAACTCGGTCTGTCTTACGGCCAGGATAAGGTTATAACCGCCCTGGCAAAGGCTAACAAGAACCTGATTGTAGTAAATATCTCAGGCAATGCCATCGCCATGCCGTGGGTGAAAGAAGTCCCCGCCATCGTGCAGGCATGGTATCTGGGGTCGGAAGCAGGCAGTGCCATTGCTTCGGTATTGACGGGCGATGTCAATCCGTCCGGCAAGTTACCGTTCACTTTCCCCGCTTCTTTGCAGGATGTAGGTGCGCATAAGCTGGGCGAATATCCGGGTACTCCCCGCAACGACGGCAGCCCTATCGTGGATCAGAAGTACAACGAAGGAATCTTCGTCGGCTATCGCTGGGTGGACAAGGAAAAGACAAAACCGCTGTTCTCCTTCGGTCATGGCCTGAGCTACACTACTTTTGCCTATGGGAAGGCCATAGCCGACAAGAAAGTGATGGGACAGGATGAAACGCTTACCATTACCCTGCCTGTCACCAATACAGGCAGTCGCGAAGGCTCGGAAGTGATACAATTGTATATCAGTGACCTGCAGTCATCCCTGCCCCGTCCTGTAAAGGAACTGAAAGGCTTCAGCAAGGTAAAACTGGCTCCGGGAGAGACCCGGGAGGTAACCTTTACCATCGGAAAAGAGGCATTGAGTTTCTTCGATGACACCCGCCATGAATGGGTCACCGAACCGGGTAAGTTCGAAGCATTAGTCGGTGCCTCCTCTACAGATATTCGCAATAGAGTAGCTTTTGAATTGAAATAACTTCCCCTGAACTTTCCCTAAGAGATGCTTATCCGACTTAAGGTTTGGTAAGTATCTCTTTCACAGAATCTATGAACAGACTGGCCTGTGGGTATAATTCTTCGACCATGCTTTGATCGCAATAGACAAAGTCATCATAGTCACCACTCTGTCGCTTTTCAAAGAGAGTAGAGAAAGTCTTGCCTATTTTTAATGACAGCTTTCCTGTAGAAATAAAATGCAACCCAAGCATTGTTTTCACACCATTATGAGTCTGAGTCTGAATATCATATTTCAGTAATAAAGCTACAGCTGCATAATAACATGCATAATACATACGGTTAACGGCTGCATTATAAAATGATTCCCGTATCATAACCTCTGCCTCTTTCAACGTCTCATAAGCCCGTTGAAGCCTGTAAGCTATCAAAGCATTCCGGCTTTCTTCATCCAATATTTCTTTCATAATACAATCCCTTCATTTATAATGTTGACATAAAAAGGAGTTTTGAAAGGACGGTTATCCCATAACTTTTTTAAAACGATCATTGGACTGATAGAGACGCCTGTTCGTAACTCCAGCTCATAGAGAGGAAGCGTTATTTCCTCTTCCTGTGCCAGTGTCATTGTATCACCGTCAACCAGAATAAGAAGATCGATATCGCTGTCGGGACGGGCATCACCCCGTGCTTCCGAACCATACAAGATAGTCTTTGCACCAGGAGCAATACGACGTATAGTCTCTTTTATTAACTCTACAACTTCAGAACGTTTCATATCTCAATGGTTTCTTTAATACAGTTATAATCAGTAATAATGCAAAGATATAGAATCCTCCAGTCATATACAAACAAAAGGTGCGCCTCCGTTTTGGAAACGCACCTCTCTATTCAAAGCTTAGTATCAAGCTTTTATTCAGAGGCAACGAACGTATATACGTTTCCTCCGAAATCAACGGCTATCAACGTATTTCCGGAAACGGCTACCGAACCGAATACCGGAGCGCCTGTCGCATGCTTCCAGGCAAACCTTCCGGTCTCCTTATTCACGCCATAGATAGTACCGTCGGAAGCTCCTACATAAACCGTATTGCCTGATAAGACAGGACTTGTCTCGATAGTTGCAGATACTTTACGGGAGTAAGGGGAAGTATATACCAATGCATCTCCGGTATTAAACTTCCATTTAATCTCTAGCGTCTCGCTATCCAATGCGACCAAACCGTCTTTTGCGGAGCCGAAGATGATCTCCTTATCTGTCAGTAACGGTGTTGAGGTTACATCGACACTGAAAGGCAGTTCCTTGCGAACAATCACACGGCCTGTATTGGCATCGAGGATAAAGAAAGACTTGTCGGAGATAAGGTAGAGCAGGTCACCATGAACGGCTGCCGATGCGCCGCGGTTACGCAGACCGTTAGTGTCGGCTGTCCATTTCAACTCACCGGTCTTCAGGTCGTTGCCGTAGAGGGCACGCCATTGGGAAGAGGCGATCAGCATATTCTTTCCTACGGAGAAGGTGGTGGTGGTGCCTTCGCCCTGCCCCCAGTCTTTATTGCGCCAGATCTCACGTCCGTCTTTAGTGTCGATGGCACAAAGACCTTTGCCTGTCCCGGCATACACAACACCGTCGGAGGCAACCAGACCTTCGATCAAAGAAGGCAGGCCGGCTACCGGCAGTTGTTTCTCCCAGCTTAATTTACCGCTTTGGGCATCTACGGCATACAGATATCCCTGGGCGTCTTGTGCCAACACACGACCATCGACAGAGGCAACATAAATCATACCGTTGTAAACCAATGGGGAAGTCATATAGATATTGGCTCCAATATTCTTCACCCAGGCCATTTCGAGAGGCGGGTTTACGCTCGAAGAAGCAGTCGCAACATGCTCGGGAGTTCCTAACAGGTTATTCCAGTCGGCTGACAAATCCGGTTTTACATTTGTTGGTTGATAGGTGAATACCGTTTCGGTTTCCGCCACTTCGCCATTGTTGAAGAGTGCTCTTACTTTCAGGGTAGCCATCTTCCCACGTTGAGCAGCCGTAAAGGGTACTTCGGAGTTCCAGCACCAGTCCGTAGCCTGGCTCAACTTACGATTGCTGACAAATGTCTTTCCATCTATCTGACAAGAATAAGAGACCTCTTTCACAGGAGAGACGGATGAATAAACGTTCACCGTCACAGGCACGGCTCCGGAAGCCAGCACGGGAACTTGCCCTTCGGCCGGAGTAGAGATTTGGATGCTTTTATCAAGATAAGTGTAACGCAATTCAGAGGTGAAATCGCCTTTCCTGTCTACATGCATAACGCGGAAAGCGCTGGTAGAATGGTCGATACCTCCCTTGTCCAGGGTAGCAGTAGAGACAGAGTAGACGTTACCCTGTTTCTTTATGTAATTGATATGCCAGTGACCGTATACCCAGGCTTTCAGGTTATGGTCATTCAAGTTAATTTGTTCCTGGTCGTTGATACCGAAGATAAACTGGTCGCCGTAAGTCAGCAAGTCATGATTGAATACGACAATGGGCTTGCCTTGCGGGATTTGCGCCAGATCGTTCTTCAGCCAGCGATAGACATCTTCCTTCGTATAGCCCGGCTGATAATCGCCGCCCGCCATCGGAGTCACAATATAATGCACGCTACCGGCATCAAATGAATAAAAGACCGGACCGTAGATGCTTTCGAACAGTTCCTCACCGTATTTTCCTTTTACCAGGTCGTGATTACCGACACAGTAGAAGATAGGGCAGTTCATATTGGCCGTATTCATCAATTTGATATGGGCTTTCAGACCGTTCTCATAACAGATATCGCCGGTATGGATAATAAAGGCGGCCTCCTCGTTGGAGGTATAATCGCGTACGTTGGATACCCAGTCACCATGATTGTCGGTGTTGAATATCTCCGTATCGGCGATATGCACATATTTATGACTGCCGTCGGATTTTATACCTCCGCTATAGGGTTGCAGCCCGAAATCGTACGAGATTTGGTCGCCATCAATACGGTGATAATGCTTATTGTTTGTTTTATAGCCGGAAGGGGTGGTGATAAAGATGAAGCGTTCCCGTTCGTGGCCGGGTAGGGTGAAAGAGCCGTCGCCAGCCGTCTTTACGACGTTCAGACCGTCAGAAACGAGAACACCTGCCATAGCTTTCTCGCCTTTATCAAATACTCCATTGTTGTTTTTATCGACAAAGACATGCCCAGTGTAGGCTGCATTGGCAAAAGAAGCGATGCCGCTCAGCAGGGCGATGCTCAAGATTGTTTTCTTCATGTTATTAATGTGTTTATTTAGAATATTAGTAGTAAGTTTTCTATTTTCTAATCGTAAAGGTTGTCAACACAAACCCGTGATCAGAAGCATAAAAGAAGTCTTCCCCTTTGAAAGAAAATGTTTCACCCAGAATATTGTCATAGCATTGGGACTCTACTGCCTGTATCGTCTTTCCTTGGTAATAAATGAAGTCGATACGATCCTGGCGATTGACTGTTTCCAGCGAATCGGCATCCGTCAACCAGGTCGTCCCGATATTCTTCACCGGGTCGGGATTAATCTCACGGAAGCTATCCTTGAAGTTAGCAGCCTGCATTTCTTTGGAGACAGTCCAGTTCACGACGGCACCACCGTGATTATACATATCTTTGGTCGCCTCTGTCCAGTCCAGATGCGAGTGGCTGTTGAAATCGCCGCCCATGACGATAGGGATACTATCTGATTCGGCAATCATTGGTTTCAAAGCCCCGAGTATCTTTCGGATTTCTTCATCGCGTGTTCCGGCATCATCCCAAGCCAATATTTCTTCTTCTGATTTATCGGTCGGAACAAGGCGCATATCCGGCAAATAGTGAATCCAAGTATCGAACAGACGGACAGGAGTCCCGTCCATATCAATCTCTACACCTCCGAAATTGAAGGTATCTATCACATCCGGAAATGTATATTTCTTTATGATCGGATAACGGCTGAAGATACAAAGATTACTGGATATCAAATAATAATCATAACCGAGCGAATCAGCAATCATAGGAGCGGCTCCATATGTTTCCACCATCAAGATGACATCAGCCTGACTTTTTTTCAGGATACCGATCGTCCCATCACAGGCTTGCTGTCCATAAGCTTTGGAATGCCCTGCATGCCAAACGTTCCAGGCAAGGACAGTGAGTTGTTGTTCTTTTTTCTGTTCAGAGCAAGAAATAAAAACACTCAAAACAAGTACTACCAAGGTAATACTAACAAAACTTTGTGTTTTCATGTATATAATTTATCAATATTAAATGTAATTCAACCGCAAAGATAGAAAGATAAAAATGATTCAAAAAATATATCCCAAAAGTTCACACCTAAAATAAAAGATGTAACTTTTGAGATATATAATATTCATTTCCTACTCAAAGAGTAAAAAAGCGCTCCCGACTATTTAGTCCAAAATTTATTCTGAATTAAGTTTTTGTTCAGTACGATATCTTTTGTTGATATCGGACTATAATAATACTTCGGTTCAATAAAATTCCATTTATTAACCTGAGAAATCAAACGAATATATCCTTTATCTCCACCAGTCAGTTCAAATGTATTTCCTGCCAAAATCTCTATATTCAATTTATATTTTTCCTTATCTGCCTGTGGAATAGCATCGGCATCTGCCTGTGTTGCCACAACTGCATAATCAGGTTGTCCGTCACCGGTCAAGTCAATATAGCCTAATTCACCGATATACATACCCTCCGGAGCTTTTTCCATTAACTTACCAGCACCCCAACGCATTAAATCCGCATAACGGAATCCTTCGCAAGCCAATTCAATACGTCTTTCACGTCTAACTTCCAAAATTGCACCTTTTTGTGCAGAAGTAACATTCGGATAACGATTAGCCTGAACCGGGTCGACATTTGCCATCCAATCTGCCAAAGTAGCCCGAGGCACACCGGCACGATCTCTAATTAAATTGATACTCAAATCAATATCCTCCTGAGTTAATTCTCCTAACTCAGCTTTCGCTTCTGCATACATCAATAAGACCTCTGCATACCGGATCAATGGCAAGTCTGTATAGGCTTTACCCCATTCTGTCTGATCGAATGTCAGCGGAGAATATTTCACCTGCGGATAACCACCGATCGTTATTTTCTGGCGATGAGGTTCTGTTTCACCCGGACGCATAAAACCAGGCATCATGAAAGTTTGTCCCAGGCGGGGATCTCTGTTTTCAAAGATCTCAAGAAATGTTTTCTTATCATAACCAGGCACATCCTGAAATCTTTTTGTCTTACCATCTTCAATTACATAATAATCTTCCATTAAGTCGCGTGACAAGCCGGTTGTCCAATCAAACCGGGCACCGGCACCATGCTTACGTCCTAATTCATTACTGTAATCTTCAAAAATGATCATCTCCTTATTAGAAGAAAGATCCTGACTATTAAACAAAGCCTCATATGCGCCTTCACCGGTAGACAACTCATAATTACCTGTATTCATAATCGCTTTACAAGCATCAGCAGCCACTTTAAAGAAACGATCAGCATCATTCAGTCCTAATTCCGAATGATATTTGCGCCAACAACCTTCTGACAAGGCGATACGTGCCTGCATAGCCAATGCACCACTTCTATACCAACGTGTTCGTGCACCACTTTCATCCTTCATATGAGTTACAGCGAAATCCAGATCGGCCATGATGGAATCAACAACCAACGCACGCGGATCCTGCGGTTTAAATAATTCTTCCGTATCCGTAGTCTGCAAATCACGACTATACCAAGGTACATCCGAATAAGACAATACTTTATCATAATATAACTTTGCTCTGAACATACGAGCCAAGCCGATATAGTGATTAATTTCCGCCATATCACCTTCTGCTTTATCTGCTCTTGCCAGCATAAAATTGACATTGCGAATACTACCCCATCCCCATACACTTGCATTATCAGGATTCAGCTCTCCTCTCATCTTAGAATAGATACTTGCCTCCTCTACATATATCACATTATCGGATGCGACATCCCAATAATCGGAAGTAACATATCCGTACATATTATTTGTATAGATTTCCAAATCACCAGCCGACTTGAAAAAACCTTCTTCCGTAATGGAAGTCTCGGAATATTTGTCCATAAACGAATCGTTACATCCGCTTAACCCTAAAATGCCAACGAATCCTATCGCAGCTATTTTCATAATATTTTTATTAATAGTCATAACTTTCAGCAATTAAAAATTAGAACGTAACATTTAAACCAAACGAATAAGAACGTTGCAACGGATACATTTGGCCACCCAAACATTCCGGATCCAGTTTATAATGCTTATACAAACCTGTTATTTCACACAAGTTGTCACCAGAGAAGAAAAGACGTAAACGTTGGATATTTGCTTTATCTGTCCACTGTTTTGGCAGTGTATATCCGAATGTCAAGTTCTTCAAGCGAGCATAAGTCGCATTTTGCAAATAACGGGTCTGAGTAAGAGCAGCTTCTGCTCCACCTTCCGCAACATACGATTTAAAACGCGGGAAATAAGCATCCTGACTTGGGTTTTCTTCTGTCCAGCGATCATAATAGTTACCATAAGTAATATTAGTCCAAGGTTGTGCATAGATACCCCAGAAATACAAGTCCCCACTCGGACTGTAATTCTTTTTCAAAACTCCCTGTACAAACAGACTCAAGTCAAAACCATTCCAATCTGCATTCATATTGAACCCGAAACCATAACGGGCACGACTATTACCGATAATCTTATAATCACCATGGTCATCAATTGTCCAAGCGCCTTTATCAATTTTGCCGTCACCGTTTAAATCCTTAAATTTCAAATCGCCCGGTGCAATCGGTCGTGTACCGATATAAGAAGCGACCTGTGTCTGGTCGGCATGGTTATCAATATCTTCCTGAGAAGTAAAGAAACCTTCTGTTTCCAACCCCCAGATAGATCCCATTTCCCAGCCTTCATAATAACTATCCAAAGACCCTGTATCATTCGAGAACTTAGTGATCCAAGAACGACTATCACCGATATTGAAGCTTAATCCGTAATTCAACGTTTTCCCTGCCAGCTTCACATTATCACGCCAGCTAACCGTTAAATCCCAACCGGTTGTTTTCAAGTCTGCCGCATTTTCCAAAGGTTCACTGGTTCCTAAAACATTAGGTAACTCTGCACCACCTGTCAACATATCTTTTGTACGACGAATATATCCATCGACAGTGGCAGTCAAACGATTATCTAAGAAATTAATATCCATTCCCCAGTCGGCAGTCGTCACTTTTTCCCAAGTTAAGTTACCAGCAACCAGTCCCGGTGCAGAAACACCTATCGGTTGTTTACCATCTAAAATTTGAGATATCTTTCCGGAACCCATAGTAGCCAGATAAGCATAATAGTTCTCTTTCAAATCCTGATTACCCAAACTACCATAAGAGAATCTGAGTTTCAAGAAATTAACAACATCTCGTACCGGTTCGAAAAAGTTTTCCTCCGAAAGTACCCAAGCCACAGAACCGGAAGGGTTGAATGCATACCGATCATCATGTGGGAAACGTGATGTTCCATCATAACGACCATTAAATGCCAAGATATACTTATTGTTAAAAATATAATTCAAACGGCCGAATACACTACGCATAGAAAGTGAATAGATTCGTTGTCCGACATTCATATCACCCGAAGCCAATCCCAATGTAGGCAAAGAAGATGAAATCAATTCTTTACGGCTCGCAGAGGTATAATTATCCCGCCAATCTTCCTGGTTGAAACCAACCATCGCCGTGAAATCGTGTTTGTCATTAAACAACTTGTGGAAAGTAGCATATGCATCAAATGTAAGTGTACGTGCATTGGTATGGTTCAAGTAAGCTTGAGACACCGGGTCTTGCTGAGCAGCCGGTCTATCCGGACCATCATAGTAATCGACAGGCAAAGAATATCCCTCTTCAGCATTTTTATTCGTTGAATAGTTGAACGAACCATTTACAAAAAGAACATCCTTGATAATATCGATCTTTGTTGTAAATTGTGTCGAGAAAGTTGTCTTCTGCTGGTTCCAACGACCTCCGTCTACCAAACGCCCGAATACGCTACTACCAGCCTTTGTCCAAGAACCATCCGGATTATAAGTCACATCCAACGGATTGATACGGTTTACTTCCCAATAATAAGAATCTCCCAGATAGTTTGGAGAATCATAGTCTGAATTTACAAAGCTGGTATTATTACCCAACGTCCACCAGTCAGTCAATTTAAAATCCAATTTGGAACGAAGGTTATAACGGTTATATTTATCAGTTCCGTACTTCACCATACCATCCTGAAAATTGTAATTGGCAGAAAAATAATAATTTAAACGATCTGTCTTACCTGAAACATCGACCGTGTGATTGGTAGAAAATGCCAAATTCTTATAAGCCTCATCAAACCAATCTGTACTACCAAAATAAGAATAAGTACCATCCTGATTTAGATAATAAGGAGAAGTGCTCGGATCTTCCGAAACTTTCTTGGCATATGCCAATTGTTCTTCATTGTATAAGTTATACCAAGGGTAAGACATCGTATTACGGGTGGAAGCTACGATATAAGGATCAGTAATTACATCTGCCATCCCCGTTAACCTACGCATTGCAAAATTATTATTATAATTAATTGTCAACTTTTCCTGTCCTGCCGTCTTAGTCGTAACCAAAATCACACCGAATGCAGCACGCGAACCGTAGATAGCAGCCGACGCAGCATCTTTTAAAACGGAAATACTACCGATATCGGTAGGGTTCATTCTGTTTAACTCTTCTGCTGAAGAAACCACACCGTCTATCACAACCAACGGATTACCACCGTTGATAGAAGTCGTACCACGAATATTAAAGCTAGGTGAATCTGTTGCTTGTCCACTACCGATCGAAACAGTCAAGTTAGCAACCGATCCCTGCAAAGCCTGTCCAACGGTCAAAACCGGACGGTTTTCCAATACTTTTTTCGGCACTGTAGCTACAGCTCCGGACAGGTCCGCTTTCTTCTGTGTACCATAACCGATAACTACCACTTCATCCAAAGCCTCGCTATCTTCACTCAAAATCACATTTACTGCAGTTTTACCATTTAAAGCGATTTCCTGCGTTTTATATCCAATATAAGAAACACTAATAACTGCATTCGGAGCGACATCCGATAGAGAGAAATTACCATTGGCATCCGTTATATTCCCCATGGTAGTTCCTTTTACCATCACATTTACCCCAATCAACGGTTCGCCGGTAGCATCTTTTACATTACCTGTTACGGTGATTTTCTTTTCCTGCTGGGGAGCAACGACTGCTACCTGCTTTTTGTTTGTTTCATTCTTGCGAACGATGATTTGGCGGTCATTGATGATATACTCAATGTCCGTTCCTTCAAACATCTTTTTCAATATGGCTTCAACAGTCTGATTATTGACATCCACATTCACCTTTTTATTCAGATTGATGTTTGAACCATGGTACACAAAAATAAATTCACTGTTCTTTTCGATGTAAGAAAATACATCTTTTACAGTCCGGTTATTCATGCGGACAGTCAACGTGGTTTGTTCCGCATAAGTAGAAGCTGCGTAGATAGCAGATCCTCCATAACTTACCAGACATAAGGCTAAACATGCACTTTTAAGAAAATGAGTCGATTTTCGACTGAATTCTTCATTCTTTTTCATACATTTGTAACGTTTTTTCTTTGATACATAAATTAATAGATTAAACAAGAAACTTTAGAACCGAGTGATATGGCCGTATCGTTCGGTTCTTTTTTTAACTCTAGGGCTTTTACATAGGCATTTTATTTTGATATTATTATATTATTATTTGCATCTGTCTTATACTGAAGGAACATTGACTGGCAAATGATATTGATTACATCTTCCATATTTTCCCGCAAATCCAACTTTCCGGAAATAGGAATATTTCCAATCTCTTCATTATACCAAATGTTACGACCGTAATAACGGGATAACCGATCCAGTGTCTCTCCAACCTTCCGGCCGTTCAACATCATCATATTATCCTTCCAACAGATATATTCAAAAACATCTACCTCCTTTATATCCGTACCTTTATCATTTACTTTAATCAGATGATTAAAGTAAATGATAAAGGTACGGATATAAAG
>PVMO01013706.1_pt1 | contig 10976 bp, 10 predicted proteins | sample 1853421 | NCBI WGS metagenome assembly PVMO01 (sample SAMN08533511, study PRJNA380276) | Human gut metagenome, whole genome shotgun sequencing project.
AAGAACGGTGGGCTTTCCGCTGCGCGCAACACCGGCATCGAGACCGCCCGTGGGCAGCGGTCGGGGCTGCCGTCGTCGACGAGCAGCACCTCAATATCCTGGAAGGTCTGATCCAGCACGCTCTGCACGCAGGTGTCAAGATACCGCTCGACCTTGTACACCGGGATAATGATACTGACCGCCGGGACCGGGGTGAGCGGGGCCGGGGTTCGCCACTGGGGCGCGGCGGGCGGGGTCTGGGCGCTGCTGCGCCGCTCCCGCAGGAAGGCCAGGTAGACCGGAAGCCCTAAGTGGATCAGCCCGGCGCGCAGCAGCATACTTTCCCGTCCGGTGCGGCGGGAGAGCAGTCTGTAAACCTCGGCGCAGCTGTGGCGCAGCTCATGATACCGCGCCTGCTGCCACTGGGTGGACAGGTCGAAGTTTTCCTTCTGGGACAGGTTCTCGATGGCGTCGTTCAAAAGGCCCTCGGCCCGGAGGTAGTTGCCTTTCTCGGCAAAATAGCGACTCCATTCCAGCAGATACTCGGGGCGTTCCAGGTAGTTGCGGGCCACACCGGCCACAGCCATGGTGCTGCCGCTGTGCTGCACGTAGCGGTAACCCTGGTAGCCCAGGCAGGCCACCGTCTGGCAGCGGCGCAGCACATCCAGCATAAAGAACTGATCCTCGTACCGCTTGCCGTCGCGGAAGCGCAGCGTGTCGAACATGGCCCGCTTGTAGAGCTTGTTCCAGACGACTACGTAGTAGACCTTGCGGTTGTCGAGGGCGAAGTAATGCTCCCACACCTCATCGACGGTGCGCACCGTGTCGGTAAAGCCGGTAAAGTCCGGCTCTGCCATCGGGTGGTTCTCGGCATCGACATAGAGCATATTGCCAATGACAAGGTCGGTGCCGTACTGCTGCTCGGCCTTGACGAGATACTCGATGGCGTCTGGTTCCAGCAGGTCGTCCGCATCGGCGAAGAAGATGAAATCGCCGGTGGCGGCGTCCAGGCCAGCGTTGCGAGCCGACGCCGCACCGCCGTTTTTGCGGTGCAGCACCCGGACGCGGGGATCCCGCGCAGCCCAGGCATCACACATTTCGGGGCTGCGGTCGGGGCTGCCGTCATCCACCAGCAGTATTTCCAGGTCGGTACAGCTCTGCCCCACCACGCTGCGCATACAAGCGTCCAGGTAGTGTTCCGCCTTATACACCGGGATAATGATACTGACTGTGGGCATAGAGGCTCCTTTAATTTATCTACGGCTCAACATCTTTGTGTAAGCATAAAACACGGGCAATCCCATCCGCAGGGCGGCGGCGCGGAGTTTCAGCGACGCTGCGCCCTTCTGCGCGGCCAGGGCACTGTACACACGGCAAAGTTCCCGCTTCACGGCGGCAAACTCGGCCTTGTGGCCGGGCCGGGTCAAATCATATCCGCGCTTATTCTTGTACAAGAACAGCGCGGCGTCGGTCAGGGCACCCTCGGCACGGTCGTACCAGCCGTTTTGCAGGAAATACTCCGCCCGGTGGATATCCCCCTTCGTCATGGCCAGCCGCACCTCATGTTTGGCGCCGTCGGTGATGCTGCCTGCGTGGCGCAGCACGTAGTAGCCGGTAAAGGGCAGGCACAAAATTTTTGTGCAGCGGGCGATCAGGTCCGGCAGCACGTAGTAATCCTCGTGCAGCATCCCCAGCGGATAGCGCACGCCGTCAAACAGCTTGGCGGCGTACAGCCGGTGGGCCGTGCCGGTGAACTGGTTGATCCAGGGCGTGTTGAAGGCATCCCAGAAAGCGTTCACGTCCAGAACGGTCTCTTTTGCAAACTGTTCGTCTGCGGGCAATGGGTGCTCTGCGCCGTCCTCTGTCACCGGGCAGCAGTTGCAGAGCACCAGCTCCGCGCCGCTCCTTTCCGCACCCGCCAGCAGCTTTTCCAGCAGGTCGGGGGCAACGGTGTCGTCGCTGTCCACCATCGTAAGCCATTGGCCCTTGGCGGCATCCAGCCCGGCGTTGCGCGCACCGGACGGCCCAGGCCCGGTCTTAGCCGGGTGCAGGGCGTGGATGCGGGGGTCTTTTTCCGCCCAGACATCGCACATTTCCGGGCAATGGTCGGGGCTGGCATCGTCGATGAGCAGCAGCTCAAAATCCGCATAGCTCTGCGCCAGGATGCTTTCCACACAGGCGTCCAGCGTTTTTTCGGCCTTGTAGACCGGCACCAGGATACTGACGGTGGGCATTAGTTGTCTCCTTTGTCGTCGACGCCGGGCAGATGGATCAGGCTGCCCATGTACTCGTTGGCGCTCTCGGGGTGCCAGCGGGAAATGCCGCTCTCGGTGGTGAAGGTCATCTCGCCGAATTTGATGCTGCCATCGTTCAGCGAGTACAAATCAACGCGCACGCAGGGGTAGCCCTGGCTCAGGGTGCGGGCAATATCCAGCATCTTATCGAGGTTTTCCGGCTTGGGGATATCGACCATTTCCAGCGGGACATTGATGTTGAAGGGCAGCTGGTTCCACTGGGTGTCGTAGAAGAACATCCGCTCTTCCTTGTCGGTGTAGCGCTCCTCGATGTGCAGGATGATTTTCGGCTCACCGTCGAAGCAGAAGATTTTGTAGTCGTATAGGTCGCCGCCGTCGTTCTCTATGAATTTTTCAGCGATGATGCGCGGTTTGATGTGGATGTACTGCACATCCAGGCCGCCCATCAGGTAGCAGTAGTTCAGCTTGAGCCAGCCCTCGATCTTCCTCTTGGCGTCGGCCTTGTCGAATTTTGACTTATCCTGCACGGCGATATTCCAACCCGCGCCGTGGTTGACCTTGAGCATGAATTTGTCCGGCAGGGCGTCAAAGTCGATATCGTCAAAGTTATCCCAGACGCCCAGCAGCGGAATCAGGTATTCCTCGCCGATCTTCTCCTTGACCCATTCGCGCACGGCGTATTTGTCAACGAGGGGGTAGACGTCCTCAAACCCGCCGTTGAGCTTGAGCCACTGTGTCTTTTCGCTGAAGGTCTTGGGGTGCTCGAGGTTCAGCGGCGTGTGGGTGTAGTTCGTTTCCAGGAACCACTTTTTCAGCGCCTCGGGGTAGTCCTTCTTTTGCAGGCAGGCCCAGTAGGCGTAGTTTTCGTTGGCGATCTTATGATATTTCGCGTAGGTATAGATATATTTTGCGCTGACGACCGGGCCGTTGTGCAAAAGGTACTTCAGCCCGCGCTTGGCGTTGCGGGGCAGCCAGGTCACAGCGCGGCCGATTTTGTACGACGACGAGCCGTAGACGGCCTCCAACTCATGGCGCAGCAGTTTGGCCTGTTCTTCGGCGGTCAGTTCGCTCATATCTTCCATGGTTCAGCACTCCCCTTTTTCGGTTTTCACGCGGGCTTCTTCCAGCAGCGCCCGCACCTTGGGTTTCCAGATGAAGTGGCGGTGGATTTTTGTAATAAAGAACCACACCGGGTTCTCGATATCGCACCACAGGCGGGATACCGCGCTCTCGTTGTTATAGTTGACGATGCGGCGCAGGCGGTCAGCGCGGTAGGTGCGGATGTTCTCCATATAGGTCTGCGCGTCCTTTGTCAGCTGCGGGTCCCTGCGGTTTTTAAAAAGATCCTCATACTCGCGCAGGAAACGCACCAGGCCCGCCGCGTCAAATCTGCGGGTGATGCGGCGCTGCTCGTACAGAATCAGCGCCGTCAGGATATCGTTCTGGTAGGGGCTGCGGCGGTGGTAGGTGCTGCCCTCGATCTGGCGGTAGTTGAACATACAGTCGGGCAGATAGTAGATATCACCGTAGGGCAAGAACTGGAAGGTCAGCGGGTTATCGATGATGGGGATGCCGCTCTTGTAGGGGTCGATGCCTTGCAGCCCCAAGTTGCGCAGCAGCAGCGCGTTGGTGTGGACGTAGAGAAAGCTCCAATATTCCTCGGCAGTCAGGCTGCACTCCCGGATGGGCCGCTCGATGGGGATGGTCTTGCCGGTGCTCTCCCAGTAATAGCAGCCGTTGTGGCCGCAGCCGATGTATTTATGCTCTGTGTCGGCGTCCAGCACGTCGGCCTGCTTTTGCAGCTTGTGGTCGTCGGTGTAGAAGTCGTCGCCGTCCAGGTAGCTGACATACTCGCCCCTGGCCTCATAGAACAGCCGCCCGCGGATGGCGTTCATCCGCTTGATGCGGTCGTTGGCCTCATATTTTGCGCCGGGGATACGGTCCATGACGAACACGCGGACGGTGTCTGGGTATTTCTGCTCCCACACGCGCAGCTTTTCAATGGTGCCGTCGTCGGAGCCATCGTCCGCGCAGAGGACCTCGACGGGAAAGTTCGTTTTCTGCGCAAGCACCGTCTCCATCGTCTTGTCCACATAGGGGGCCAGGTTGTAAAACGAGATCAGCACGCTGACCTTGGGCTGGTTCATAGTGTTTGTCCTTCTTTAAAAGTTATAATGGTCGTTTTGTAGGGGGCGGCGTCCTCGACGACCCACGTGCCTTGTCTTTGCTGTGCGGCTGCCCTTCGGCTGCGGGCCGGGCATGCCCGGCCCCTACAACGCTGCCTGCCGGTCCGTAGGGGCGGATTCCATATCCGCCCGCGGCACATTACCGCAGCCACCGCTTGGCCTCTTCCAAACCATGCAATGCCTTTACCCCGTGCGCTTCCCAAAACGTCGCACTGCGGAAGCCCCGGTCCAGCACGGCATAGGGCAGGCCCAGCGTCTCGGCGCAGGTCTTGTCCACCTCGGTGTCACCCAGCATGGCGTCCCCCGGGGCGATGCGCGGGCGCAGCAGGGCGGCTTTGCGCTGCTCGGCCTGCACCGGCGGCACGACCAGCAGTTCCTCCACCAGCGGCAGGATGCCGCATCGGTCAAGCGTTTCCCGCAGGGCGTCGGCATTCTGCCGGGCCGAGATCAACACACAGCGCCGTCCGCTTGCCCGCAGCCAACGCAGGAAATCCAACGTATCTGGGTAAGGCCTGTCCATGGCCAGGTACTCCGGTTTTTCAATGCCCTCGCGCCAGGCGGCGGCAGTTTCATTGCAGACTTCCGGTGCAACCCCGGCCAGGGCCAGCCACGCCTTGGTGCTGTGGCCGTCAGCCTTATAGCGCATATAGTCGGGCGCGGCGGCGGGCCAGGCAAGGCCCCGGACCGCCAGCAGATCCCGCAACAGCTTTTCATGGCGGGCGCTGCTGTCCAGCAGTGTGCCGTCCACATCACAGTAGAGCGTCACCGTACCACCACTTCCTGGTAGACCCGCAGCACAGTCTTGACCGTGGGGTCAGCCTGCAGCCATTCGTCGGGCACAGGCTGGCCGCAGAGGTTCGCCCAGAACGCCCGCACCAGCTGGAACCCGGCGGCGGATGCCATCGCCGTGCCCGCGCCGATGCGCAGGTTGCAGTCGATGAGATTCCACCGCCCGCGGTGCTGCATGAACTGGGCGCAAAACGTCGCCGGGCAGGGCAGCAGTCCGGTCAGTGTGCAGATGTAATCCTCGATTTCGGGGATGTGCAGGGGCCGCATCTTCGTACAGACGCCGGATTTTGTCACGACGCGCTCACGGCAGAACACCCGCAGCTTGCCCTGGGCGTTGAAAACTTCGGCGGTGATTCGGTGTCGCCGCCGTCGCATTTTTCCTGTAAAATGCTGCCGGGGTGCGGGGTGTAGTCCTCGCCGCCGATGACCGTGCGCAGTCCGACGGACCCGCAGCCGACCTCGCGCTTTTCGATGTAGGCGCGGCCCGGCTCCATTTGTTCAGGCGCGACGAGCGGCGGGGTGGGCAGGCCGTGGGCCTGCAAAAATGCGGCCATGGCCTTTTTATCGGTGAGCAGCTGGGCCGTCTGCCGCAGCGGCGCGGTGGAGCGCACACCCAATGCGGCCAGCTCCGGCGCATCCGCCGCCCAGGTGAACAAATCCTGGTCGATGAGCGGCACAATGACGTCGATGTGGTTTTCTTTCAACAGAGTGAGGATCTGTTGTTGATACCCCGGGTCGGCCAGCGGCAGCACCCGGTGGAACGGCCCGCCCAGTGCGGCGGCGGGGACCAGTTCCCGCGGGTTGGTATCGCAGAGGTGCAGGCAGATATCCCCGCTGAACTGCTGCTGCGCCACCTGCGCCAGATGCCAGCCGGTGGTGACCCCGGCAGACAGAAGCATGACATTAAGCACGGTTTACCCCTTTGCCTGTACGGTCTTCAAAAATTCGTCGTAGTCACGGATATAATCCTCCGCCTCGTAGTAGGAATCCGCCGCGACGCAGAGCACGGAATTTTCCTGCTGCCAGATCATTTCGCGCCACATATTGTGCTCGACGATCAGACCCTTGGCGGGGTCGTCCAGCAGCACTTCGCTCTTTTCGTGGCCGTCATCCAGTTTGATGAGGATGCTGCCGTAGGGGCACCACAGCACCTGCCGCAGTGCCTTGTGGGCGTGGCCGCCGCGCTGGGTGCCCTGGGGCGCGCCGTAGATATAGTAGATGCGCTTGATGTCAAAGGGGACGTCGTGGCCGCCCTCAAAGACCGAGAGCGTGCCCAGCCCCTCGGCCGTGATGCTCTTCATGCTGATGGTCTGGATAATCATAGGTTTTGCCTTTCTTTCAGTCAGACAGTTTGATGACAGCGGTGCCGTCCACCATAGCGCAGTAGCCTTGTGCCGGGTAGTTCGGCATAGCCTGCACGGCGGCTTTTTTGCCCACGGCGTCCAGCGTGGTCTGGTCGGCTAAAACCGCCGCGCTGCTGCCCATGACGTGCTGGAACCACCACTTGATCGTGCCGTCGTAGGTCACGGCGACATTGACCTGGTGGAGACTGCCCTCCTCATACCGGCTGAACGCCGGGTCGTGGTAGGTCAGGTTGGAGTCAGTAAAGGTGCCCACAAAGGCGACCGGGGTCATGCCCGGCTCGTAGCCGTCCAGCTTGCCCACATCGGCCATGATCTGGGTCATCTGGCGGGCGGTGTTGTCATAGACGAGCTTGGTGTAGACATACGCACCGTTGGCGCAGAGGATGCTGCGAAGAATCAAAAACGCGCAGAGCAGCCCCACCAGCGCACCGCCCGTGCGGCGTTCTGCCGGGAAAAGCACCGACCCGCCGAACAGCACCATCGGCACCAGGTAGACGAGGAACAGCGCGTGCTGCATCAAGATATACACATTGCCGGAGGCCAGCAGGCAACTGACGTTCAGCCCCAGCGGCAGCAGGGCCGCCGCCAGAAGTACCTGGGCCGCCGTGCGTCCGCCGCGGCCGCGCAGCCGCAGCACAAGACCTGCCGCCGCCAGCACAAACAGCAGCGCGGTGGCCGCCCGCATGCCCCGGTCATTCCAGCCGGAGTAGCCCAGCAGCGTTTTAAAAAAGTTTCCATAAGTCGCCGGGATGCCTGCCAGCACCGCCGCAGGCCCTAAACGGAACATCTGCGCCAGGCCGTTGCCGGTGTCGGCCAGCTGGTAGCCGGTGAGGGCGAGGGAGACTTTCAGTGATGCCACATAGAGCACCGCGCCCAAAGCCAGCGTCAGCAGGGCACCCACGCCCTGCCGCAGCCAGGGCCGCCATTCGGCCCCCTGCAAGGCAGATTGCAAAAGCAGCAACAGGTACAGCCCCACCGCAAACTGAATGTAGGATTGGTACAGCGCCAGGCAGCCGCACAGGCAGACCGCCGCGCCCGCATAGCCCCACAGCCGGGGCAGACGCCGGCTGCACCAGACAGCGGCGCAGGCCAGCAGCATGGCCAGCAGGTAGGCGTCTGTCTCATAGGTGTAGGTTGCCAGCTGGGCCGTGACTGAGGCGCAGGTCCCCAGCAGGCCGGTCAACAGTGCCGCCGACCACCGCCGCAGGTGCAGCAGTTTTGCAATGATGTACCCGGTCAGCGCCAGATACACGATGCTGAACGCCCCGATGAGCCACGGTGCGGCGATTTTGCCGCGCACCAGCGGGAAATAGAGGTTCTGCGCCCAGCGGCCCAGCACGTACATCGTCCACTGGGCGTCGAACACCAGCACGGTGCTGTCATGGTTGGGAAACAGGTTCGTGAAGGCGAACCCATGGGCCAGCAGCATGCACAGCGCCGCCGCTGCCGCCACGGTGCGCAGCAGCGCAGCATCGATGCCCCGCAGCCAGCCGCAGACGGCATCCTCCGATTTTTGTAAAAGCTGCATCATTCGGCGGCAGTCTCCTTTTCGGCAAATTCATACACGGCGCGCAGCTTGGCGGCATCGCCGTTCGTGGGCGGCTGCCACTCCCGCTGGGCTTTTTTGAAGGCGCAGTTCTGCGGCACGATCAGCCGCCCCACCAGACCACGCACCAGCCGCGACTTACGGCGGTCGTTGAAGTAGTAGGCGTAGGCCAGCCGCACGGTGCGGTCGTGGGGGTATGCAGCCCGCAGCACTTCCAGCATGGCGCGCCAGTCCCCCAGCATCCGCTCCCGGGCAGCTGCATCGGTGGAGACGCCGCCGCCGTACTCATACCAGACGGTCAGGCGGTCGTACCGGGTGATGCGTACCCCCTGCACCGCGAACAGCCGCAGCGAGAAATCCTCGGCCAGCCGTACATGGCCGGCCATCTTATCCAGCGCTGAGAGGAAAAGCGTCCGCTCATACACAACCCCTGTACCACAGATGCCGTCATCGTAGAGCAGCAGGTTCCGGCGGATGATCTTGGCGTCGTAGTGGGCGGGGTCGTAGGGCGTGCGGTCAAAGGGGGTTTCCCCCGGGGTCGGTTGTGGGGCCGGGCCGGGGGTGAAGTAGGCCTGCTTGCCGAAAGCCACGCGGGGGCCATCGGCCTGCAAACGGCCCAGCCACCAGGAAACCGTCTCACTGTCATAGAGGAAGTCTCCCGGCGAGAGCATGAGCACCCAGCGGGTGGCGGCGGTGCACAGGGCGTTTTGGGCGTTTTTTACGGTGCCGCCGTTGGGAATCAGCTTGGCGGTCTGCACATCGGTGATGCCGTGGGCCGCCAGGTAGGCGCGGCTCTCGGCAAAATAGTCCTGTTGTGAGCCGTCGTCCCCCAGGACAACGGCGAAATCGCGGGTATCCTGCATTGCCAGCGAGGCCAGCGTGCGCCGCAGCGCCGCAGCGTCTGGCCGGTATTGCAGGATGACGATGGTCAACTGCGGCATATAGGACGTCTCCCTTCCAGTCAATTTGTAGGGGCCGGACATATCCGGCCCTCGGCCTTGCCTTACCATTGCGTTTGCGGGGATGCTGCGGGCCGGGCACGCCCGGCCCCTACGGTGCGGTTGCCCCGGCGGCATGGGGGCATGCCGCCCTACGGGTGGTTGTAGGGCGGGGTGCCCTCACCCCGCCGCCATTCGCCGGGCCGCCCGCTTACCCCTCCATTCTCCCCATCTTCCCTTGCCAGAAGTCCAGTGCACCTCTGTACGCGCCGTAGCTGCGGCCTTTTTTGCGGCCCAGCGCTTTGGTCAGGGCGTACCGCGCCGCGCCGGTCAGGATGGGGATAACGGTTTTCAGCTTTTTGTACGCCGCACTTTTGCCCTTGCAGGTCAGGTACAGCGTGTTGCGGGTGATGTAGTAGACCGACAGCATCCCGCCCGCGCTGCCGCCTGCCTTGTGGTGGATGACGGCGTCGGGCAAAAACCACATCGGCACGCCCGCCCGGGCCAGACGGATGCAGTAATCGACATCCTCGCAGTACATAAACAGCGTCTCATCAAGATAGCCGACCTTTTCAATGACCGCCCGGGGCAGCAGCACACAGCAGAAAGTGATGAAGCTGACCTGCCGTTTCTCGGCAAATTCGGGGCCATCCTTTTTGTGGCCGCCCAGGTGCTTGACCTTGCCGGTGGCGGGGTCCAGTTCGCCGCCCGCAAACCAAATCTCATCTGCCGGTTCCATGAAGAGCATCTTCGGGCAGCTGACCGCGCCTTCCGGCGTCTCGGCCAGCAGCTTTTCCAAAAAATCCGGGTGGACGGATGTGTCGTTGTTCAGCAGCAGCGCATAGTCGCAGCCATCGGCCAGGGCACGGCGCATCCCGATATTGTTGGCCGCCGCAAAGCCGACGTTTTTCTCCTGCGGCAGGAACACGGTGTTCGGCGGCAGTTTGCCTTGCAGCTGCGCCACCGAGTCATTGGGCGAAGCATCGTCGATTAAGATGATTTCAAAATCCCGGAACGTCATTTTTTGCAGGCTTTCCAGGCAGACCAGCGTGTCCTGCCAGCCGTTATAGTTGGAAATTACGATACCGACTTTCGGCATGGTTCACCCCTTAAAATCGTTCACAGCGTCAATGACGGCCTGCACCTGCGCGTCGGTCATACCGTAGAACATCGGCAGGCTCAGCTCGGTGGCGGAGATTTCCTCGGCCAGCGGCAGTGCGCCCTTGGGGATGCCCAGCTCGGCGTAGGCCCCCTGCAAATGAATGGGCGTCGGGTAGTGCTTGTTCGTGCCGATGCCGCGGGCGTTCAAATGCTTTTCTAGCGCGTTGCGGTCAGCGCAGCGCACGGCGAAGATATGCCAGACGTGGGTGCAGCCGGGCAGCTCGGCGGGCAGCGTGACCGCCGGGTTGTGCATTTCGGCCAGGTACCGCGCGGCAATACGGCGGCGCTCGGCATTCATAGCGTCGAGATGGGGCAGCTTAGCGGCCAGGAACGCGGCCTGCAGCTCGTCCAGGCGGGAGTTTTGGCCCTTATAAATATGGTGGTATTTGTAGTCGCTGCCGTAGTTGCCCAGGGCGCGGACACGCTCGGCGAGTTCGTCGTCGTTCGTCGTCACACAGCCCGCGTCGCCCAGGGCCCCGAGGTTTTTGCCCGGGTAAAAGCTGAACCCTGCGGCGTCGCCCAGACTGCCCGCGCGGCGGCCCTTGTACTCGGCCCCGTGGGCCTGGGCGGCATCCTCGATGACCTTGAGGCCGTGGGCCTTGGCGATGGCATTGATTTCGTCCATCGGGGCGCACTGGCCGTAGAGGTGCACGGCCATGATGGCCTTCGTGCGCGGGGTCACGGCGGCCTCGATGCGGGCGGGGTCGATGTTGTAGCTTTCGAGCGTCGGCTCGACCAGCACGGGCGCTGCGCCCGCG
>PVMO01019750.1_pt1 | contig 10969 bp, 13 predicted proteins | sample 1853421 | NCBI WGS metagenome assembly PVMO01 (sample SAMN08533511, study PRJNA380276) | Human gut metagenome, whole genome shotgun sequencing project.
CGAGTACAAGAGGATATACAATTTATTTTGGTATAGTGAAAGTTACAATTACTAAAAGATATACATATAAAAAGAACTATATGGCATATATCAGCCATATAGCTCTTTTTCCCATATACTCTTTTTTATTTTATCTAGGTTACATTTCACAACAACGTCTGTATTGTACTTGTCGTTTGTTATTTTAACTTAATAATCTAATCGGAATTTATTACCACAACGCAAGCAAATATAAGTACGTTCCCAATCTCTTCGCAATTGTGGATAAACCGTTCTATTCCAAACAGTACGACGATGTATAGCATATATTAAAATAGCATACGCCCCAATATAAAGAAGTAGAGACCAATTACTCTTACTTAAACCTGAGACCAAAAGCACAAGTCCAAGACCAAAATAAATTCCCAAGGTCCCCATTATAAAAAGACTTGTTGTAGATTTTTTCTTTGGAGGGGTCGCCATCATAGAAAGTACTGTTTGTTGAGTGCCTACGGTATTCCCAACACCAACACCTACTCGGCCACTCATACCAACACCTACACCAGTAGTAACCCCACTTACATTAGAAAATCCACTTGCGTAAGCAATATTATAGCTTTGAATATTTTCCGATTGACAATATGGACATTCAAACACATTCTCACTCATAAGGCTCTCCTATTTAATCTCAAATTATTGTAATCGGACTTATCCTACTAATCCTTAATGAGATATTAATGAGAGTCACAATAATTTTTAATTCTATTATAGTTATAAGGCAATATATAAAATAATCTCAATGCCTATTCCCAATTAACACTAATCGTAGTACAATATTCTGATTGGTTTTTATATTAGGAGGCGATTAGCATGGTCAAATTTAATACTAGCAAAAAAGAAATAACATTAGAAGAAATTCAAAATATTACTACGCCACTATTCAAAAAATATGGTTTTAAATCAGCTTATTTATTTGGTTATTATTCCTCTAACACAACAATTATCGATATTGATATAGAATTTATGGTGGAAGACTCTGATAAAACTGAAGAGTTAGATATGTTAGACTGGTATGATATGATTGATGATTTTGAACATAAGCTTCAACTACCTTGTCAAATCACAGATATGGATATTCTAAAATCTGATAATCATAACTACCTAAAGAAAAAATATTACGATAAATCTATTTTAATTTATAAGGAAAATTGAAGTAGCTCAACAAAGGGCCTGTAACAAAAGCTATATCTGGCCCAACTAACTTTTGCAATTTAACAAAATTAGGATGGTATCGTCTAAACTGATCACCATCAATAGTCATTAAATTATTATTTAATCTTTTATTGGCTAACTTTACAAAAACAGATTTACCAGCACCAGGAGTACCACCAGTAATAATTCCTTCTGGATTTGTTACTGGTGTTAAATTCTTGTTAGTAGATAATATATGCTTCCATATTTTTTCTGTTATCCTAACAGAATCAGCTTCTGTAAATTTTTTTAATCTCTCTATTTCCGCTAATTTATCATCCATTTTAAATACCTTCTAATATAGCTTGTTTTTGCTTAATAAATTCGCCTTCTTTTTCATAATCTATTTCTTCTGGGCTCAATCCATACAACTTACCTTGTAAACGAAGTAGTGAAATAACATCTTTGTTATCAACATCAACATCACGAGCTGTTACAGCAACTACATGACTAATAAACTCAATTAATACATCTTTTTCCATCCAAGTAGCCATAATAATACCTCTTTTCACTAACGAAACAAATATTATCCACAAAAGTTATATTAGTTACTAATACTTTCTAATATAGCTTTTTTATCTTTAATAAATGCTAATTCTTTTTCATAATTTATAGCTTCTGGCTTCATACCGTATAGTGTATCTTGTAAATGAAGTAATTCAAGAAGATCTTGATTATCAGTTTTAACTTTGTAGGCAACTGATCCTACAACATTTGAAATAACTTCAATCAATACATCTTTTTGCATAAATGTAGCCATAATAATACCTCTTTTCACTAACAAAACAAATATTATCCACAAAAGTTATATTAGTTACTAATACTTTCTAATATAGCTTTTTTATCTTTAATAAATGACAATTCTTCTTTATAGTTTATTTCTTCTGGATCCATACCATATAATTTATTTCTTAATTCTAGTAACTCTATTCTTGCAGGATGATTTAAATTATTATTATATGCAGTTAATCCTAATGCAGTTGAAATACACTCAATTAAAATATCTTTTTCCATAAATGTAGCCATAATCAATTACTCCTATTTATTCATTTTATCCATGTAATCACGTAACAACATACGAATTGTTTTAATTGTTTCTCAACATTACCATCAATCATTATTTTAGCCTTTATATGTTTCAATAACTTGTTTAATATATTGACTCATCTCATTAAAATCCAATTCTTCTGGAGCAGAGCAATATATTTTTTCTTTCAAATCTAATAAAAGTTCTCTGTCTTTACTATTAGGATTTTTATTAATGACATATCCTAATGCTTGAAATACACCTTCTAATAAAGCATCTTTTTGCATTAAGTAGCCATATTCTTCCTCCTATATACATTATTTCTATAACTATATTATATAGTATAGTTTTATATAAAAATATTATTTTACATAAAATAGAAGGGGCTGTAACAAAACAGCCCCTTTCATATATACTTATAAGTTTTTACTTATCAATTTTTTGTAGTTCATCACCAATACGTTTTACGATACCGGTTACCAATGCATTCCCCATAAAGAACATACGCATACGATCAGAAACCTCTACCACTTCACCTTTCGCATTGCGTTTATAGCGTGTCCAATCATCAGGAAAGTCTTGCAAGCGCTCAGCTTCAATCGGAGTAATGAGACGATATTTATCATTAATTTTCAAAAGATGTGTAGAGCGATTTACACTACCTTCAGAAGTAAGCATTGTACGCCCCGGCAGATCAAGAGAGTCATATTCACTCATACCACCTTCAGAGAAAGTATAAGTATGTCCATTAGCTGCAGTCCGTGTAATTTTCTTAGGCCCCCGAAGATATTTAAACTTCTCTAATTTTTCACCATCAATATAATACTCTTCTGGCACTTGATCAGGTGAAACCACAATCTCTTTCATTGGTATTGGTTCTTCATCACCTTTAGGTTCAGTTTCAATCGTATAATAGTACCCGTTTGTCATGAGTCCAGAATTCCACATTTTACCATCTGAAAAGTTTGCAGAAACTTCAGCAATATCATCATCAAGCTTATTTGCATTAATACGTTTCTTAACTGCTTCACCTTTAACAGGGAATTGACGAGCAAAAAGACCATCTTTAAAGATATAAGGTGTATAACAAGCTAAACGAGTATCTAAATCGGCATCAGTAGGTAATGTGGCTTCGTATTTAGTATATAGTCGTTTTCCCCACTTTGTATCATTTCTAAATACAAAGAAGAACACACGACGTCTCCGCTGAGCACGACCATAGTCAGCAGCATTAATAACACGCCACTCCACGGAATAACCTAATTGATTAAAAGCAGCCAACATAATCGCAAAATCACGACCACGTTGGTTGGATGGAGCTTTCAATAAGCGGTCAACATTTTCTAACATTAAATATTTAGGCTTTATGACCTCCGTAGCACGGATTATTTCCCAGAAAAGAACCCCTTTTTTCCCTTCAATACCAAGCTCATTCTTTTTGCTACGTGCAACAGAATAGTCTTGGCAAGGAAAGCCTCCAACAATCATATCTACGCCATTAGCTTTCATTTCCTCAAACTTTTCATTTGGAATTAAAGCTACATCAGTTGGAATATGTTCCATATCAGGAAATCTATATAAACCTACTTCATAGGCATCTTGAGTCTTACGAGATGGCTCATACTGGTTAGAATACAGAGTTTGAAAAACTTCTTTAGAAGAATTCTCTAACCCTACTATAAACCCACCTACACCATCAAACATGGAGAATATTTTCATTAGTTTACCCCTTAATTTATCAACTTCATAGATCCTTATTATAGCAGAAATACTAAAAAAGATCAAGATCAAATTTAGGCATTATTTTTTAGATACAGATTTTTTTACCTCTACACCTTCAGGAGTAACAATCCAATAACTGTTAGCCAAGTTGATTAAATCTTCACGTTTAATAACTATATTTAAAGGCTGTTCATAGAGCTTCTCAGGTAAGGTTAAAACCCACTGAGGATATTTTCTTGCAACCAATAAATCAGTATCAAATTGTAAATGTGCCTTATTATAGTCAGGTCTATCGTCTAAAGCATTAATTAAAGAATCCAATTGATGTTCCAATTCTAAACGATATACTCCACGCTCTTTCATTTTTTTACGTAATATATCCGCTTTAGACTCAAATGTTTTAACCTCTTTATTGCCCATAGCACGCATTATAAGTTTATCTCTTGTCTTTACTTTAGGAATTGACAATACTTCGATTTTTAGAATATCCTCACAGGCTAAATTATATTTATTAGCATCGGGTTTAATCCAAAGCCAGCAAAGAAAATAAGCATGTGTCTCCTTATACTTTTCATTTGTAAGCCAGCCTCGCTTTAGTTCTCCATCTTTTAAATAAGAAACTTCAAAAGCAAACGTTGATAAAGGCTCAGCACCCAAATTGTTTCTAGCATAGTGTATAGCTGCCTTTTCATCAATATTAATACATCTTGCTTCTTCTTCAGTCTCATCATTAATTATATACATAATTGTATCAATACCTTTGTGTTGTTGATCCATAGTAGTATTAGAATTAAAAGAATCAATTATTCCATCATCAACTAAATAACTATATAAATACTTTTGTAAAAATTCATTTACTGCTCTTTCACTTTTTAAATCGCCTTTAAAGGTAGATTTTTTCTCTGCCATAACACCCTCATTTTAAATCTTTTACTATTTCTGCTATATACTCTCTATTTAACCAATAACATTGTTTTGTTATCTCTTGACCGTCTGGCAACATAACCTTATCATTTCCATCTCTCCCTTTAGGACGTATATGGCAAACACCATTAAATTTAGCGCCTGGCAAATTATTAGATATACCATTACGTACAGGCTTAAGTTCAACGCCAGTTTCTAAAATTACTTTTGTAGTTTTCCAAAGGTCTTTTAATTCATGTTCAATAACAACTTCTGGCATATTCCAAAGCATAATGCCTTTTAGGTAAGGCTCTCTATCTTTATTTTGTGTCTCTGTTTCATCGTATTGAAATACCACAAATAGATATTTTGTGTACTCAAAATTCTCATAAATTTGAGACTCTTCCCAGTCATCTCTAATCCAACGATTAAAATCAATTTGTTCAAAGGACATATGTTCACGAGGAACCCCATTAGGCTCTAATCTTATTGTTTTAAATTTTATATTAGCTTTATTAAACTCTCTAAGAGATTCTAGTTTAGTTCCCTTTACACCTAATATAGCGCTAATAAGGTTTGCGTTAAAAGCCTTATTAGTGCTGACCGGGATATTCATAAGTCTAGCAAGCTCAGACACTGTCTTACTAATATATGGAGCAAATCGTTCTTGTAATAGCTGTAATGTAGTCTTGCTCTTAAGTTCATCAACATTAAAGAGCGATGGAATTGATTGTCGCTCAATAACACGTCGAGCAAAAGCAGTCATATAGGAACTTTTAAGAGAGAAAGCACGTTGCTTAGCAGGTATATCTGAAAAAGGTTGTTTTCTTACTGAATTAGCATTAACACCCTTAGTACATGCAGCTAGATACATCGTGTCACTTTCAGAAATATTATGAGCTTCCCCTTGCTTAATTTTATTTATAATAGTTTGCCAGTCTTGTTTTATGATTTCCAAATCTGCAGGATCAAATTCGTGTAAAACAGATTTAACTATCGGAAACTCCTTTTTATCTAAGTCATCCTTATATAAGTAGAATACAATTAATAGATTCTTATTTTTCTGCCAAAAAGCAGAATTATCAAAGGAATCCTTATAATCTTCTTCGTAATTGATTATGTTCAGAACTAACCGTTCTTTGGCTGAGAACTCTTTCTTTTTATTCTCCTTAATAGCCGTCACCTTTAGTTCTAATCCCAAATTCACGAAGTCGGCTTCGGCACGACTATTCACCGCAATTTTAAAAAGCCCTTCTTCTAAAATCTGACCTATACCACCCTTATTCCCTTTACTTTCTAATCGATTATTTATATCGAATTCGCCTACCGTTTTCCCTTCCGCAGATTGCGCTACATCTAATACATCTTCAATAGAGTTATACACCTTATCTAAATTCATTAGAACCGCCTCCCATCGTATATATATAAATTATATCAAAGGTGTAAAAGAATATACTAATTCAACTTTCACCAGTATTTTTATCTATAAATCGTAATATATAAATATTAATATATGTTCACATCGAATAATTTCATCAATCCCTTATGATTATTACTGGTATACGTCTTTTTTGTCGCTTAGAGTTGTGATATAATGTAACTAATTACTCTTAGGGGCGTAGTGCGCCCAAATGGATCCAAAAGAGTTAGTGTGTTTGCAAGGAGCGTACGCAGTTGAAAAAGGGGTACATCAAGTTAATAGCGGCCATCGTACTCGGTGCGGCTATTATCGGTGGTGGGATTTATGGAGTGTACACACTTCTGTCATCCAATACAACGACAATTTTATATCGATCAACAGTTGACGATAAGATCAACGCAATTCGTCCTTATATTGTCGCATTAGACACATATAACTCATACAGCGTAGCTTATGCTAACCAATTACAACCAACTCTTGAAGAGTTGCGTAATAGTTCCCATAACACGACGATTACCTTGCCTAAATATAAGGATCTCAAAACCGCTTTAGAAGCAGCAAAACAAGATAGTTCTACTCCATATGAAGACGTAAACCAAGCAACAAATGACGTACTTGCCGTACTTGATCAAATTATTCCGATTGCAGATCAGTTGCAAGCTTACTATGTAGAACGTCGATTTGAAAAAGATAATTTCAAAGGTAGCGATGAACTAGCTGCACAATATGTACCATTAGCTGAACAATTCTATGCTACGTATAATGCATTAGATTTAGCTTTAGATAATCGTAACAATGAACTCTACACTGAGCGCATGAACGAGTATCAAGGCGAAAAACGCGAAAATGCGGTTAATTTTATTGAATTAAACCTCATGACAGCACAAACTATCGACCTTATTGATCCAGATGGAAATACGGATACGCAAAAGGTTGAATCTAACTTACAACAAATTTCACAACGCATTAACAAATTACAACCCGGTACGACTCCAGAAACACAAAATGCTGTACGAGAGTATCAAGATGCTGTAAAAGAGTTTGTTGCAGAAGCCCGCAACTATATTATTATTAACTCATCTTATGGCGAAGCCTATACGCAATTATTTATTAAGTATAATAAGATGATTAATAAGGCTAATTCTGTAAATATGGCAGACTTAGATGTAACAGAGAAAAATAAAAAATAAAGATATACAAAAAGAGGACCAAATGGTCCTCTTCTATTTTGTCTATTTAAGTTTAAGGTCTTTTGTAATGATGTAGTATTCAGACGGTGTCATCTTAATACCATCAATCTTCTTATTACCTACGATATTGGTTTTAGGATAGCCTAAGAATAATGCTACAGCGTTATCTAGCATGAGTTGTTGTGCGTTGATAACAGCATTACGGCGTGCCACAGGATCGTTAGCGCTTTCACCAAGGACTAACAATTCATCAAAACGTGGATCGGAGAAGCCTGAGCCATTAGTTTCAACACCGGTACCCCAATATTGTTTCAAGAACCATACTGGTTCACCTGTATTAGCAGTTACTACACTAGAGATAATCATGTCATAATCCCCAGATTGAGATAAGGTGTCAATCACAGCATAGTCTACGATTTTAATTTGTAAATCTACACCGATTTTTTTGTAGTCTGCTTGTAATGCTTCTGCATATAATGGCAATTCAGGACGCGATGTATAAGCATAGAAATCAAGTACTAGATTTTCACCATCTTTATCTACAATGCCGTCGCCATTCGTATCTTCATAGCCTGCGCGTTTAAGTAATTCTTTAGCACGGTCTACATTGTATTTATTAGGATCGCGCAATTGGTCAAAGCCATAATCAATGGATGGTGGCAATGGAGCCTTACCTGCTACAAATGTATCCTTCATGAGATTCTTTGCATAAGACTCACGGTCTGCTGCAGCAATAAGGGCCGCACGCAAATCAGGATTTTGAAGCTTACCTTTTTGCCCCATACGAACAAATACGTCACGCAAGGAAGCTACTTCATAGATAGTAAAGTTCTTATCATTTTGGAATATACCGTATTCGCCAGGACCAATGCTAACGGCCATATCTACATCGCCCGCTTGTAATGCCAAGGCACGTGTGTTGGCATCGTTAATAGATGGAATTTCAACCTTAGCAAAGCCTACCTTTCCATCCCAGTAATTATCGTTACGTTTGAGTTCTGCACGCTCTTTTGTGAAAGAGGATACTACATATGGACCCGTACCGATAGGACCTTCCTTAGCAATATCACGACCATCAGACTCTGCGGTGACATCCATAATTAGGAACAATGGATCTCCAAGCAAGTTTGGCAAGTTATAGTATTCCTTGTCAGTCTTAATCGTAAGCTCCTGCCCCTTAGCGGTGATTTCTGTATAGTTAAAGAACGTTTTTGCTCGTTTACTCTTCGCAAAGGTTCTTTCTAGAGATGCTTTTACAGCCTCTGCTGTCAAACTTTTACCATTTGAGAATTTTACTTTATCGTTGATGGTGAAAGTCCAAGTCAGCTTATCATCACTTTGTTTCCAAGAGGATGCTAACCAGGGTTTAGCGTTCATGTGATCATCAAATTTTATTAGTGTTTCCCCTACACCATATCGTACAACAGCCCAGCTAAAATAGTTTTCTGTTGGTTCTAATGTACCTGCAAAGCTAATCGCCCCTACCTTTAATACATCATTAGATGAATCGGATGATTGATTCAGGCAGCCTACAGTACCAAGGACCGTAACACCAAGCATCATACCAATCAGTAACGCCTTACGTAATCCTTTCATTCACACACCTAACCTTTCTCTATATGTATATGTATATGTATATGTATATCATTTCATATGAGCATATTTTAATTATACCCATAGGGGTATATTTCATATAGTCAACTATACTATATATTCGGTGTTAATACAATAAATATTTACGAAAGATTTCGATATATCTATTTTAGAACGCTTATATCTATATTTCATAAAAAATAGCAGTTAGCTTACAAGCTAACTGCTATTGTAATGTACCTACAGGATTTAAAATTCTATATTTTAAATCTATACACTCAAATTTTAATTTTTAAAATCTATATACGCTTAAATGTATTTCTTATACTATGCTTCTAATGCAGCCTCTTCCAGTGTAAGTGGCTTATGATCTTGGCCAATTTCAAAGATGGAGCTCAATAGAACCTTTGTATAAGGATGCTTCGCATCAGCTAAGTGGAGTGCATCTAGCTCTTCAACGATAGCACCTTTGTACATTACGACCACCTTATGGCACATGGTACGAATGAAAGCAATATCATGAGCAATAAATAGGTATGTTAAATTTTTCTTTTTTTGTAAACGCGCTAATAAATGGGCAATGGAGTCTTGTACGGATACGTCTAGAGCACTAGTAGCCTCGTCTAATACGAGAATTTCAGGCTCTAACACGATAGCACGGGCAATGGCCACACGTTGACGTTGACCACCAGACATTTCATGAGGGTAGCGATGCATAAACTCGCGAGGTAAATCTACCATTTCAAGATAATCACCAGCAATTTGCTCTTCTTTTCCTTTTTCTAGAAGGCCAAAGTTGTATAGTGGCTCAAGGATGATATCCTTTACCTTCATACGCGGATTAAACGCTGCCGATGGATCTTGGAATACCATTTGAATTTTCTTGCGGTATTCTTTTGTTTGCTCAGAGTTCATATGCTGAATCTCTACGCCATCTACGTAAATCTCGCCTTCCGTAATAGGCAGCATCTTCATGATCATACGAACCAATGTTGTTTTACCAGAGCCAGATTCCCCTACAATCCCAAGGGACTGACCTTTTTCTAAGGTAATATTGATATCCTTACATGCTTCGAGCTCACCACCAGTAGGAAGCGGGAATCGTTTATATACATTTTTTAATTCTACAGCGTAGTTAGTCAATGTAACGACCTCCTCCCAATGTTGGTACCGCATTTTTTAATTGTTTCGTATATTCATTAGATGGATTTTCCAAAATATCTTGTGGTGTACCCGCATCGACTACACGGCCTTTTTTCATAACGACGATATAGTCAGACATATAGGCTGCTACACCAAGGTTATGAGTTACCATAACAATAGCAGAATTATGCTGTTTAGATAATTCAAGCATTTGCATTACCACTTGCGATTGTGTCGTAACGTCTAACGCAGAAGTTGGTTCATCACCAATTAGTAAAACTGGATCTAATGCCAAAGCCATAGCAATACCTACGCGTTGGCGTTGACCACCAGATAACTCATGAGGGTAACGACGAAGCATGTCAGCCCCATTTGGTAGAGATACAGATTCTAGCAATTCAATAGCACGACGATCACATTCTTCATTAGAGATTTCAATATGAGACTTAAATAATTCTCTGAACTGCTTACCGATACGTACGATTGGATCTAATGCACTACCACTATCTTGGAAAATCATGGCCATATCTTTGCCGCGCAAAGATCTCCATTCAGATTTAGACAAGTTGCGAAGGTCATGACCATTAAAAATCATGGAACCCTCTGTAACTTCACCACCTACAGGTAGTAAACCCATGAGGGCCCGAATCACGGTAGTTTTACCGGATCCAGACTCTCCTACGATGGTTAACACCTTGCCGCGTTCCAAGGTAAAATTCACATCCATAACAGCAGGCACAC
>PVMO01006516.1_pt1 | contig 10873 bp, 7 predicted proteins | sample 1853421 | NCBI WGS metagenome assembly PVMO01 (sample SAMN08533511, study PRJNA380276) | Human gut metagenome, whole genome shotgun sequencing project.
CAGCCGGGAGAAGTTCAGTCTGCGGTCATCGCAGGAATGGGCGGCGGACTTGTGAAGTCCTCCGTCTTCGTTTCGGAATGAATGACGGAAGAGCACGTACACTTGAAGAGGTTGGACGAGAGTTTGATGTAACAAGAGAGCGTATCCGTCAGATCGAGGCGAAAGCACTCCGTAAGCTCCGTCACCCAAGCAGAAGCAGAAAACTGAGGGATTATCTGGATTAATGATGGAATTATCGAAAAGATTACAGGCGGTCGCAGATCTTGTGACCGCCCATTATAAATTAGCGGACATTGGAACGGATCATGCATATATTCCGATTTATCTGACACAGCAGAAGAAGATTACAGAAGCAGTTGCACTTGATGTCAATGAAGGACCATTGCAGCGAGCAGAGGAACATATCCGCGAGAATGGACTTGAAGCAGAGATAGAGACGAGACTTTCCAATGGATTTCAGGCATTACAGCCGGGAGAAGTTCAGTCTGCGGTCATCGCAGGAATGGGCGGCGGACTTGTGATCCGGATCCTGACAGAAGGAGCGGAAGTGGTGCGAAAGCTTGAGGAGTGTATCCTTCAGCCACAGTCAGAGATTGAGAAAGTGCGGGCATTTCTTCTTGAGAAGGGATATGAATTTCTGGAAGAAGATATGGTCTGTGAAGATGGAAAATATTATCCTATGATGAAGGTAAGACCACCGGTGGCTGATACAGCAGGCGAAGATACAGAAGTAAAGTGCTGGGATACGGTTCAGTTAAAATATGGAAAGCTTTTGCTGGAGAAACAACATCCGGTACTCAGAGAGTATCTGGAAAGAGAGATACGTATTTATCAAAGTATTTTAGAAGGATTGAAAGCGAAAGATTCTGACCGGATCCGTCAGAGAAAAGAAGAATTGGAACAGGAACTTGTAGAAGCAGAGAAAGGGATGAAATATTATGCAGTGTAAAGAGATTATACAGGTAATAGAGGCAACATTCCCGCGAACAGCAGCTTTGGGATTTGACAATGTAGGACTGCTTGCAGGACGTTCAGAGAAAGAGGTGTCCAGAATTTATCTGGCACTGGATGCAACAGATGTTGTGATCGACCGTGCGATCAAGGAGGGCGCGGACATGCTGATCACACATCACCCGCTTTTATTCTCAGTAGTAAAGAAAGTGACGGATGAAGATTTTATTACAAGAAGAGTTGTGAAGCTGATTCAGAACGACATTTCCTATTATGCAATGCATACGAATTATGATGTGCTTGGTATGGCAGAACTGTCCGGAAAGATCATGGATCTTCAGAATGGGGAAGTGTTAGATGTTACCTATACAGATGAAGAAGGGAATCCGGAAGGAATCGGAAGAATCGGTAATCTGGAGAAAGAGATGACATTGGAAGAGTGCTGTGTCTATGTGAAACACAGACTTGAACTTGGAAGTCTGAAAGTATTTGGAGATATGCAGAAGAAAGTACATCGTCTTGCAATTTCTCCGGGATCAGGAAAGAGTTCGATTGCAGTTGCTCTCGAGAAGGGGGCAGATGTTCTTGTAACAGGAGATATCGGTCATCATGATGGAATTGATGCAGTAGAGCAGGGGCTTGCAGTAATTGATGCAGGACATTATGGCACAGAATATATTTTCATTGAAGATATGAAGCAGTTCTTTGAGAAGAAGCTTCCGGTGTTGGATGTACTTACAGATCCAATCGAGCATCCATTCCAGATCATATAATCAGAAGTGAACGCATAATAATGTTCAGCAGGGCAGTTGTGAGCGGAAAGCAGTTCACAAAGACAGTGGAGGTGGCTGAGAGTTGGAAAGTCAGAAATGTAAGGTTACGATAAGCGGAAAAGAGTATCTTTATGAGAAGGGGACGTCTTATCAGGAGATCGCGAAGGATTTTCAGAAAGAGTATAAACATCAGATCGCACTTGTGATGCTGGATGGACATCGTCTGCAAGAACTTAGAAAACAGGTTTCCGGAGACTGTACGCTACAATTTGTTACTACACAGGATACAGCAGGATATGACACATATCGGAGAAGTGTCTGCTTTCTTTTTATTAAGGCAGTACATGATGTGATTGGCCATGAGTGTCCGCAACAGGTGCGTGTACGGATTCATTTTTCGTTAGGTGCAGGATTTTACTGTACGGTGGAAGGAATCGATCATGTGGGAATGGAATTCCAATGGAAAGTTGAAGAACGCATGTATGAACTTGTACAGCAGAGACTTCCGATCACAAAAGAGTTGATCCATACAGAAGAGGCAGTGGAATTATTCCATCGATATGGAATGTTTGATAAAGAACGCCTGTTCCGGTATCGGAGAAGTTCCCACGTGAATCTGTATGCCATGAATGAATTCCGTGACTATTATTATGGTTATATGATGCCGGATACAGGAAATTTGAAGTATTTTGCATTGTATCTGTATCAGGGCGGAATCGTACTTCAGATGCCGCTGAAAGACGAACCGGAGAAAGTGCCTTTATTTGTGCCAAAGGATAAGCTGTTTCGTGTACTCAGTGAGTCTGTGAGATGGGGAGACCAGCAGGGGATTGATACCGTCGGTGCGCTCAATGACATGATCACGCAGGATGATATGCGAGAGATTGTTCTTGTCCAGGAGGCATTCCAGGAGCGCAAGATCGGAGAGATCGCAAAGCAGATCGCAGATCGTCCGGGGGTGAAGTTTGTTCTGATCGCAGGACCTTCCTCTTCCGGCAAGACAACATTTTCACATCGCTTATCCATTCAGCTCAGAGTGAACGGGCTTCATCCACATCCGATTTCTGTAGATAATTATTTCGTGGATCGGGAGAAAACACCGAAAGACGAGGATGGAAATTATAACTTCGAATGCATTGAAGCAATCGATGTGGAAAAGTTCAATGAGGACATGAGCAATCTGCTGGCAGGCGAGGAAGTCTATCTTCCGGTTTTTGACTTTAAGACCGGTAAACGGAATTTTGAAACAAAGCCAAAGAAACTCGGTGAAAATGATATCCTTGTAATCGAAGGAATCCATTGCCTGAATCCGAAGCTGACAGAACAGTTATGTGATGACCGGAAATTCAGGATCTATATCAGTGCATTAACACAGCTGAATATTGATGAGCATAACCGGATTCCGTCTACAGACGGACGTTTGATCCGAAGACTTGTCAGGGATGCAAGAACAAGAGGGGCATCGGCGACGAAGACCATCTCAATGTGGCCGTCAGTGAGAAGAGGAGAAGAGAAGAATATTTTCCCATATCAGGAATATGCAGATGTGATGTTTAACTCTTCCCTGATCTATGAACTGGCAGTGTTGAAACAGTATGTGGAGCCGTTGCTTCTTGGCGTAAGCAAAGACTCTCCGGAATATGTTGAAGCAAAGCGGTTGTTGAAATTCCTGGATTATTTCGTAGGAATCGGAAATGACAATGTGCCAACGAATTCACTTTTGAGAGAATTTATTGGCGGTGGATGTTTCCATGTCTAATGCAATAGAAAGATAGAAGAAAGAGGATACATAGAAAACTTGTATGTGACAAGAATTTCTATGTATCCTCTTTGCATTAAGATACCTCTTTGTTGATCATATCCTGCAATAAGCAGAAATATACAATATCTAATCCTAAAATCGAGAGAATCAGATAGAGAATAGAAGAATTCCCCTGTATTCCTCTGATGCGGTCACAGCGTTCTCCCATCTTATAAGCCCAGTAAATACCATAGATTCCACAGGTGATCAAAGAAAATAGGAATACCATGCCTCCGCTTGTTGCCTGTGGCTCTCCGGCCAGCTGATTCACCTCATCATTCAGCTTGATCATCCAGTAGATACTGTAGATGCCGCAGGTGAGGAAAGAAAAAACAATTGCAAGTACAAGATTACGTGGCATAATGCCTGCTGTTGACCTGTACTGGTAATAATTGTTCTGATTATAGTTGTTCTGGTATGCATTCTGGTAATATGCATTCTGCTGGAACTGGCTTTCCTGCTGCTTTTGATTCTCCTGTGTATGAGCGTTATCATTAGGAGTGGGAAGCGGAGCACCACATTCCTGACAGAAAGAAGCACTGTCTTCGCAGAGCGAATTACATTTTGGACAGATTTTCATAGAAGATTCTCCTTTGCTGAATTAGTTCGAAAATTGTCAGAAGCTGACAAGATCCTTCTGAAAAGTATCGTAGCATAAAAAGATACAAGTTACAAGAAATGTAGCCAAGTTTTAGGATATCTTAAGATATCCGATAGAAATAAACCTGGAATATGCATAATATTCTTCCTTTTTCTTTCAAAAAGTTTGTGGTAGAATAGTAATGTTTCTGAAAACAAAACATGAGGAGAGGAAAGTATGCCAGTATTTGACTTTAACAGTGCACCGGAAGATAAGAAAGAAGTTCAGTGTACTTATACAACATTTTGTTCCAATGAAGACCATGCGACACCGGAGTGTCCGATTCTTGTTCTGGATAATCAGAACCGGAAGTGGAACCATCATTCCTGCGGTGTGTTTACCAATCAGAATAAGCAGACCGCATTTGAGTTTGATGAAAAGGACGGAACATGCAGTGCAGATATCCTGAAAGTGGATGCACGTTTTGTCAGCCTTTTAAAATGGCTTGGAGAAAATCACATCAATGTACGTCTTTCCGGAGAAAATAAGCCGGATGGTTATGCCGTTTACAGAATCCGTGAGATCGCATTTGGAGGCGGAACAAAATTATCTGCTGAGGACGGCTTTCTTCAGTTTATGATCGAGCGGCTGTTTGCAAGTGATGCGCCAAAAGAAGAGATCAATGGTGACGAGCAGGAAGAGTCCGGAGATGACATGAAGCTTACAAGTATTCAGAGTATTACTGACTTTATGACATGTGCAGGACGCACACTTCCGGACAACATTCGTCTGTGGGCAAGAAGAAATCTTGCAGTTGCACGCTCTCATGAGGTTTCTCAGGAAGAGCGCCGTCACGCACAGAGAGCACTTTCTATTATGATGAATATTCAGTGGAAGAGCAATTACTTTGAAGCAATCGATCCGGATGAAGCGAGAAGAATTCTGGATGAAGAGCTGTATGGAATGGAGAAAGTAAAGCAGAGAATCATAGAGACGATCATTCAGATCAACCGTACACACACACTTCCGGCGTACGGACTTCTGCTTGTCGGACCGGCCGGAACAGGTAAATCCCAGATTGCTTATGCCGTTGCAAGAATCCTTAAACTTCCTTGGACAACACTGGATATGAGTTCTATTAACGATCCGGAACAGCTGACAGGAAGTTCAAGAATCTATTCGAACGCAAAGCCAGGTATTATCATGGAAGCATTCTCCATGGCAGGGGAATCCAATCTGGTATTCATTATTAATGAGCTGGATAAGGCGGCATCCGGAAAGGGAAACGGAAACCCGGCAGATGTTTTACTTACACTGCTGGACAACCTTGGATTTACAGACAACTACATGGAGTGTATGATCCCTACCGTTGGTGTATATCCAATCGCCACAGCGAACGACAAGGATCAGATCAGCGCACCACTCATGTCCCGCTTTGCTGTTATTGATATCCCGGATTATACACCGGAAGAGAAGAAAGTGATCTTTTCCAAATTCGCACTTCCGAAGGTGCTGAAACGCATGAGCCTGAAGGCAGAAGAGTGTATTATGACAGAAGAGGCACTCAATGAAGTTATTGAACTGTACTCCAACACGTCAGGAATCCGAGATCTGGAACAGGCAGCAGAACACATCGCAGCGAATGCGTTGTATCAGATTGAAGTGAATCATGTGGAGAGAGTTGAATTTGATGCAGAGATGGTAAGAGAACTGCTTGGATAAAGTTGGTTTTCGCCATGAAAGAAAGAGCTCTGGAAAGTTTTGGATTTCCAGAGCTCTTTTTTTGACTTGCGTTATAACGTAAATAAAACTCTAAATGCAAATAAAGTTCAATTCCTACTGTCTATAATACTGCAGGAACTCCCCAATCTTACCAACCGCTTCTTTCAGTACTTCAATACGCGGCAGATAAACAACGCGGAAATGATCCGGCTGATGCCAGTTGAATCCGCTTCCCTGAACAATCAGGATCTTCTTTTCACGAAGCAGATCAAGAGCAAATTTCTCATCATTCACAATATTGAACTTCTTCGTATCAATCTTCGGGAACATATAAAATGCAGCCTGCGGTTTTACTGCGCTGATTCCCGGAATATCCGTCAGAGCCTTGTAAACATATTCACGCTGCTCGTAAATACGTCCACCCGGAACAATATAATCATTTACACTCTGGTGTCCGCCAAGAGCTGTCTGTACAATGGACTGTGCCGGAACGTTAGAGCAAAGACGCATGTTGGAAAGCATCTTGATTCCTTCGATATAGTCTCTTGCAATATTTTTATTTCCACTTAAGATCATCCATCCGATACGGAATCCGGCGATCATATGGGACTTGGACAGTCCGCTGAATGTCACGCAGAACAGATCCGGTGCGAGAGAAGCAATAGAAACATGCTCTTTTCCATCCATAACAAGACGGTCATAAATCTCATCAGAGAAAATGATCAGCTGGTGTTCTCTTGCGAGGTCTACAATCTGCTGCAGTACTTCCTTCGGATAAAGAGCACCGGTCGGATTGTTTGGATTGATGATAACGATCGCTTTTGTACGGTCGTTGATCTTCTTACGCATATCTTCGATATCCGGATACCAGTCAGACTGCTCATCACAGATATAATGCACAGGCTTTCCACCGGCAAGTGTAGCACAAGCTGTCCAGAGCGGATAATCCGGAGACGGGATAAGAATCTCATCTCCTGTATCCAAAAGAGCAGACATGGTAAGATTGATCAGTTCACTGACACCATTTCCTGTGTAAATATCGCTCATCGTTACATTCGGCAGGTGCTTTAACTGGGCATACTGCATGATCGCTTTTCGCGCAGAGAACAGACCGGCAGAAGCAGAGTAGCCTTCGCAGTCAGAAAGCTGACGGCTCATGTCATAGATCACCTCATCCGGTGTACGGAAGCCGAACGGAGCCGGATTTCCGATATTAAGCTTCAATACATGAGTTCCCATCTCTTCCATTCTGGCAGCCTCATCAACAACCGGACCTCTCACATCATATAATACATTATTTAACTTGGATGATTTCTTGAATTCTCTCACTTTCATACCTCCTGAATTATCTGCGGATGTCTGTATCTCATCAACATCTGACAGGGTGGAATCATTATTATTATTATTATTATTGTTTAGCCAGTCAGGATTAACCTGCAGGGCATCTGCCAGAAAATGTAAGATGTCGGTACGCGGGATTGTCTTCCCACTGACATACTGGCTGACATGACTTTTCCCAAGCTTGATCCCTTTCTGCTGGGCAAGACGAACAAGATCAACCTGCTTCAGGCCTTGCTCGTTCATAGCGGCTTTTAATCTGTCTGCAAAGGTTTCCATAAAGCTCCTTTCTGGGGTCATCCTTCCGGTGGTCAGACCCCATTAATAAAGTATTAACAAAATATAAAGTTCAATTTAAAATCTGCTTTAATACGAAAAACTCTAAAAAGTTCAATTTAAAAGTTCAAAACTTTAGTCAGAGTATACCACGATAAATGAAAAAGTTCAATAAAAAAAATTACTGTTATAGAAAATCCGCAAAATCACGGTATCATTAAGAAAATATGATATACTAAAAGTGTTTATTACAGCAAGTGGAGGAACTTCATATTCATATTATAAACACAAAGTACAAAGAACGAAGGGAAACAGGAAAATGATTCTTGAAAATAAAAAAATAAAACAGGCATTGGAATATATAAAGGAAGAAGATCCGGCAACGACTCAGGACACGCTCAATATGTGTCAGATCCCGGCACCTTCTTATAAGGAAGAGAAAAAAGCGGAGTATATCCGGGAGCGGTTCCGGGAGATCGGGCTTAGGGATGTCAGGATTGACGCTGTTGGAAATGTGCTTGGGATCTGGCCGGGAACCGGTGAAGGACCAAGTGTAATGCTTGCAGCGCACACAGACACAGTATTCCCGGAAGGGACAGATCTGACGATAAGAAAAGAAGGAAATCGTTATTATTGTCCCGGTATTAACGATGACACACATGCAGTGGCGGAGATGATCGCAGTAGCGAAAGCAATGATCCATGCAGATCTTCACACAAAAGGGGACTTGATCTTCTGTGCAAATGTGTGCGAAGAGGGACTTGGAGATCTAAGGGGCGTGAAGTATCTGTTCGGATACGACAACAAGGCTTCAGAAGAATGTCCAGAGGTAGATGCATTTGTCTCGATTGATAACCAGTATACGGGCGGGGTGATCTATACGGCAACAGGAAGTCACCGTTATGAGGTGACATTTACCGGAAGAGGTGGTCACAGTTTCCAGAACTTTGGCATTCCTAATCCAATCCATGCAATGGGACGAGCCATCGCACAGATCGCAGAATTCCAGGTTCCGGATGAGCCGAAGACGACATTTAACGTAGGCGTGATCCAGGGAGGGACTTCTGTAAATACAATTTCAGATTCTGCATCCATGCTGGTAGACCTCCGTTCGGACAGCGAAGAAGAGCTGAACCGATTGGACAAAGAACTTCATAAAGTGATCAGACAGGCAGTGGAAGAAGAAAATGCAAGATGGGATGCTTCAAAGCCGCAGATCAAAGTGCAGATCGAAGGACGCGGTGTGAGACCGGCGGGGGCACAGCCAAAAGACTGTGCGATCGTGAAAGCGGCATTCCGGGCGGCAGAACTGCTGGGGGTTGAACCGGAGTATCGGTATGAGAGCAGTACGGATGCGAATATCCCGATTAGTATGGGAATCCAGGCAATTACTGTTGGAAGAGGTGGAGAAGAAGACGGAATCCATACCCTTCAGGAATGGTACGAGCCAAAAGAAGCATGGCTTGGACCACAGAGAGATTTGCTTCTGATGATTCTGCTTGCCGGGGCAGAAGGAGTCTGTGAGCCGGTTATAGAAAAAGATAAAAAATCTTAAGAAAATATCAATGTCTTTTTAGGCACATTTCTTGTATACTGATGGTATGAGAGAATATTTTGTGCAGATTGTACCGGATGTCCCGGAGATTTTATCTTTTGCACAAAAAGAAGTAAAAATAAAACAAAGCAGGAGGGCAAAAGATGCGGGGAATCAGAAAGCAGTCATCCGACACACAGAGCTCCAGTCAGCCGAAAGAAAAAAGAAGATTGGATACAAAACAGAAAAAAGGAATGTTGATCGGCGGAGGTATCTTCCTTGTGGCAGTGATCGCCCTGATTCTTGTGAAGAATCTGACAGGTGGAGGTGGAGCAGATGGAGAGAATGTTCTTTATGCGGATTCCGTCGGAATGATCACAGGGACAGGACTTGGGACACAGAACCGTTTTACAGGAGTGGTTGAAGCACAGGATACGTTGAAACTGACACTGGCAGACAACCAGAAGGTAAAACAGATCTTTGTTGAAAAAGGGCAGGAAGTAGAGCCTGGAACAAAGTTGTTTGAATACGATACAGAAGAGCTTGCCATGACATTAGATCAGGGAAAACTGGAGCTTGAGAAGATCACGAACAACATCAGCAGCCTGAATTCACAGATCGCGACACTTACAACGGAGAAGAAGAGTGCGCCGGCCAGCGAACAGCTGTCCTATACGACACAGATCCAGGAACTTCAGATGGAGATCAAGCAGGAAGAGTACAATTATAAAGTAAAAGAGCTGGAAGTAAACCGTACACAGAAGAGCCTGGAACAGTCTACAGTAACTTCTACAGTTGCCGGAATTGTACAGGAGATCAACGAACAGCAGGGAACAGATCCTTCTACAGGAGAGTCCAAACCGTTTATGAGTATCCTTTCTACAGGAAAATACAGAATCAAAGGAAAGATCAGCGAGCAGAACATCGGAGATCTGACACCGGGCACACAGGTGACGATCCGCTCCAGAGTGAATGAAGATGAGATCTGGACAGGTACAGTAGATAACGTAGACACAGAGAAGCCGGAGAACAGTTCCCAGGATTCTATGAGTTATGGTTCTGAGAACAGCGATAATCAGGCAACAAAGTATCCATTCTATGTCACATTGGATACAGTGGATGGATTGATGCTCGGACAGCATGTCTATATCGAGACAAGTACTTCACTGGAAGCAGACAAGATGTGGCTGATGCGTGACTACATTGTAGACGCAGATTCAGATCATCCATATGTATGGGTAGCAGGAGATAATGACAAGCTGGAGAAGCGTTCTGTTACACTCGGAGAGACGAACGAAGATATGGGAACCTGTGAGATCGTAGACGGACTGAAAGCTTCTGATTACATTGTATGGCCAAGCGAGGAGTGCAAAAAAGGTGCAGCTGTTGTGAAGAACGATTCAGGTACATCAGGCAGTACTTCAGGCAGTACTTCAGATATGTCAGGAGCCGAGGGCGGTTACGAAGAACCTGTAGAAGAGAATGCAATGCAGGAAGGAGTTCCGGGAACGGAGGAGAGTGCGGATGAATAAAAAGAAAATAATCAAGATCGGCATTCCTGTGGCAGCAGGCTGCATCGTTCTTGCACTTGGAATCGGTTTCGCAGTGAAGAACAGCGGAAAGGCTGTTAAAGTAGCTCCTGTCAGCAGTGTGAATTCCGGTGGCTGGTACGATGATAGCGGGATTGCAAGTTACGGAACCGTCACAACGAACCAAAAGCAGGACATTTACGTGGATGATACTATGCCGATCACACAGGTTTACGTGAAAGCCGGGGATACGGTGAAAGTCGGAGACCGTCTTGTGGCATACGACACGACACTTTCTTCCCTGGAGCTTGAGATGAAAGAAATGCAGATTCAGGGGATTGACCTGAACATTCAGAACCTGCAGAAAGA
>PVMO01003421.1_pt1 | contig 10847 bp, 8 predicted proteins | sample 1853421 | NCBI WGS metagenome assembly PVMO01 (sample SAMN08533511, study PRJNA380276) | Human gut metagenome, whole genome shotgun sequencing project.
GCGTCGTCCCGGTACTGCTCCAGCTCCTTGAGGGCGTCGGGCTGGAGCAGGTATTTGTCCTTGCCGCAGCAGTCGCGGATCAGGGCGTCCAGCTCCGGGTTGCACTCGCTGAGCCAGCGGCGGTGGTCAATGCCGTTGGTGACGTTGGTAAACTTGTCGGGGGTGCGGGCATAGGCGTCGTGGAAGACGTCCCGCTTCAGAATGTCGGAGTGGAGGGCGGACACGCCGTTGATCTTGAAGCAGGCGCACACGCACAGGTTGGCCATGCGCACCTCGCCGCCCCAGATGATAGCCATGGGGGCCACCTTGGACAGATCGCCGTGGAAGTAGTCGGTCAGCGCCCGCTGGTAGCGGTTGGAGATCTCGATGAGGATCTGCCAGATGCGGGGCAGCCACTTCTCAATGAGCTGCTGGGGCCAGCGCTCCAGCGCCTCCGCCAGGACGGTGTGGTTGGTGTAGGCGATGGTGTGGGTGACGATGTACCACGCCTCGTCCCAGCCGTATCCCTCCTCGTCCAGCAGGATACGCATCAGCTCCGGGATGGCCAGGGTGGGGTGGGTGTCGTTGATCTGGATGACATGCTTGAGGTGGAAGTTGCGCAGGGTGCCGTACTCGGCCCGGTGCTTGCGCACGATGGACTGGATGGTGGCGGAGACGAAGAAATACTGCTGCTTGAGGCGCAGGGACTTGCCCTCGTAGTGGTTGTCCTCGGGGTAGAGCACCTTGGAGATGGACTCGGCCATGGCCCGCTGCTCCACGGCCTTCAGATACTGGCCGGAGGAGAACAGGTTCATGTCTACCGGCGTGGGGCTGTTGGCGTCCCACAGGCGGAGCAGGTTGCCGTGCTCGGTGCCGTAGCCGGCGATCTCCATGTCCTTGGGCACGGCCAGCACCACATCATACCCGGTGTGCTTTACCCGGTGGCGGCCCAGCGCGTCCCACTCGTCCTCCACCTTGCCGCCGAAGCGGACCTCCTCGGTCTCGTCCATCTTGGGGATGAGCCAGGCGTCGCCCAGCCCCAGCCAGTTGTCGGGTAGCTCCACCTGCTGGCCGTCCACGATCTTCTGCTTGAAGATGCCCAGCTCGTAGCAGATGGAGTAGCCTGTGGCGGGGATCTCCAGGGTGGTCATGGAGTCCAGGTAGCAGGCGGCCAGGCGGCCCAGGCCGCCGTTGCCCAGGCCGGCGTCGGGCTCGGCCTCAAACAGGTCGGGCGCGGAAAACCCAAGGCCCTCGATGGCCTGCTTCAGCGGCTCCGCCACGCCCAGGTTGTAGGCGTTCTTCATCAGGGACCGGCCCATCAGAAACTCCAGGGACAGGTAGTGAACCTGGCGCAGGTGCTCCACGGCCACCCGGTCGGCGGTCTTCATTTGCCGCTCGGACATGATGTCCCGCAGCACCAGGGCGCAGGCCTTGAACATGTGCAGGCTGGTGGCCTCCTCCACGTCACGGCCGAAGTTGCGGCGCAGTTTGCCCGTGATGAGGGTCATCAGCTCTTTTTTGGTATATTTGTGCAATGCAGACATCTCCTGTTTCTGTTGAGATCAACATAGGAACGCTCCGCGGAAGGACACACCCGCCACGGAGCGCTCATTCTATCATGGGAATATGGTACTGTCAAGCGTAAAAAGCGGCCCTATTTCCCGGTCACCCAGCCGTAAATCTCCTCATAAGCCTTGGCCGACTTTTCCCAGGAGAAGTCGGCGGTCATGGCGTTCTTCTGGAGGGCCTTCCACGCCTTGGGCTCGTTGTGGTAGAGGTTCACCGCCTCGCTCAGTACGCCGGTCATCTCCTGCACATTGATGTTGGCAAAGGAGAAGCCGGTGCCCTCGCCGGTGAACTTGTTGTAGGGCACCACGGAGTCCCGCAGGCCGCCGGTTTCCCGCACCACGGGGATGGTGCCGTAGCGCATGGCGATCATCTGGCTCAGGCCGCAGGGCTCGGAGATGGAGGGCATGAGGAACAGGTCGGCGCCGCCATAGATGGCGGTGGACAGGTTGGGGGAGTACATCATGTGGGCGGCGAAGCGGCCGGGGTACTGGTTCTGAGCTTGGCGGAAGGCCTCCTCATAGTTCCAGTCGCCGGTGCCCAGGACGATCATCTGTACGTCCATACCCATAATCTCGTGGATGGCGGCGGTGACCAGGTCGAAGCCCTTGTGCCGCACCAGGCGGGACACGCAGGCGATGATGGGGGCGTCCGGGTTCTCCCGCAGGCCGGACATCTGCTGCAGGGCGGCTTTGCAGTTCTTCTTGCCCGCCATCTGCCGCGCCGAGAAGAACTTGGTCAGGCCCTTGTCCCGCCAGGGGTCATACACCTCGGTGTCGATGCCGTTGAGGATGCCGCGCAGCTTGTGGCGGTTGTCGGCGATAACCCCCTCCAGGCCATGGGCATAGAAGGAGTACTGGAGCTCGTCGGCGTAGGTGGGGGAGACGGTGGTCACGTAGTCGGCGGCATAGATAGCCCCTTTCATCAGATTCACGTCTCCGTGGTAGGCCAGCATGTGCTCGTTGAAGTACCCGTCGTTGAGCCCGAACACATCCTTCAAAGTCTGGCTGCCGTATCGGCCCTGGTACTCGATGTTGTGGATGGTGAACACGCTCTTGGTGTCGCAGAGCTGGGGGATGCGGTGGCGCTCCTCCAGCAGATAGATGGGCACCAGGGCGGTCTGCCAGTCGTTGCAGTGGAGCACGTCTGGATGCCAGTTCAGCCAGCCCATGCTCTCCACTACAGCCCGGGAGAAGTAGGCGAAGCGCTCGCCATCGTCGTAGTGGCCGTAAATGTTGGAACGCTTGAAGTAGTATTCGTTGTCCACAAACCAGTAGGTGACGCCGTCCCGCTTCAGCTCAAAGATGCCGCAGTAGGGGCTGCGCCAGGCCAGGGTGATGTGGAAGCACTGGAGGTAGGTCATCTGACTGCGCCATTCCTCGCCGATGCCTTCGTAGAGGGGGAGGATCACCCGCACGTCATGGCCGTTTCCGGCCAGCGCCTTGGGCAGAGCGCCGGCCACGTCGGCCAGTCCGCCGGTCTTGATGAAGGGCGCACACTCAGAGGTGGCAAATAAGATGTTCATAGGCTCTCCTTATGTCGAAATTGAGCGGCAGGGGCAACCACCCGCGCGAGCGTGGGTGAGGGGTATCGCGGCCATTGTGCCGCCCAGAGGGCGGCACGGTGACCGCGTATCTAGGGGGGGACAGCGTCCCCCCTGGAGTCGTCATACAATTTCGTTCTTCGCAATGGACAGCGGATAGGTGTTGTGGCCCATCAGCATCCGGCCGGGGTTGACCCGCACGTTCTTGTCGGTGATGGCGTACTTGAGCACCGCGCCGGCCTGAACAGCGGTGCCCTGCATCAGCACGCATCCCGAGACCTTGGCCCCCTTCTCCACACGGACGCCGCGGAAGAGGATGGAGTTCTCCACCTCGCCCTCAATGATGCAGCCGTCAGCCACCAGGGAGTTGACCGCCCTGGAGCCTGGGCCGTAGTAGGTGGACGGGTCGGAGCGGTCCTTGGTGCGGACAGGGCGGCCGGGGGCAAAGAGGTCGGTCCGTACCTCGGGGTTAAGCAGCTCCATGCTGCGGGCGAAGTAACCAGCCACGGACTGGAGGCGGGCGGCATAGCCGTCAAAGACGTATGGGCAAATCTTGAGCTGGCCGGCCATGGCCTGGAGCACGCCGGTGCTGAAGGAGGGGATATTGTGGGCCGCACAGTGGTCCACCAGGGAGAGCAGGAGCTGCTTGGAGAGAATGTAGACCTCCAGGGATTCGCAGCCCTGGGCAATGGGGGGGTGCACCAGTACGTCGGTGATCCGCCCTCCGGCGCCGATGGTGAAGTAGTCGCAGTCCTTGGGCGAGCCCATGGGGCGGCTGGTGCACACGGCGGTAATGTCCGCGTCATTGCGGATATGGGCCTCAAAGATGTCATTGAGGGGCAGGTTCACCGCCAGATCACCTCCAGCCAGCACCACGTAGTCCTGCCGGATGTACTGCAAATAGGAGCGCACGCCCGCCAGGGCGTCCATGCGGCCCCGGTAGACGCCCTCCCGCCGGCCCGAGTAGCCGAAGGGGGGGAGGATGCGCAGGCCGCCGTGCTTGCGGCTGAGGTCCCAGTCCTTGCCGGAGCCGACGTGATCCAGCAGGGACTGGTAGTTGGCGTGGACGATCAGGCCCACATCGGAGACACCGGCGTTGACCATGTTGGAGAGCATGAAGTCAATCACCCGGTACCGGCCGCCATAGGGGATGGAGCAGGTGTTGCGGTGCTGGGTCAGCTCCCGCAGATCCGGGTTGGAAAGGTAGGCGAAGATGATGCCGTGCAGCTTGTTCATCATTTCACCCCACCTCCTTTCACGTTACGGGTAATCATAGCTTTAGGGGAAACCACGGCGCTGGGGCCGATGTTCAGGTGCTGGGCAATGACAGCAACCCCCCAGTCCTCACTGCCGTCGGGAGAGGCGCCCACCCGGGCGTTCTCACCGATGACTGATTCCTCGGCCACGATGGCGTACTCCACCACCGCGCCCTTCTTCACCACCGTGCCGGGCATGAGGATGGAGTAGCGCACCACCGCGCCCTCCTCTACGGTGACGGAGTGGAAGAGCACAGAGTTCTCCACTGTGCCGTACACCTCACAGCCGCTGGTGACCATGGAGTGGTCCACCTTGGCGTCCTTGCCCATGAAATGGGGGGGGCGGATGGGGGTGCGGGCGTAGATGGGCCATTCAGTGTCGTAGGGGTCGATGCCGTTGTCGGGGGAAAGCATATCCATATTGGCGTCCCACAGGGAGTCGATGGTGCCCACGTCCTTCCAGTAACCCTGGAAACGGTAAGCGGTCATCTTTTCGCCGGCGTTCAGCATGGCGGGGATGATGTTCTTGCCGAAGTCGTTGGAGCTCTTCTCATCGGCCTCGTCAGCGATGAGGTACTCCCGCAGCTTGGACCAGGTGAAGATGTAGATCCCCATGGAGGCCAGGTTGCTCTTGGGGTGCTTGGGCTTCTCCTCGAACTCATAGATGTCGTCGTTCTCGTCCACATTCATAATTCCGAAGCGGGAAGCCTCCTCCATGGGGACCTCCAGCACCGCGATGGTGCAGGCGGCGTCGGCCTCCTTGTGGCGGCGGAGCAGTTGGGTGTAGTCCATCTTGTAGACGTGGTCGCCGGACAGGATGAGTACATATTCCGGGTCATAGGTCTCCAGGAAGTTGATGTTCTGGTAGATGGCGTTGGCCGTGCCTTTGTACCAGGTGCCCTTTTCTCCCTCCCGCATGTAGGGGGGCAGGATGTGGACGCCGCCGTAGGACCGGTCCAGGTCCCAGGGCTCGCCGTTGCCGATGTAGGCATTCAGCTCCAGCGGCCGGTACTGGGTGAGCACCCCAACCGTGTCGATACCGGAGTTGATGCAGTTGGACAGGGGAAAGTCGATGATGCGATACTTTCCTCCAAAGGGGACCGCGGGTTTTGCCACGTGGCTGGTGAGGGCGTGGAGACGGCTGCCCTGTCCGCCCGCCAGCAGCATGGCGACACATTCCTTTTTCACTTCTTATCACCTCAGCGTTTAACTGGAAAAAGCGTCAGGATTCCTTGGACTTGCGGGTGGTCTTTTTGGGGGCCGCCTTGGCTGCCTTGTCGGACTTTGCAGCCTTGGGCGCGGCTTCGGCGGTTTTTTTCCGGCGGGACGGGAACTTGCGGGTGCACTTGTAGATGGCGGCGCTCATGGGGGGCAGGGACAGAGTGATGGCCTGCTCCCGGCCGTGACACTCGATATACTGGCTTTTGACTGGCCCGGCATCGCCCCGGCCCAGTCCGCCGAAGGCGGGGTCGTCGGTGCTGAACAGGCAGGTATAGGTACCCGCCGTGGGCACGCCGATGGTATAGCCGGTACGGTCCACAGGAGAGAAGTTGCACACTGTCACCAGGGTGCTGCCCTTCTTGTCCTTGCGGAGGAACGCAATGGTATTGGCCTGGTTGTCGTCGGCCTCGATCCACTCAAAGCCCTCCCAGGAGAAGTCCAGCTCCCACAGCTCCGGGTGGGCCAGGTAGAAGGCGTTGACCGCCTGGAAGAACGCCTTAAGGGCCCGGTGGCGGTCTCCGTCCTCCCCCTCCAGCTCCAGCAGGTGCCAGTCCAGAGAGTGCTCATAGTGCCACTCGTTCCACTGGCCGAACTCGCTGCCCATCATCAGCAGCTTCTTGCCCGGGTGGGTGAGCATATAGGTATAGAAAGCCCGCACGCCGGCAAATTTCTCCTCGTCCGTTCCGGGCATCTTGTTGATGAGGGAGCCCTTCATGTGCACTACCTCATCGTGGGACAGGGGGAGCACAAAATTCTCAGAGAAGGCATACATCAGCGAGAAGGTAATATCGTGGTGGTTGAACTGGCGGAAGTAGGGGTCCATTTTAATGTAGTGGAGAATGTCGTTCATCCACCCCATGTTCCACTTCAGGTTAAAGCCCAGGCCGCCCTCCAGTCCCCCCTTGTCCACCGGATGGGAAACCCGGGGCCAGGCGGTGGACTCCTCGGCGATCATCATCACGTCGCTGTGGGCGCTGAAAATGTGGGTATTGAGCTGCTGGAGGAATTCAACGGCCTCCAGATTCTCGTGCCCGCCGAATACGTTGGGCACCCACTGGCCGTCCTGCCGGCCGTAGTCCAGGTAGAGCATGGAGGCCACCGCATCCACCCGAAGGCCGTCGATGTGGTACTGCTCCAGCCAGAACAGGGCGGAGGAGTAGAGGAAGGACCGCACCTCGCTTCGCCCGTAGTCAAACACCCGGGTGCCCCAGTCGGCGTGCTCCCCCTTCCGGGGGTCGGCATACTCGTAGCAGGGCTCCCCGTCAAACTCGTACAGGCCGAAGGCGTCCTTGGGGAAGTGGGCGGGCACCCAGTCCAGGATGACGCCGATGCCGGCCTGGTGGAGCTGATCCACCAGCCACATGAAGTCGTGTGGGGTGCCGAAGCGGCTGGTGGCCGCGAAGTAGCCGGTGCACTGATAGCCCCAGGAGGCGTCCAGGGGATGCTCCGTGACGGGGAGCAGCTCCACATGGGTGAAGCCCATCTCCTTCACGTAGGGCACCAGATATCTGCCGATGTCCCGGTAGGAGAGCATTTGGTCGTCGCCGGTGCGCCGCCAAGAGCCCAGATGTACCTCATAGATGTTCATGGGCTTCTGGTAGACCGGGTTGTTCTTCCGGTAATCCAGCCAGCTCCCGTCGCCCCACTGGTAACCGGACAGATCGTACAGCTTGGAGGCGGTGCCGGGGCGGGTCTCGGCATGGAAGGCATAGGGGTCGGCCTTGGCCAGGACCTTGCCCGAGCGGGTGTGCACGGCGTATTTATAGTTGTCATACTGCTGCAGGCCGGGGAGGAAGAGCTCCCACACGCCGCCCTCCAGGGCGGCCATGGGGTTGGCCCTGTCATCCCAGCCGTTGAAGTCGCCCATTACGGCGACGGCCTGAGCATGAGGAGCCCAGACGCGGAACAGCCAGCCGGACTGTCCGCCGCGTACAGTGGGGTGGGAGCCCAGGAATTCCTGCGCCCGGACCGCCTGTCCCGCAAGGAACTGCGCCAGGGGCGCGGTGTCATTGGATATCGGCATAGGTGTCACTCCTTATTGGCAAAAATCCCCAAAAAGAGGGCTGGGAGCCAGGAGATCCTTGTCATTGGTGATAAAATAACTCCAGAAGAGGTGGAAATTATTTGTATAAATTATACAACGTGATGGAGACATAGTCAAGACATGTATGGAAAAGCAAGTGTAAAATTTCCCATATTGGGCGGACGGGCGTTTTGGAGAGATTGCGCAGAGGGGGGAGCGGCATTGCCGCTCCCCCCTGCTCAATCGGATTATTCCGCCATAAACAGTGTTTTGAGGAACCGGGAGAAAATACCGGGAAGGGTCAGCCGTGCCACGGCCCGGTCGGCCACGATGGGGATGGTCTGCTGCTCCTGCCCGCCCACGGAGATCACCATCTCGCCCAGCTTTTGCCCCTGCTCCACCGGGGCCTCCACATTCTCGCACAGGCGCAGTTCGCTCGTCACGTTGTTGAGCTGGGCCTTGTCCACCAGAATCCGGCTGGACTGGGCGAGGACGGGCTGTACCGTGTCCTGCTCGCCCAGCAGCACGTCGACAGGAGGGAGGGCCTGTCCGGGGTAGACGTCTGTGAGGGTATAATTGGCAAAGCCGAAGTTCAGCAGGCTCTTGGCCGACTCAAAGCGCTGCTCGGAGGTCTTGGCCTTGAGCACAACGGCGATGAGCTCCATACCGTCCCGCTCGGCCGTGGCGGACAGGCAGTAGCCTGCCGCGTCGGTGGAGCCGGTCTTGAGGCCAGTGGCCCCTTCATAGAAACGCACCAGCTTATTGGTATTGGCCAGTTGGAACTGACCGCCCCGGATGGAGTCCATCCAGATGGTGGTGTAGTCCCGGATTTTGGGGTGCTGGATCAGGGCGCGGCTCATGACCGCGATATCATGGGCGCTGGTCAGGTGGCCCGCCGCGGGCAGGCCGGTGCAGTTGACAAAGCAGGTGTCGGCCATGCCAAGCTCGGCGGCCCGCTGGTTCATCTGCTCCACAAAGCCCTCCTCGCTGCCTGCCAGGTGCTCGGCCAGGGCCACGGCGGCGTCATTGCCCGACACCACCGCCACGGCCTTGAGCATGTCGTCCACGCTCATCTGCTCCCCCTCTTTTAAATAGACCTGGGAGCCGCCCATGGAGGCGGCGTGGGCGGAGACGGTAACCATATCGTCCAGAGCCAGACGGCCGTCGTCAATGGCCTCCAGCACCAGCAGCAGCGTCATGACTTTGGTGACGCTGGCGGGCTCCAGCTTGTCGTGGGCGTTCTGTTCATAGAGGATGGCGCCGGTTTCCTTCTCCATCAGCACCGCGGCGGCGGCGTCCACCGTGGGCGCGCCGCTGACGGCCTGGGCGGGGAGGACCAGAAGCGCGGCGGCCAGCAGGGCCGCAGCCAGTTTTTTCATAACGTGTGATGCCTCCGTTTTTGAGATTCTCTGTCTCAGAGGATATGGAATCGGCGGGAATTCTATACGGAAGCGGGGCTTTTTTGGGGCGGGGAAAAATTTTTCCGTTTTTCTCTTTACAATATCGCTTTAGTGTGGTAATATACGAAAGCGAAGAGGAAAACGACCCAACTGAGGAGGAACTGCTATGAAACGAAATTGGACGGCTCTGGCCCTTGCTCTGGGCCTTACCCTGACCCTCACCGCCTGCGGCGGAAATCCCGGTGCGGCCGAGACACCCGGCAGCGCGGCGCCGACCGGCTTTCAGACGCCTGCGGCAGAGAGCGACCTGGATTATGTCAAGGGCAACGGAGTCCTAAAGATAGGCTATACCCTGTTCGAGCCCATGAACTACCTGGGGGAGGACGGCGAGCTGACCGGCTTTGAGACCGAGTTTGCCACTGCCGTGTGCGCCAAGCTGGGGGTGGAGCCCAAGTTTGTGGAGATCAACTGGGATGCCAAGCTGCTGGAGCTGGAGAGCAAGAACATCGACTGCATCTGGAACGGTATGACCATCACACCGGAGCTCCAGGAGGCCATCTCGATCTCCGCCCCCTACATCAAGAACTATCAGGTGGTGGTTATCCGCGCCGCCGACGCGGACAAATACACCTCCACCGAGTCCCTGGCCGGCGCCAATCTAGACGCGGAGGCCGGCTCCGCCGGTGAGGCGGCGGTTGCGGCCGACGAGTTCCTCAGCCAGGCCAGCTATACCTCTGTGGTGAAGCAGACCGACGCCCTGCTGGAGGTCAAGAGCGGAGCGGCGGACGCGGCGGTTATGGACTTCGTGCTGGCCAACACGCTGGCCGGCACCGGCGACTACTCCGACCTGATGGTCATTCCCGATCTGGAGCTGTCCGTGGAGGAGTACGGCATCGGCTTCCGCCAGGGCTCCGACCTCACCGCGGCGGTAAACCAGGCCATGCAGGAGCTCATTGACGACGGCACCCTCAACGAGCTGGCCGTCAAGTACGAGCTGGCCGACCTGCTGCTGGCCAACCAGTAAAACGTTCCGACACAAGAGGCAGGGGGTATATGCCCCCTGCCCCTTGTCCGCGTTGGACAGAGGAGAGAGAACATGTCATTCCAAACGGTAACCATGACCCTGCTGGACGGTTTTCTGCTCAATATTGAGCTCTTTGCCGTCACGCTGGTGTTGTCCCTGCCCCTGGGACTGGTGGTGTCCTTCGGCACCATGAGCCGCTTCAAGCCCCTGAGCCTTCTGGTGCGCCTGTATGTTTACATCATGCGCTCCACCCCACTGATGCTCCAACTGGCGGTGGTGTTCTATCTGCCCGGCATCGTCTTTGGGCCTGGACACTCCCTGGGGCGGATGGGGGCGGCCGTCCTGGCCTTTGTGCTCAACTACGCGGCCTACTTCTCCGAGATCTTCCGCGGCGGCATCCAGGGTGTCCCCGCCGGCCAGCGGGAGGCCGGGCAGGTGCTGGGCATGACCCGCAGCCAGATCTTCTTCCAGGTCACCCTGCTCCAGGTGGTCAAGCGCATCGTGCCTCCCATGGGCAACGAAATCATCACCCTGGTGAAGGACACCTCTTTGTCCAACTTCATCATGGTGGGGGAGATCATCAAGCTGGCCAAGGACTTCGGCAACAAGGGCATGATCTGGCCCCTGTTCTACGCCGGCGCTTTCTTCCTGGTGTTCAACGGCATTGTGGCCCTGGCCCTGAGCCGCACCGAGAAGAAGCTGGACTATTTCCGGGTTTGAGAGGAGCGCACAGCATGGCGATTTTACAGGTAGAGGATATCCAGAAGCGATTCGGCAGGACGCGGGTTCTGGAGGATATCAGCTTTTCCCTGGAGCAGGGGCAGGCCATGGCCAT
>PVMO01011812.1_pt1 | contig 10846 bp, 10 predicted proteins | sample 1853421 | NCBI WGS metagenome assembly PVMO01 (sample SAMN08533511, study PRJNA380276) | Human gut metagenome, whole genome shotgun sequencing project.
TATTGCTTTCATATTGAGCAATCCGAATGTCGGCATTCTTTTCATTAAATCCGACAGCGATACCTAACTCCTTTTGAGTCATACCGCGAAAGACGCGCGCTTTCTTTATTCGATCACCAATTGACAACGTTAATAACTCCTTCGTACTGTGAGTGTACAAGCGCAGCATTGCACGAATGACTGCATGAGTATTATACCATTAAACTATTAAAATCGCAACAAAAATTTAACAAAAAAGTTTAGGAAAAATGAACTTAGATAATTGACTTAACTAGATATGCTTAGTATGATGGAAAGAACATTAAACATATAAGCTTAGTTGAAAAAGAAAAAATGACTTAACTGGCAAAAGGTCAAGCTTCAAATAGGAAAGGACTATGTGGGGCGACATAGGTGTGAAGCGTCAATCATTCAGCCAGTTGAAATAAATATTTGAATGAGGAACATAAAATGGATAAAAGTATTTTTATCAGAGCAGACGAACTTTCCGTAGAATTAGATGTTTCTAAGGCGTTGGCTTATAAGATGATCAACCAGTGGAACGAGGAACTGAAAGCCAAAGGCTATACCACTGTGGGTGGCCGTGTAAGCCGCCAGTACTATTACGAAAAGATTTACGGTGCGGAAAAGGAGAAAGCCGATGCCTGCGTATAAGGATGCCCAAAAGGGTACATGGTATGCAGCCTTTTACTATCAGGATTGGAAAGGCATCAAGAAAAAGAAATTAAAGCGCGGCTTTCCCACAAAGAAAGAAGCCTTGGCGTGGGAACGCACATTTCTTCTTCAGCAGGCTGCTGACTTGACCATGACATTTGAAGCCTTTGTAGAAATCTATATTGTTGACAAGCAGAACCGTCTGCGTGAGAATACATGGTCTACTAAAGAGCATATCATTCGCACTAAGATACTGCCGTACTTCAAAGAAAAACGACTTTGCGATATTAAACCGCAGGATGTCATCGCGTGGCAGAATGAATTGCTGAACTACCGCGGCAAAAACGGAGAACCGTATTCTCCAACGTACTTGAAAACGCTGCACAGTCAATTCAGTGCGATTCTGAACCACGCGGTACGATTCTATGGGTTGAACAAAAATGCAGCAACGACTGCGGGCAATATGGGTTCTTCCAAGCACCAAGAGATGTTGTTCTGGACAAAAGAGGAATATCTCAAATTTGCAGAAGTGATGATGGACAAGCCGTTATCTTACTATGCGTTTGAAATCCTCTACTGGTGCGGTATCCGCGAGGGAGAACTGCTGGCGCTGACACCTGCCGATTTCGATTTGGACAAAGGGCTACTCTCTATCACAAAATCCTATCAGCGTTTAAACGGCAAAGATGTGATTACAGACCCCAAAACCCCGAAAAGCATTCGGGTCGTTCAGATGCCGGATTTTCTGACAGAAGAAATCCGAGACTATTTGAAATCCCTCTATAAGGTAAAACCTACGGATCGAATCTTTGAGGTGACGAAGTATTATCTACATCACGAAATGGACAGGGGAGCAAAGAAGCCGGGGTCAAGCGTATCAGAATCCACGATTTGCGGCATTCTCATGTGTCGCTGCTGATCGAGATGGGATTTTCTGCGGTAGCCATTGCGGATCGAGTGGGGCATGAAAGCATTGATATTACCTACAAGTACGCGCACCTATTCCCGTCAAAGCAGCAGGAAATGGCGGCCAAATTGAACATAGAAAGAGAGGAACGGTAATGGAAAAAACTTTAGACCGACAAGGGCGCTGGCGCAGCAAGACTGTAGCTTTCCGCGTATCGCCGGAGGAAAATAACCAACTCGAAATGAAAGTACGCCTTTCCGGGATGACGAAGCAGGACTATATCATTAGTCGGCTGACAGACCGAGAAATCCGAGTGGACGGCAATCCGAGGGTTTACAAAGCCCTAAAAAATCAAATGGCAGACATTTATGCAGAGTTGCAGCGCCTTACATCAGCACAGGAAGTCGCGCCGGATATGCTAGAAACATTGCAGATGATCGCAATCACACTGAACGGTATGAAAGAGGACGGCGAATGACCGAAACAAAGAAAACGACCACACCAAATGCATCTGTTGGCGCAGATGCGGTGCAGCCGTTACTAAAAAATAGCACTAATAGTATAACAGACTCTAGCAACAATTGCAATCTGAAAACCATATCCATGACAGAACTGTACGATACAGTATACCCGCCGCGCAGACCTATCGTAGACAATTTGCTGTACAGCGGAACCTACCTGTTTGTGGGCGCTCCCAAAATTGGAAAGTCGTTTTTTATGGCGCAGCTTGCGTACACAGTAGCAACCGGGTTGACCCTGTGGGAATACGAAGTCCACCAAGGAACCGTTCTATATTTAGCATTGGAGGACGATTATGCGCGATTGCAGCGGCGATTATCCAGAATGTTCGGCGTAGAGGAAACCGACAATTTATACTTTGCAACACAGGCAAAATCCGTTGTCGGTGGTTTGGACGAACAGCTTGAAGAATTTGTCAAGGCTCACCCCACTGTCAGGCTGATTATCATTGACACCTTGCAGAAAGTCCGCGAGGTAAGCGGTGAGTGTTACAGTTATGCCAGCGACTATGAGATTGTGACAAGGCTGAAAAAATTCAGTGATAGTCATGGTATCTGCTTGTTGGTCGTACACCATACGCGGAAGATGGAAGCGGGAGATAGCTTCGATATGATCTCCGGCACGAATGGTCTGCTGGGCGCAGCGGACGGCGCGTTCATCATGCAGAAAAAGCGGCGGACGGACAACATTGCCACACTCGATGTTGTCGGACGCGACCAGCCGGATCAGGAACTGACGCTGGAGTTTGACCGGGAACGGTGCGTGTGGAATTTCCAAGGTGCGGAAACGCAACTCTGGAAACAACCGCCAGACCCAGTGCTGGAAGCTGTTTCAAAAATTTTCCTTTCAGCTGGCTCTGCATGGTGCGGAACACCAACGGATTTGTTGACCTTGCTGCCGGACGTGGAAATGCAAGCAAATGTTCTGACCCGAAAATTAAATGTGAGTGCTGACCGTCTTTACAACGACTATGGAATCCGCTATGAAAGCAAGCGCACACACGAGGGGCGCACGGTCTGCCTGACATTGGAACAGCCGAAAGCGTGACGATATGTGACGGTCGTGACGATATTTTGGGGCGCAAGCCAGACAGCAAAAATACCGTCACCATCGTCACGACCGACACGGAAGCGGTAGCAAATATTCTTTTTCCAACAGGTAGCCCCGCAGGGCGCAAAGGCGCTTTTGATACGAAGTGTCAAAAGTGCTTTTGTGTTACTCTTGGCAAGAGTAACAGAATCGTGCCGGCTTGCGCCGGAGATAAGGAGTGGATTTGAAAAGGACAATCAGTGCAATGGTGGGAAAAGGCTCCCTCAATCATAACAGCCGTGAATTTTACGCATCCAACGTAGACCCCAACCGCAGCCATCTGAACATAGAGTTTTGCCGCGAGGACATACGAGATGTCTACCATGAACTGTTCGATGAAGCACAGGAAAGATTCAATGCTAAACAGACCCGAAATGACCGTAGGATTGAGGATTACTACGAGAAAATCTGTTCCTCAAAACAGGAAAAGCCTTTCCACGAAATTGTCTTACAGATTGGAAATAAGGACGATACAGGCATCCATACGGAACTGGCAGAAACGGCTAAACAGTGTTTGATTGAATATGCGAACGAATTTCAAGCGCGTAACCCAACGCTCCGTGTGTTTTGGAGCCATCTGCACATGGACGAGGCAACACCCCATGTACATATAGACTTCGTGCCTTATATTACAGGCAGCAAACGCGGTATGGATACGCGCGTGTCACTCAAGCAGGCGCTTGCACAGCTTGGTTTCAAGGGCGGTACACGCAGTGCTACCGAGTGGAATCAGTGGGCGCAGAGTGAAAAGCAAGTGCTGGCTGAAATTATGCAAGAACACGGCATTGAGTGGGAGCAGCTTGGAACGCACGAGGAACATTTATCTGTTCTGGACTATAAAAAGCAGGAACGAGCGAAGGAAGTTCGCGCGCTTGATACAACCATTGCGGAAAAGCAAACGCAGGTGAGTGAAATCGAGCAGACGCTGCAATCTGTGCAGCAACAGGTCGTTGACCTTGACAAAATTGAGAACGTCAGCGTGAAAAAAGCATTGCTAAGCGATAAGGTAACGCTGCCCCGCAACGACTTTGAAAATCTGCTGAACGCTGCCAAGCAGTATGTTGTCTACCGCCGTCAAGATGACTGTCTACAAGGGCTTCTGGACGCTGCAAATGGAAAAATCAAGCAGTTGGAAAGCGCTGTTGGCGAACTGAAACGAAAAGTTTCCGGGTTGGTAGACGAACTTAGCAATATTGAATTTTGGCATAGGCAAGAACTGGACGAAGTTAAATCCGAGAGCATGGAAGTGCGCCGTGAAAATCTTATGCTGAAACGTGAGCAAAAAGGCTTGATGAACCTTTTACGGCGGCACGGTATTGACCCTGCAAAAGAAAGAATCCACGAACAGGAACATGGCGAGAGATAAGGAGCACAATATGACTTACAACGATTTAGGCCGCTGGGCAAATATGCGCTTTGAATTTATCAAGCAGCACCGCCCGCAACTGTACCAAAGCCTACTGAAAGAAAATAAGCTGCACAGCTACTTGGTAGAATTTGACCGCCAAGTGCAAGACACGCTGATTTTAACTGAGGAACAGATGCGTCAGGCAGAGGGCATCACCGAGGAACTGAAACGGCAGGATCAGCTTGAATGGGTGTGCCGCATGAACAATATTCGCAGCCGCGCTGAAGAAGTTGTGACGGTCGAATTAGTCTACGAATAAGACCAAGGCAGTAGAAAGTGAAAATGCTTTCTACTGCCTTTTGTGTAAAAACGGTTATTCTATCTGACTCTAACATAAAAGGGAATGTGCAAAATCGCGTTGCTCTTACACATCCCCACAGGGAGAAGAAAAAGGCCATTATATAGAAATGAGTGTATCACAGTAGTCAATCATATCTTGGTTGGCAACCTTGCTCGCGCAAAAATAGGGGGGACTAATATTAAATGCATGACCGATGTCGCTTTCTAAGATGTCCAAAAGTAATTGATTACTTGAAATGCACCAAGCACTTCAGAATGGTCAAGTAATCAATAAAGCGGTGTCATGAAGTTGATTTCGACTCCATGACACTGCTTTTCGATTTACGACTAATTTTCTGTCTCCGAATGTTCAATAAGACAAGTTATTTTTTTAACAGTATCATCATAGCTACTGCACTGACTTATTTCTTTTGCCATTGACGGATCCGCAAAAATTTCAATGAGTGTGTCAAACACAGCCCGGAATATTTTGCGATCATTATAAGCAATTCCAATTAAAATTGTCAGATACACTGTTTCCTTTCCCCACATTTGCCCCTTGGGGAAACTCGCAATAGAAATAAAACTATGCGTCACATTATTACTTATAGAATGAGGCATAGATAATCCGTTATGGAAACATGTAGACGATATTTTTTCACGGTGTACAACATCTTCTTCAAATTCTGATGCGACATAACCTTCATCCCGTAACCTCTGAACAATCTTATGAATCACCTCAAATTCATCTTTGCAATGCAAATTGTTGAAGAATATGTTCTCTCGGAAAAGGTATAGCAGGTTTCTTTCAAACTGGGATTTTCCGGCAGCATTCTTTACAGTATTTGCCGCATCTGTAATTTTTCGCAACTCGTTTTCGGTTATAAGTGGAGAGACAATGATTGCATCTACAGCTACACCTACAGACTCACTGATAAGTAATTCTGCATCTGGATGAGTAGATTGGTAATCGTGAGTGGAGATGCTGTATTTAATATTGATTAGATCGTTGCATCGTTTTTGTATTTTCTCAATGTTATATTTGTACAAGTGATGATAATCGGAATATATGTAGAGAGCTGTTATTTTCTTTTGACCGTATTGTTGCGATTCAAGTAACGTTCCAATATGGAGCGCTATAAAGGCAATTTCATCCGGGCAAATCATAGAGCCTGTAGCTTCCCGGATCATATCAGCCACGAAAACGGCAATATCATAAATCAGTGGATAGCTATGCTTGATTTCTGCCGCCAATGGATTCCTAAATGTAAATCCGCTTTTAATTCTCTTAATCAGATTGTCTATATGCAATGTGAATCTGGTTACAAATACCTGATCAAAGTTATCCAAATAATAGTATTCACGAAGCTTCTGAAGAATCTTAGATACCAGAGTTCCTGTATTCGGATCCATACACTCCTGCAAACCGCAAGGGCTGATTAGAGTATAGTCAACCGTTGACAAATTGCAGGAAAGGAAAATAGACAGGTTTGTAAGCTCTATATCAGAAAACGTTATGCCGTAATTTTCCGATAAGAAGTTGGCCACTCTTTCGGTCACTTCTCGTTCATTATCTGAAATATTGGTACTGGGAGTACTTTTCTCGATAGTACAATTCTTTTGCAGGCGATCGATTGTAATGACCAGATGAAGAACAATGTTATTCAATGAATAATCATTATAAATAAAATGACACCCATCAAAAATCTCGACCAGACCTTGCTTTAATCTATCTACCTGATAACTATTATCCAGGTATGATAGCTTGTCGCTTCCCATGAAATCTGCATATTGCTCGTTGGAAATCATGTGACTGGTTAGTTTCCGTTTATTCTTTTCACTTCCCAGCAAGGCTATTTCGTCCCGATTGGTCTGCAACATTAAGTCAAATGGCTCTATAAATTGGCGAACACGCACGAGATCTGCATCTAAGGTTGCTCGGCTAATAAACATTTCATCCGCTAAATCGAACAAGTCAATCGAGTTCCGAGCCAAAAGCAGCTTTGCAATTATTGTATTTACACGAACTTTTGGTGTCTGTTCTGTGTAATTAAATAAATGCAGATATTTCTTATAACCCTCGCAAAGACAATATTCTCGTAATAGGCCTTGCTTAATAAGCAGCTGCGGAGATGTTTCCTTATTGATTTGAGCAATATAGTTTTTGATTTGGCGCTCAGATACTCCAAACACACCTGCAAGTTCTTTGCAGCTGATGGACCGTGGAGTATTCTTTATAAAATAATTCAGAATATCCTTTGCTTTATTCTGCCGCATAATATTGCTCCTTTAAAAGATTCCTATCTTACATTATAATTAGTATACATGATTTATGGCTTGTAGTAAAATAGAATAGATACCTTGATATGGTAATTATCCAATTGGAAATCTACTTCCCTCCTATGCTATTCTGTAAGTACAAAATCCCACTGCAAAATTACGAAGGAGGATATCATGAAAAAAGTACTATTAACATGCGGCGCTGGAGCCTCCAGCGGCTTCATGGCACAGAAAATGCGCCAGGCTGCCAAGAAGAAGGGACTTGAATATGAAATCAAGGCCGTCAGTGAATCTGAACTGAACGACTATATGGCCAACTATCAAATTCTGTTGATTGGCCCACATCTGAAATACAAGCTGGATGCTCTTACGGAAGAAGCTGCCAAGTATAATCTTCCGGTCAAGGTTATCGATGAAGATATTTATGGCACATTAAATGGCGAGGCTCTACTCGAGCAGGTGGATGAAATTCTTCCTGGGTATGGAGAAAAGCAGGCTCCTGCAGCACCTACTTCCACGAAAGTAGAAAAGCAAGAGGTTAAAGCGGCTCCGACTGAGCAAACCAACACTAACGAACATTCAAATTTTGTTATGGACTGGGTGCAAAACAAACTCGTTCCTAACATGAATCGTGTTACCGGCAATGGCTTCGTAAAGGCAATTCAGGATTCCATGATGCTGATTCTGCCTTTTATCATGGTCGGCTCCTTGATTTCCATTTTCGGGATTATCCGTGAAAATTTCCCTGCTTTCCCTGATCTGGCAGTCATCAATACTTTCTCTTTTGGCCTGTTCTCTCTGTTCCTGTCTTTTCTTCTTCCTTACAAAGTCATGGAAAACTATGAGATCACCAAGTATAAGTTCTATGCAGCACTTAGCGGCGTTGCAACTTTCCTGATGCTTACTCTGCCCGTCAATGTCGATGAGGGCATGGCGTTCTCTGCTGATAAGCTTGGTGCAGGCGGCATGTTGGTAGCATTGTTCACCGGTATTGTTGTTGCAGCCGTGTTCAAGGCATTTGCAAAATTCTCTTTCTTCAAAAAAGACACCAGCATGCCTGATATCGTTGTCTCCTGGACGGATGCTCTGGTTCCCGTCTTCCTGCTTCTCCTTGGCGCTACCATTCTTTATTCTACCCAGATTGATATCTACACCTTGATTTCTGATCTGTTTGCACCGGTCTTTAACATCGCACAGTCTCTGCCTGGCTTGATTATTTGCTCACTGGTTGTAACGGTTATGTATGCATTTGGCATTTCCAGTTGGGCAGTGTTCCCGGTTATCTGGGCAATCTGGATGCAGGGTATCACCGATAACATCTCACTGGCCGAGGCAGGCACCGCTGCTACGAATCTTAACCTGATGGAAGTCTTCCACCCGTTCATCTACCTTGGCGGTACCGGTGCCACTCTGATGCTGGTTATCTTTATGCTGCGCTCTAAGAGCAAGCGCCTGAAACTGATGGGCCGTCTGACTATCGTTCCAAGCATCTTCAATATCAATGAGCCGGTCGTCTTCGGTACTCCTATTGCCTTTAACCCGCTCCTCATGATTCCTATGATTCTTTGCTCCATCGTACTGCCCATTATTACTTATGTTTTCTTCCAGATCGGCTTCGTTCAGATTCCGACAGAGGCTTTCCAGGTTTGGTATCTGCCTATTGGTCTTTATGGTGTTCTTGCCACGCATGATATTCGTTCTCTCGTGCTGAGCATTGTAAACCTAGCCGTGTCTGGTGCGATTTACTGGCCCTTCTTTAGGGCTTATGAGAAGATTGAAGTAGAAAAAGAAGCGAAAGGTGAAGTTTAATGAACGATGAAATGCTCGAAAAACTGAATGAAGATTCTATGCAAATTATCATGAAGGCCGGCGATGCCCGTGATCTTCTGACGAAGTCTTTCTTGAAGCTGAAAGAAAAGGATTCCGATGGTTTTAATAACCTTGTCGAAGAAGCTCACAAATGTCTGATTGAAGCACACCGACTTCAGACCAAGTGCATCCAGGATCAGATTGAGGAAAACATCAACCTGTATTCTATCCTTTTCTCGCACGCACAGGATACCTTAATGACCATCAACTCGGAATATGAAATGACGAAGCGTATCAGTCTTCTGTTCCTTGACTGAAGGAGAACATAAATGGCAAAAGATTATGGATTCCAAGAGGGATTTCTCTGGGGAGGTGCAACTGCTGCACACCAGGTAGAGGGTGCCTACCTTGAGGGAGGGAAAGGTCTGGCTGTTACCGACCTTATCACTCTCCGTACAGGTGACAAGCGTTATATCCACGACCATATTCAGGACGGCTTTTACTATCCCAGTCATAAAGCTATTGATTTTTACCATACCTATAAAGATGACCTCGCGCTTTTTGCTGAGATGGGATTCAAGTGCTTGCGTGTTTCCATTGCCTGGACAAGGATCTTCCCAACTGGCGAGGAAGAAACACCCAATGAGTGCGGTCTGAAGTTTTACGATGATCTATTTGATACGATGTTAAGCTTCGGGATTCAGCCCCTGGTAACACTAAATCATAATGACATGCCGGCTGCGCTGGTCACAAAGTATGGTGGTTGGAGAAACAGAAAAGTTATTGATCTGTTCGTCCGATACGCTACCACCGTTTTCACCCGGTATCAGAATAAGGTTCCCTATTGGGAAACCATCAATGAGATTAACAACCTTCTGATCTATCAGTACGAACTTCTCCCTTATATGTCCGCAGGCATTCTCTTCAAACCTGGGGAGAATAAGCGCGAAGTCGTATACAAAGCACTGCATTACCAGTTTGTGGCTTGCGCAAAAGCAACCATTGAGGGCCACAAGATCAACAATAACCTGAAAATTGGTAACATGGCCTCGTTCAATCATCTGTACTCCAAGACCTGTGATCCTAAAGACCAGCTTGCTGCGCTGATTTTAAATCGTGAACATTATGTCTGCTTTGATGTACAGGCAAAGGGTGAGTATCCTGCATACTTTCTTAAAGAATGTGAACGGGAAAATATCCAACTGGATATTACAGATGAAGACTGTGCTATCCTGAAGGCCGGAACTTCTGATTTCCTTGGTTTCAGTTACTATACTACTGATGTTGTAGATCAGAACAAGCTGAACCATACATCGGATGAAGAAATCGCAAACATTGTCAACGATGAGAGCAATCCCTACCTGGAGTACACTCCGTGGGGATGGGCAATCGATCCCATCGGTCTTCGCATTGCACTAAATCTTTTGTACGATCGCTATCATCTTCCTCTGTTTATTGTTGAAAGCGGCCTTGGCATTGCAGATAAACTTGAGAACGGTACCGTTGAAGATGATTACCGCATCGATTACCTGCGCAAGCATATGATCGAAGTTGGAGAAGCCATCAAGCAGGATGGCGTAGAATGCCTTGGTTATCTTACCTGGGGTCCCATTGACCTGGTTTCTGCATCTACCGGAGAGATGAAGAAACGGTATGGCTATATCTACGTAGATTACGATGATTACGGCCAAGGGACAGGGAAGAGATACAAAAAGAAGTCTTTCCAGTGGATTAAGGACGTTATAGCCACCAATGGGGAGAGCCTATAATACGGAACATATAACAAATAAGACCGGAGTGTGGTTTTTGGACTACACTCCGGTCTTATTTCCAAGATAATCTATATGCGCAAAGCAATCTGATGAAATCCATCAATTCCAGTTCCCAGAAGATTGAGGCGT
>PVMO01019836.1_pt1 | contig 10778 bp, 10 predicted proteins | sample 1853421 | NCBI WGS metagenome assembly PVMO01 (sample SAMN08533511, study PRJNA380276) | Human gut metagenome, whole genome shotgun sequencing project.
TATTATATCTCTTCCGAAGTATCAGAGTCAATAGGCTTAACGAAAAAGTTACAAGATGTCTGTGTAAGGTAATGACAGAATAGCGGTGTGCTGGCGAACTATGCTTTATTTTGTTTTTTATCTAAATCATTCAATAGGGCGGTAGCATCCCTATTGGCAAGGGGATTCCAAAAGGGAACAGCGTTCTCCTTTGTCTGGGGTGTTCAGAGGGGATAGTGTTCCCCTTTGACCGGAAGAATCCAAAGAAACCGGCGGTTTCGTGGCACACGATTTTCCGTAGGAAAGTCTAGTGTGTTATACCTTTGTGGAGCAGATGGCAGCCGGAATTGTAGCACACCCTGAAAAGTGTGGCCACAGTTGCGGCGTTCTGGCGGGAAAGGTTGCCCCTTGCGGGGCAGCATAAGCGACAGAAAAAGGCTGGCAGGCGGTGCGGGCAAGCACTGTCTGTCAGCCGTGTCATTTGCGGAACAAAGGTATATCAAAGCCCCCGTCAGCCGCTGCTTCCCATCGTATCAGAACCACCACGGCAGCTTTCCGCGCAGGCTGTCCATCGCCTCGCCCTCCACCTTCTTTGTCCAGCTCTCGCTGAGATGGAAATGGAGCGCCGCGCCGATCAGCGGGTGCTCGATTCCATCGGTAAAGCCATAGCGGTACAGCAGATAGGTCTGCTCTCTGGCTGTCAGCTTGTCCAGCGCCGCATACAATTCTATCAGCTGCTCTTTTTGGATATAGATTTGCTCCGGCGTTTGGGTGTGAGGGTCGGCTATGGCTTCGATCCGCAGCATCCGTTCATCCTCTGAGAGAACGTCATCCAGATATACTCTCTGGAAGCCGGGGCCGTCTTTCTTATCCACCATCCGTTGCTCAAATAAACCGAGGGCGGCGCAGATGCAGTCCGTCATGGCGTTGCGGAGCGCCGGTGCTGCATAGGTCAGAAATTTCATGCCCCGTCCGGCATCAAACAAAGGGATCGCGTTCAGCAGGCCGATACTTCCCTCCTGCATCAAATCATCCAAATCAATTCCAATATCATTTTCATCCAGCCCCATGTTTCGGTATTGCTCCAGCGCAATTTTTCGGATGAATCCCAGATTCTTTTCCAGCAGAATGTCACGGGCAGCCGTATCCCCTTTCTGTGCCAGTCTGCACAGCTGCTCATTGCTCCGGGTCGGCATTTTGCTTCTCCTGCGCGTGGTCTAAGGTGGATTGGAGAAATTCCGTCAGCGCCTGACCGAACTTGTCTAATGCTTCCTTTTGCACACCGTCCATCCCCGCTGCGCTCTGGGTGACGGCGGCGGAAATCATTTCGGGCGTGATGGTCGGAGTATGAACATCCGCCCCTTTGGTGAGTTCGGTAAACATCTGCTGAGTGATGCCCTTGGTCAAGGACTGCGCTGCTGTGAAATCGTTGCCGATCTCTTTCTTCACTTCCCGCAGCGCCGCCATAAATGTGTTCTGTATCATCGTCAGGTCTGCCTGATATACGGGAACTTTCTGCCGGTTGACAGTTCTGGCCGCCTGCACCGCAGCGTCTGTTTTATTGTTTCGGCGCAGCATGGCGCTGAGAGTAGTAAGCATCTGGTTCTGTCCGGCGAAACCGGCGGCCAGCGTATCGTCAAAATATTGCTCAATCATATAGGTGACTTCTGCAAAGCGAGGGCTTTCCAAAAGGCGGTTGACGATCTCTGCATTGGCTTTTCCGGTGTACAGATTCCGCGCCGCCTGCACCGACAGGCCCAGTTCTTCAATATCAAAATTTGTCCGGTCGGGCGTGTTGACTTCCCCCAGCAGGAAATCTGTGGAGACTTCAAACACTTTCGCAATGCGGAGCAAATGTTCTGTGCTGATCTTATCAGTCTTACCGCTGACAAACCGGCTGATGGCGCTCTCGGTGCTGCCGATGCGGGTCGCCAGCTGTGCCTGGGTAATTTTATGTTCCTTCATAAGCTCCTGCATCCGCTGCCGGATATTGCCGGGCAGATAGGCTCCCTCCATGTGACGCACCTCTCTTCTGAAAACTCTCTTTATCCATTATACCTGATAAAACCAGCGCGGGCAAATGCTTTCCGCTGGCTTCGCCGCTCTGAGGTCTTGCATTTTTGCAAGATTTCAGGGCGGCGTTTTTTCATTTCTTGCACTTTTAGCGGATTTTTCGGTTTATAGGCTTTTTCCCCGTATATTCAGGCAGACGGGCAGATACCGTCAATAAATAATGGAGGACAAAGCCTATGAATTTATTTGAAACTGTAAAATCCGCTGTCACCGTGAAGCAGGCCGCCGAATACTACGGCTGTAAGGTCAACCGGGGCGATATGATCTGCTGCCCCTTCCACGATGACCGGCATCCCAGCATGAAGCTGAACAGGGATTATTTCTATTGCTTTGGCTGCGGGGCTACCGGGGATGTGATCGATTTTGTGGCGCGGCTGTTCGGCCTGAGCAGCTACGAGGCCGCAAAGAAGCTGGCCTATGACTTTGGCATCGACCCGGACAAGCCCCCGGCAGCGATGGCTTTGAAAAAGCCCTATCCGCTGGCGCGGGCTTTCCGCAACGATGAGATACACTGCCAGCGGGTGCTCTGCGATTATCTGCATCTGCTGGAACGCTGGAAGGTCGAATATGCCCCGCAATCGCCGGAGGATGAACTGGATGACCGCTTTGTGGAAGCCTGTCATATGATCGAGTATGTAAATGATTTGTTGGACGTTCTCATGTTTGCGGAACTGAAGCAGCGTGTGAAAGCGGTGGATATGCTGCTGAAGGACGGCACTATCACCGCGCTGGAGCAGCGGCTCAGACGTCTGGAAAAGGAGGTGCAGCACCGTGGCGAAGAACGAGCAATCGCGTGAGGCCAACCAGCCCATCTGGTTTGATGGCAAGAGTATCAATGAAGCCCTGTTTTGTGATGATTTTCTCGGCAGACACAAAATCATCTACACAAACGGGGCTTTTTTCACGCCTGATGGCCGCGTGACCGATGAGCTGCCACTGCGTGGAGAAATTTTTGAGGAACTGAAATGCTGTGCGGTCAGCAATATCCCCCGCAAAATCAGCAATATCGTGGAGCTGATGAAGCTGGCGGCGCTGGTAGAGGATTTCCCGCCGGAGGCTGACCGCATTCATCTGGCAAACGGCACGTTGTTTCTGGATGGCTCCTTTACGGAGGGAAAACCGGACATCGTGCGTTGCCGCCTGCCGGTGGCCTATAATCCCGATGCGCCCACGCCGACCCGCTGGCTGGCTTTTCTGGATGGGCTTCTTTACCCGGAGGACATTCCCACTTTGCAGGAATATATCGGCTACTGCCTGATCCCCAGCAACAAGGGACAGCGCATGATGGTCATTAAGGGCAATGGCGGCGAGGGTAAGAGCCAGATCGGCGCGGTGCTGTCCGCCCTGTTCGGCAGCAACATGAAGGACGGCAGCATCGGCAAAATTTCCGAGAACCGTTTTGCCCGCGCTGATCTGGAACACATTCTGCTGTGTGTCGATGATGATATGCGGATGGAGGCCCTGCGGCAGACCAACTATGTCAAATCCATCGTCACCGCACAGGGTAAAATGGATTTGGAGCGTAAAGGCAAGCAGAGCTATCAGGGATGGATGTGCGCCCGGCTGCTGGCATTCAGCAATGGCGACTTGCAGGCTCTCTTTGACCGCAGTGATGGCTTTTATCGGCGGCAGTTGGTGCTGACCGCCAAAGAGAAACCTGCCGACCGTGTGGATGATCCCGACCTGGCAGAGAAGATGAAGGCCGAGGTGGAGGGCATTCTGCTGTGGGCTTTTGCGGGATTGCAGCGGTTGGTAGCGAACAACTTCAAGTTCACCGAGAGCCAGCGCACCAAAGAGAACCGGGAGGCCGTCAAGCGGGACAACAATAACGTGTTTGATTTTCTGGAATCCGAGGGCTATATCCGGCTGAAAGCGGATGCGTCCATCAGTTCAAAGGATTGCTACGACATTTACCGGATGTGGTGCGAGGAAAATAGCCTGACTGCACTCAAACGCCGCAGCTTCAGCGATGCGCTGGTGGCAGCCTGCGGTAAGTACAATCTGGAACACTGCAACACGATTACCAATTCGGCAGGACGCCGGGTATGGGGCTTTATGGGGATCGAGGCAGTGGCAAGGCCGCATATAAACGAGTTTACGGACGCTTCACAGTGTACGTACGTACCGGAAGACTGGCGGGATTGATTTCCGATCTGGTCGCCGGTACGTATGTACGCAGCGATTGACCCTGTTACCTCATATATTGTAGAGGCGCTTCATTTGGATAAAGTGGTCGTGCCCATTTTGGGTACACCTATTTTGATGTGTAAAAGTGGTTATGGATATTTTGTCCACCACCAGAACCGTGAAATTCTTCGCGCTTTTGTGCTGTGAAGTAGGTGTGGTCATTTTGACCACACCTGAAGCGGTCAGTAAAAGCGGTGATTTTGCAGGCATATTTTAGAGCAATCTCAAAACAGCGAAATGTTTCTCTTTTATCCGTATACAGTTCGCCGGATGGCGGCTCACGGAACGACGTACAGATTGCAGCATTTTGTGACAATACAGCCCGAACAGTGAAAAGTCCCGCATTTCTGTGAAGTCGAATATTCCGCCGTTGACCAACGATACGCAGGGAATCATTTCTATCGCAAAACAGCATTTGCACAAATTTCACCATTGACCAAAGCCGGTGCGCTCCCCAGCGTAGCCGGTTCTTTTTATGACGCAACCGAAAATCATGTTTTATCTATCAAGTGACAAAGGGCTTCACTTGCGAAAATGGAGGAATATATTTTATGAAGTCAAGTATCCGAAACGAAATCAAGGCGCAGATCATCCGCGCCGGTTACACCATGCAGGAAGTCGTTGACCAGCTGCACGATGAGTATGGGTGGAGCGACAGCGTATCCAATCTTTCCGGAAAATTGCAGCGGGAATCGCTGCGGTATCGGGAGGCCGTGGAGTTGGCTGACGTGCTGGGATATGACATTGTCTGGCAGAAACGGAGGGATTGAGTATGGAAAAAGCACAATACGCGATTATGCGATTTGCCAAATATAAGGGGCCTGAAATCGGCAATATCGAGGCCCATAACGAGCGCACAAAGGAAAAGTACGCCAGTAATCCCGATGTGGATACCAGCCGAAGCAAGTACAACTTCCATTTGGTCAAACCGCCCGGCAAGTACCGGGCCGAGTCAGAGAGGCAAATTGCCGCTGCCGGATGCCGTACCCGGAAAGACAGTATCCGTATGATCGAGACGCTGTTCACAGCCAGCCCGGAGTTCTTTAAGGGAAAGAAACGGGCGGAAATTCGGGTATTTTTCGAGGAAGCTCTGCACTTTTTGGAACAGCATCAGTCCAAAGAGACAATTATATCCGCCGTGGTGCATATGGACGAGAAAACGCCCCATATGCACCTTTGCTTTGTTCCTCTGACTGAGGACGGCAGGCTCAGTGCCAAAGACATTATGGGCAACAAGAAGAAGCTGACCTGGTGGCAGGATGAGTTCTGGAAACACATGGTCAAGAAATTCCCGGATTTGGAGCGTGGCGAAAGTGCCAGCTTGACCGGGCGCGACCACATTCCGCCCCGCGTGTTCAAGGAGATGACCCGACTGAGCAAACAGAAGGACAAGCTGGAGGATCTGCTCACTGGAATCAATCCCTTCAATGCCAAAAGCCGGGCGGAGGAAATCTGCAAGATTCTGGATACCTATATTCCCAGCGTGGAGAAGATGGACACACTGCTGCGGAAATATGGCGTAGCCTTCACGAAAACAGCATCCGAAAACAAAAAGTTGAAAACGAAAAATGCCGAACTGGAAGAATCTCTTGCATCGGCGCAGAAGGTCAGCACCCTAAAGCAGATCGAAGACCTCAAGCTGCGGCGCGACTATGACAGTGCCGTGGCGATTTTGGAACAGATACCGGCAGAAGTTTTGAACATCTATGCGCAGAGCAGCCATAGAGGAAAGGAGCGGCCTATTGAGCAAAGTTTATGATGATCCGAAATATAATGCGGCATTTGACCGCTGTGTTGATGTGATGGCGCGGCTGTTGCAGAAGTACGGGCCACAGCTGTTGGGGCAGATGCAGGAGACTGAGAAGGATGGCCGTACACAGTCTGCGGCATCAGGAAAGCAACCCGTTCCTGTGTATCAGGAATTTGACAAAGCCGCTTGATATAAATTAAATTTACACGTTGCGTATTTGTTTGGCGTATGCTATAATAAATACGCAACGTGTATTTTTGCTTTATGGGGTAAATGAAATGGACTGCAAAACCAAAATAAAAGAATTGCGGGAAAGCACTGGCATGAATCGCAAGGAATTTTGTAAATATTTTCAGATTCCCTATCGGACTGTGACAGAATGGGAACTGGATAACCGCCATGCGCCGGAATATGTACTCCGTTTGTTGGAGTACTACATTCAGAATGAAGGTCTGGCGAAGAAGAAAGTAACGGATGAATGTTTAGAGCTGGAAGAAAGGGGCGGCCTGCATGAAGAAAACTAAAACAAAATGCTATCTCTACACACGGGTATCTACTTCCATGCAGGTAGACGGATATAGTCTGGATGCTCAGCGCGATAAGCTGCGGAAATACGCTGAATACGAAGATATGATAGTGGCTGGGGAATATTCTGACGAAGGCTTTTCCGGCAAGAATATTCAGGGCAGACATGAATTTCAGCGGATGTTACAAGACATTCAGGACTGCAAAGACTGCGTGGAATATGTACTGGTATTCAAGTTGTCCCGGTTTGGCAGGAATGCCGCTGACGTGTTGAATTCCTTGCAGCTGATGCAGGATTTCGGTGTCAATCTGATTTGTGTGGAAGACGGCATTGACAGTTCCAAAGATTCTGGCAAGCTGATGATTTCTGTCCTTTCTGCGGTGGCAGAGATAGAGCGTGAGAATATCCGGACACAGACGATGGCCGGACGGGAGCAGAAAGCCCGTGAAGGAAAATGGAACGGCGGCTTTGCCCCTTATGGATACCGACTTGAAAAAGGCGAACTGCTGATTGCTGAGGATGAAGTGGACGTGATCCGCACCATCTTTGACCGCTATATTCACACCAACGATGGTGTCAGCGGTGTGGCGAAATATCTGAACCGGCAGGGCTTTGTGAAGAAACTGCGGCAGAACGGCACCATTCCCGGTTTTTCCGCCAGCTTTGTGAAAAGTATCATTGATAATCCGGTATATATGGGGAAAATCGCCTATGGCAGACGCCGGACAGAAAAGAAGATCGGCACACGGAATGAGATGCACGTAGTTGAGCAATCGGAGTTCCCTGTGTACGAAGGGAAGCATGAGGCTATCATTTCAGAAGAAGATTGGAACCTCGCGCAGGAAAAACGGAAAATCAATGCTTACCGGCGTAAGAAAGTCAATGACCATACCCACGCACATATCCTGTCCGGCATTCTGAAATGCCCCTGCTGCGGCAAAAGCTTGTACGGGAACATTGCAAAAGCCCACAGCAAGGATAAAAAGACCCGCTATTACTATTACTGCAAGAATACGGTTACACCGACTGGCCACGAGTGTACCTTCCGGCTGAATATTGAGCAGACGGAAATGAACCGCATGGTAGCGTCAATCATCTCCGCTATGGTCAGTGACCCACGGTTTGCGGATGCAATCAAGGCAAAAATCGGCTCTGCTGTCGATACGAATGACTTAGAGAAACAGCTGGAAGCATTACAGGCGCAGCTGCGGCAGACGTTAGGCACAAAGGCCCGACTGGAACGGCAGATGGACGGTTTGGATGTGAATGACCCGTATTATGACCGGAAAATTTCTGATTTACAGCGCCGATATGACGAGCAATATGGCGCAATAGATGAGATTGAAGTCCAGATTGACGATGTGCAAAGCCAGATACGAAGTATCCGGCAGGAGAAGATTTCCGGAGACAACATCTATCGTTTATTGTTGGCGTTCGATCAGGTCTATGAAGCCGCCACCGAGGTGGAGCGGAAGGAGTTCATGCGGGCGTTTATTGAGCGGATTGAGTTATTCCCGGAAAAGCAGCCGGATGGCAACTGGATCAGGAAGATTATCTTCAACTTCCCTGTTCCGGTGAATGGAGCAGAAGTGAAAGAATTGCCCTTGGAAAATGAAACAATGGTCGAGACGGTTGTACTGCTTTCCCACAAAAAGCCAGACGGACATATCAACGTAAAAGTTGAGTTTGGCGAGGGTGAGGGAAAAGTTCCGCTTGATAACATCGCTAAAAGAGCCGAAACATACAAGCCCAAAGAGCGAGTGACCTACAAAATGATAAAGGAGTACATAGAAGCTAAATACGGCTTCAAAGTACATACCGCATATATTGCAGAGGTAAAAAGAGATTTGGGCTTGCCGATGTACGATGCTCCTAATGCGGTAGAAGAATTGAAACAGCCGAGGAAGCATCCGACAGCGGAGAAAGTGGAAGCGATAAAGGATGCGTTGAAGCATTTTGAGGTAATTTAATAATGATGAGCGTATCATAAAAACAGTGGTACGCTTATTTTTTTACCTATTTGTCTTTTCGCTGACCAATATTTTATCTGGTTAAAAAAACGGAGGGCAGATTTTATACTAAATTGCCTGATTGATATAATTAAAAGCGTTCACTTTGCTATTGTTGACTGAAAGAGAAAAATCAAATATAATATAGTAAAGTGCCCAATCGTTGGTCTGATTAAGGGCGATTAAATAGAGGTGAAGATATGCTTCAGAATAACGATATTGAGACACTGAGAATGTTGTTTAGCAGTCATAATTATGTTATGACTACTGCTGAACTTACAGCTTCAAAGTTATACTATGCAGATATAAAACAACTTTTAGACGAAGGATTGATTGAAAGAGTCAGGCGAGGTTACTATCACTGGACTCAAGATTATGGAGAAAGCGAAGTTGTCATTATCAATCGATTGTTTCCCGATGCAGTGCTTTGTATGGAGACTGCTCTATTCTATTATAGATACAGTGACAGAAATCCTGCTGAATGGAACTTTGCAATAGATAAAAATGTCTCTAAGCGGCGTACAAAAATCGATTATCCGTTTATAAAGGCATATCGTGTAGAGTCAGAGTTGGTTACGCTAGGCGAAACCGAAGGTGAAATTGATTTCCACAAAGTTCGCATTTATGACCGTGACCGTACTATTTGCGATGTGCTGCGAAATATGAACAAGATGGATAAGGAGGTTTTTAATAAAGCAGTACAGGGCTATGTTAAAGACCCGAAAAAGAATATACCGAATCTTATAGAATATGCAAAAGTTTTGCGTGTTCAAACGCGTGTAAAAGAATTGATTGGAGTGTGGTTGTAATGGCAGATGTTGCAGCTTCCGTTCTGGCAAAGCTGAGAAATAAAGCAAAAGCTTCTGGTATCAGCTACCAGCAATGCTTGCAGCTTTTTGTGCAGGAAGAATTTTTGAGAAAACTATCAAAATCCGGGTGTGAGGATACGCTAATACTCAAAGGTGGATTGTTCATTTATACTTTAACTAATTTTGAAAGTAGAGCAACAATCGATGTCGATTTCCTGCTCCGTGGATACTCTAATTCAATAGATGATGTAAAAGAGTTGATTTGTAAAATCATCGACACACCGACAGGTAACGATTATATAGAAATGCGAGCAAAAGGCTTTGAGGAAATTTCTCCGCAAAGAAAATATCACGGTATCAGTACGCAGATTATTGCTCAAATAAAAAATGTGCGTGTGCCGTTTAATGTTGATATAGGTGTGGGTGATATTATAGTTCCTCGTGCTGAAGAACGTACAATCAACACTCAGCTTCCTGATTTTGAAGCTCCTGTAATCAAAACATATTCCCTAGAAAGCACTATTGCCGAGAAGTTTGATGCCATACTGCAACGCTTTGAGCTGACAGGCAGAATGAAAGATTTTTATGACATCTATTATCTTTCAAGGACATTCGATTTTGATGGTGCAAAATTGCAGGCAGCTATATTTGAAACTTTACAGAGGCGCGGTACTCCCTATGACAGAGACAGTTTTAAGCGTGTTGTTGCACTTGCCGATGATGAAGATATGCAGAAGCGTTGGAAATTTTTTTTGAAAACCATAAAAGATGATACACTTGAGTTTCCATTCGTCATTGAAGAAATCCAGACTTTCCTTGAGCCTGTGTTTGACGCAATTGTGAATGAGAACGAATGGCAAGAACAGTGGAACTTTATTATGAAATGGAATAAAAATGAAAGGAGTCCTAAATTATGAGTAGTGTACTTACTGTTGAACAGCGTGAACAAGCAGGTTCTGACTCCTATAATAGATTTGAATATCAAGTTCATTGGATTGTATGCCATATAATAGGTAAACTTCAAGAAGATGCAGAGTGTATTGTTTTTTGTGAATTTCATGATGATATGGCTGAATTTTCTCCCAATAATCAGCAGTATCAGTTTTTTCAAATAAAGACAAAAGAAGATTCTTCTGACTGGACTATTGCGGAAATGTCTAAAAGGGAAAAGAAAAAAAGTGGTAGCTACAAAAAATCTTTTTTAGGTTTTATTTTCTACAACTATTTGACATTTGGTGCTGAATGTTCGCATTGCCATTTTGTATCAAATAATGATTTTGATAAAGAGGTTTTGTTATGGCAGTCATATATTGAAGACGGGAAAAGACTTCAGACAGAAAATATTGCGTTATATGAAAAAATCAAAGACAGAATTAAAAATGAATTTTTAGATGATATGCCGAGCAATTTTGATTCTGTCTTTGAGGAGTTTATTCAGAATACTT
>PVMO01013643.1_pt1 | contig 10765 bp, 8 predicted proteins | sample 1853421 | NCBI WGS metagenome assembly PVMO01 (sample SAMN08533511, study PRJNA380276) | Human gut metagenome, whole genome shotgun sequencing project.
TGATTTGAAAATTTCATAATTCCAGCTTAAACTTAATAGGATGCTTCTTGCCATTGCGCCAGACTCCCCCCGCCGAGGTGATAAACCCGGCTCCGGGGCTCGATCCGCACCCGGTAACCGGCCAGCTGCATCCGCCAGCAGAGGTCGATCTCCTCCATGTGGGCGAAAAAATCCTCGTCGAAACCGCCCATCGCCCGAAATACTTCGGCCCGGCAGCAGAAAGCAGCGCCGCTCGCCCAAAAAACATCGCGGGCATCGTCGTACTGCCCTTCGTCCCGTTCGACACACTGCAAAATACGACCTCGGCAGAAAGGATACCCCAAGTAGTCGATGAAACCGCCCGAAGCTCCGGCATACTCGAACCGCGCAGGCTCGACGAGCGACAGCAGCTTGGGCGCTACGGCAGCCACGGTCCGATCCCGATCGAGCGTTTCGACGAGCGGTTCGACCCATCCGGCAGGCGTTTCGACATCCGAATTGAGCAGAATGAAATAGTCCGCATCGAGATACTCCAACGCCCGGTTATAACCTCCGGCGAACCCGTAGTTACGGTCCAGTACGATTCGCCCCACAGCGGGAAATTCGCGTTCGAGCACGCCGAGCGAATCGTCCGTCGAACCGTTGTCGGCCACGACGACGCCGACCCCTTCGGGAACCGATGCGAGCACCGAAGGCAGGAAACGGCGCAAATGCCCGGCACCGTTCCAATTCAGGATCACTATTTCTGTTTTCGTTCGCATTCCATGCGGGCCAGATCGGCCGGGGACTTGTGTTTCCACCGCTTGTGCGACCACATCCACAGGTCGGGGTATTCGCGGATCTTCTGCTCCAGACGCCGCACGTAGCGTTCCGTTATTTCATGGGGAGCCACCTCCTCTTCTCCGTCGTAAATCCGGTCGAAATCCATCTCGTAATAACCCGGTTTGACACGCCGCAGCCAACAGCAATATACGGGCAGACCGCAACGCAGCGCCAGCTTCTCCCCTCCGTCGAAAAAGATCGTATCCCGATTGAGGAAGCGGAACCAATGGCTGTCGGGACGGCGCGGCGGATTCTGATCGGCAATCAGTCCCATCACGATATTCTTGCCGTCGATTCCCTTCTCCCGATTTCGCAGATAGAAGCGCAGGGACTCAGCCATCGGTACCGGACAGATATTCGCATGGCTGCGCAGACGTTTGTACAATTCGTCGAAAACGCGACTCCGCAGGGGATGATAGACCGCCACGACCACCTGCGAAGGGACGATAATCCCCCAGAACGAACAGTATTCCCAGCACCCCAAATGAGCCGTCAGAGCGATCCAGTCCCGGCCCTCGACCGCAGCCATCTGCTTTTCCAGATCCTTTACGACGACGACCTGACGGCATTTCTCGTCGGTGAGTCCGGCCAGACTGAAGGTATCTACGAAAATCTCCGCCAAAGTACGGTAAAAACCTCTCCGGATAGCATGCAACTCCTCCAGGCTTTTCTCCGGAAAAGAGTTCCGCAAATTCTCCGTCACGACCCGATAACGGTAACGCAACAGGCGCAACGCACCGAAAACGGCCGGTTCCACCACGTAATAGCGAAACCAATACGGCAAAATGGAGAAAAACTTACAGAAAATCCAGAGGCTTTCCAGTCCGATCCTTCCCCAAAAACCCAGATTCGGGCTTTTCTGTCTTTCTACCTCCGGCTTACTCATTCGATTTCGGTTCTACGAACAGTTTCACATTATCGACCTTCGTGCGGACCGAAAGCCACTTGCGCAACTGCTCCCGGTCTATCTGGCGTTGGAAATCCTTCGGCGTAATGACGCAGACCAACAGCGTATCCAGCGGTTTGCCCGCAACGTCGAACATCACCCCTTTGGTAAGCGACATCGACTCCACGTTATCCGACATCACGCCCACCTCCTGCGAAATATCGCCGATATCGACATTCGTCACCTGATAGCGAGCCAGTCGCTGTTTCATCTCGGCGATTTGCCGATTCTTCTCGTCCAGCAGCTCCACGTAACTCGACTGCAGCGACTGCAAATCGACTTTATCCGAGGTCGATGCCTGGCGCACCACCAATTCTGTCCGGGGCAGCCCGTAGCTGGCAAGCTGTCCCCGCGCATTCTCGATCACATCTTCGCCGAGCGGCTCCCCGACCAACAGCAGTTCGATACGGGGCGATTCTCCGCCCCGGCGGTAGATCTTGCTGGATTCGATCACACGGGTCTGCGGGAAATTGAACACCTGGGCGATATACTTATCGGCCTGCACCTCGAAAATCGAAACCCGCACCATATGCAAGCCGATGAATACGCTGGGAATAAACGTAACGAGCGTAATCGCCAGCATCGTCCGCTTCACGAAACGCTCGCGGGATTTGTTGAGAAACGTCTTCTTCCTGTACTTCAGAAACCGGGTAAAAATATAAGTAGCCAGGGCGATAAAAACCGTATTGATGAAAAACAGGTAAAACGCCCCGAAGAAAAAACGATACTGTCCCGTCGCCAGACCGAACCCCGCCGTACAGAGAGGCGGCATCAACGCCGTAGCGATCGCAACGCCCGGAATAACGGTCGAATTACGATCCTGGCGCGATTGCGCCACGATACCGGCCATACCGCCGAAAAAGGCGATCAACACGTCGTAAGTCGTCGGAGTGGTACGTGCGAGCAACTCACTGCTCGCATTCCCCAGCGGGGAGATGAAAAAGAAGAGGGTCGAAGTCGAAATCGCCACGACGAACATCAGGACGAAGTTCCTGACGGATTTTTTCAGCAGGTCGAAATCGTTGATCCCGAGCGAAAAGCCGATACCCATAATCGGCCCCATGATCGGAGAAATACACATGGCGCCGATAATTACGGCGGCCGAATTGACATTCAGGCCCAGCGACGCCACCATCGTAGCGCAAATCAGGACCCACAAATTGACGCCGCGAAACTCCGTACCCTTGCTGATGTTGGCAGCTACTTCATCCTGCGAGGCCTTGTCATCCTCCAGACTGAAACGGTCCCGCATAAAAGCCCGGAACTCCGCCCAAAGTCGGAACGAATGACGGGACTGCTCTTTCAATTCACTATTTTCCATATCACTCATTTACTCTTCTTCGGATTCTGTATCCATATTCTTTCCCGGTTTCGGAAGCCCCGCCACCACGATCACGAACTCTCCTTTGGGCGTATGTTCCCGGAAATAGTCCGCAACCTCGGCAAGGGTTCCCCGCACGGTCTGTTCGAACTTTTTGGTCAGTTCCCGCGACACGGCCGCCATCCGCTCCGGACCGAACACCTCGGCGAACTGTTCGAGGGTCTTGACCACCCGGAAAGGCGACTCGTAAAAAATCATCGTACGCGGCTCCGACGCAAGGCTCTGCAAATGCTTGTTGCGGCCTTTCTTCTGGGGCAGAAAACCCTCGAAGCAAAACCGGTCGCACGGAAAGCCGCTCTGCACGAGCGCCGGAACGAAAGCCGTAGCTCCGGGCAGCGTCTCCACCTCGATCCCCGCTTCAAGACAGGCCCGCACCAGCAGGAATCCCGGGTCGGAGATTCCCGGCGTGCCCGCATCCGAAATCAGAGCCGCTGAACGGCCCTGGGCGATGTTGTCGGCCACCAGACCAACCGTCGCATGTTCATTGAACTTGTGGTGGGCATACATCTTTTTCTCGATGCCCAGATGCTTGAGCAGCACCGACGAGGTGCGCGTGTCTTCAGCCAGAATAAAATCGACTTCGGAAAGCACCCTGACGGCCCGAATCGTGATGTCGTCCAAATTTCCGATCGGCGTAGGAACGATATAGAGCTTAGCCATCGTCAGGAGAGTTTACGTTCCAGCAACTCCATCAGGAACCTCACTCCGTCGGACGAAGGGTTCCAATCGTAATTCTCGGAGATATAGATAATGCAGTCGTCCAGGTCGTCAAACTCGTTCAGACGGTCGATCGTCCGTTCGTACCGCTCGGTATCGCCGCCGAACAAGTCCCGCAGCAACAGGAATTTGTCGTTGATACCGATCGCCTGCTTCAGGTCGGTGATCCGCTCCTTGCGCACGATTTCGGAAGCCATGTCCTTCGGCGCGGCGATCGTGTCGGCCAGCGTATGCACGTCACCGCCCAACACCTCGCCCAGCACCGGCTCCGGTTCGGCGGCAAACGGGTATTTCGGGGCATCGGTTTTAGTCGAAGTCGTTTCGGCGACGCCCGTCTTTTGCGAAGCGGCAACGGAAGCATCGGCATCCGCCGCATTATCCGCTTGCTCCGAAATCTCTGCGGCAACAGAGTCGGATTCCGATGTTTCGGACTGTGGCTCCGGTATTTGCGACGTTACGGACTTCTTCGGTTCATCCATTTTTTCGAGGAGTGTTTCCGGCTGCGGAGCCGCTGCATCGTCCTGCTCCTTTCCAGCGGTTGCCTGTTGCTGCGGAGCCGCTGCATGCCCCGGCTTCTGCCCGGTCCCGACCGGAATCTTCGAAGCAGCGGCTTCCTGCGGCCCGTCCGTCTCGTAGAGGGACATGATGACCCGCCGCTTCTCCCTGTGACGGATCACCAGATCGTCCAGATCGAACAGACTGTCCGATACGACGACTTTCTGCTTCGATTCGGCATCGGCTTCAGAGGAGGGAGCAACCACCTGACCGGCAGACGATCCGGCAAGCCCCTCCCGGCCGGTCCGAACCGCAGCATCGTGCCCGGTTCCCGACGCTTTGTCGGACTGCCCTTCCATCGAAGCATCCTGCCGCGAAAGACCGGACGTCACAGATACCGCGACCGCGACAGCTATAGACTCCGCTGCAGGTGCAGATTCCGATACAGGCACGGATTCAGGGGCAGATTCGTCGGCAAGCACCGGATCCGGCTCGGCCACAGGAGCAGACGCAACGACAAGTACAGGTTCCGGCTCAGGTTCTGTAACGGCAGATGCCGAAACCGGCTTCACGGAGGGCGCAGATTCCGGCACAGCAGCAGACACCCCGGCGGATTCACCCAAAGCTTCGGGCATCGCAGCCGGCTCCGGCAGGGAGTCGCGGACAGGCTCCGCCAGCAAATCGTCCAGGTCGATACTTATTTCGGACACCGGCGCAACTTCGGCGACGGACTGCTGCGCAGCGACGGACGCGGAAGCGGAGGAATCCCCTTCGTCGAAATTCGCAAACCGTATCGCTTCATACAATTTTTTGAGCTTGTCCAAAACCAAATCCCGCTCGATGCCGGGGACATCGTGCGAACCCGCCCAGCCATCGACCAGTTCGATCAAACGGGCAAGTTCTTCCTGTATCTTGTTCACCTCCATAACAAAATCGGTTTATCAGAGCCAAAGGTACGAAAAATATCGGATGCGGGAAACGGTTTGTCCGCAGATTGCCAAAAATTCACCGATGCAGCTCGACGATTATTTTCCGAATCGGAAAAACTATGTATATCTTTGCTTCGGATGCAAAACCGAACGAAAAACCTTCGAACGGACACCGCACCCGCTTTGCTGCATATACCCACACTAAAAAAATCATCCTGAAATGGATATTCTGGAACTGCGCCGCTATTGCCTCTCCCTGCCGCTGGCAGAAGAGTGTACCCCGTTCGACGAAACGACCCTGGTCTTCAAAATCGGGGGCAAAATGTTCTGTTACACCGATATGGTGGAATTCCGATGGATCGCTGTAAAGTGCGATCCGGATCGGGCCGTTCTGCTTCGCGAACGCTATCCGGAACTGGTCACTCCCGCTTTCCACAGCAACAAACGCCACTGGAACGGCATCCGTACGGATGGTGATCTGCCCGACGCCTTTATCCGCGAGCAACTCCGCCACTCCTATCTGCTCGTCGCGGCAGGCATCACCCCCAAAGCCTTGCGGCAGGAAATACGAAACCAGATCGAAAAAGCCGGGCTCCCCGAAGAGTAACCCGGCTTTCGCCTCTTTCCCGAATCAGCCCCGCATCTGCCGCCGCATCATCCGACGCCAGCGGAAATACCCGGCCAGCGACATCGTCAGGTAAATCGTGTAGAGCAATGCGGTGAGCGGGATCTCCTTGTAGAAATAGAGCCCGACCGTCACCAAATTGACTACAAACCATACAAACCACTGTTCCAGATACTTGCGCGAAAGCATCCACATTCCCACGATGCTCAGCGACGTGGTCAGGCTATCCCAGAACGGCACGGTGCTGTTGGTAAAGGTCACGAGCACCCAGTAGATGAACAGATGGATCGCCGCATACGCCGCCGCGATCATCGGCCAGCGGCGTGCGGGCGTACGGGAAATACCGCCGCCCTTTTCGGTTTTGGGAGCGTTGCGCCATACCAGCCACCCATAGACACTTGCCAGAAAATAATAGACGTTCATGCCGAAATCGGCATAAAGCCCCGTCTGGAAGTAGAGCGTACCGTGCACGACGGGCATCACCAGCCCCACGAGCCAGAGGTAGATGTTGGCCCGGTATTCGAGCCACAGATAGAGCAGCCCCAGCGTAAAGCCGACGATCTGCAGGATGAGTTTGAGTTCCATCGCCTAAAACCGCACCGTTACGTTGGCCAGCACGTTGAACATCGCCTGGGGAAAATAGAAGGCCGAATCTTCGCGCACACCTCCGACAATCGACGAATAACCGTAGCCGTTGTTACAATACTCCGTATTGAAAAGATTGTTGATCTGCACGCCGAAACGCACGCTTCCGATCTTCGAGGCAGCCAATTCATACCCCAGGTTCAGGTTGGTGACACAGTAGTCGTCGAGCGACAGCGCATCGTTGCGGCCGTTGGTAAAGTATTGTTTGCCGACATACTGCGTATGCAGCAGGGCGCTGAACCCTTTGACATGGAAATCCAATAGCACTCCGGCGATGACCGACGGAGAGTAGGAAAGGGTCGAGGTCCCGAGATACAGCTCCTTTTCGCCCAGGTAGTTCCAGTCGGCGTCGTACTCCGAAACATATTCCGTATAGTTCTCGATCCGGTTCTGGCTCAGGGTCGCATTGGCTCCCAGCGAAAACCAGCGGGCGATGTTCAGCGAAGCCGAGAGTTCGATGCCCCGGCGGTAACTGTCTGGAATATTGCGGGACAGCTCCTGCCCCGTGTCCGAGAGTTCGCCCGTAGCGACCAGCTGATCCTTGTAGGACATATAGTAGAAGTTCACGCCCGCCTCGAAACGGTCGTTGTGGAAAAGATAGCCGAACTCCCAGTCGTACAGCCGCTCCGAGGTGGGATACTCCCCGTTCTTGGTATCGGTGAAGTTGCTGCGCGTAGGCTCCTTCTGCGCCACGGCGAACGACACATAGACCTTGTGATTCCGGGCGAAAGTGTAGTTCACGCCCGCTTTGGGGTTGAAAAAGTGATAGGTACGGTGAATATCCAACTCCTGAAGCGCCGAAGTGGTGCTGTTGAAATTGTCGTTGGTGCCCGTAATGTTATGCCGGATGAAACGGTACTGCAGGTCGGCATAGAGGTTCAGCCCCCGCGCAGCCTCCCAGTTGATCTTGGCGAAGACGTTGGCATCGTACTTGGTCGAGGCGTTACGATAATATTCGTGACGCGGGAAGCCGGGTGCATCGACGACCGACATCACGTTTCCCCAGTGGCCGCCGTCATATACGTTGCCCGCACCGCCCAGGGCCAGTTGTACGCGACCACGAGTATAGTTGGCCGATGCCACCACGCCGCCGAAATGGTTGTCCATCGACTTGCGGCGAATCAGATTGCTTTCGGTAATCGGCTCGTTCGGATCGTCCGTAGGGATCGGCGCGATACCGTACTCACTCAACGTCTGTCCGTTCTTATACTGGTTGTAATAACCCGAACCGTAGGTGTAGTGGCCCGTGACATTCAGCGTCCAACGGGCGTTGAAGCGATGATTGACGATCAACTGATTGTTGATCTGGGTATAGTTATCCGTCTGGTTATCATAAAACGAAATCGATCCGTCGGCATGTTTGACAAGCCCCTGCGAATTGTAGCGCCGGTCGGTTTCGAGCTGCTCCTTCGTCACGCCGTCATAAGCCAGTCCGACTCTGGCCACACCGCCGAAGGAGATCAGCTTCACGGCCGTACCCCCATCGTAGTACCCGACCTGCAACATGTAGGACTCCAGGTTGGTGAAGGCCCGATCGACATAACCGTCCGAGGAGATATGCGAAAGCCGGGCATCGACGGTCCAATGGCCGCCCATGAGTCCCGAACCGATCTGCAACGACTGTTTGTTGGTGTTGTAGGAGCCATAGGAAAGGGACGCTTCGCCAGAAAATTCGCTCGACATCGGGGCGGTGGTCATATTCACCGAACCGCCGAAGGCTCCCGTACCGTTGGTCGAGGTTCCGGCACCGCGCTGTACCTGGATCGTTCCGACCGAAGAAGCCATGTCGGGCGTATCGTACCAATAGACCGAGTGGCTCTCGGCATCGTTCATCGGCACGCCGTTGGTTGTGACATTGATGCGCGAAGCATCCGAACCGCGCAGACGGAACGCCGTACCGCCGATGCCGTTGCCGGCATCCGAAGTGGCGACCACCGACGGAGTCATTTGCAACAACGTCGGCATGTCGCTGCCGAAATTCCGGCGAGAAATCGCTTCTCGGCCGATATCGGCATATGCCACCGGAGTTTTGCGATCGACGCGGGTAGCGGTCACCTCGATCTGCTGCAATTCGTACAGTTTCATGGAATCCGGAGTCATGGAGTCCGTTTCCACCGGTTCGTCCGCGTGCACCGGCATCGCGCACCAGACAGCCGCAGCCGTAAGCGGCAGTAAGAAAATCCTTTTCATAACTTTAATTGAATTAAAAGAACAGAAAAGGGGTATGTCGTATCGATTATAGATTCCCGGTTTCAGCATTACCCGTATCCGGTACAATGGGTATAATCTCAGCCTGACAGTAAGGCACCCCTTCAAGAATACGGGCGCAAAGATAACATTAAATTTCGGAAAATCGCACCGCATCACAAAAAGAGTACGCCACCCGGCTCGACCCCAGGAATGGCGCACAGCTTTGTTCGAACAACTCACTCCGAATGCGGCGGACAGCGACGAAAAACCGACTGTTCGGATATTTGCCGAAAAAAACGTTTACAACCCGGAACCAGGCAAAACCCGGGACCGTTTTCCGGCTCCGACAGTTGAAAAATCCGGTATCTTCCTCGGGACAGGGCAAGCCTGGGGAGAGTCATCACCTACCGGAAAGTACCGAACCGATAGACGGTCTTCTGGCAATAAAATCCGTCAGGCGCAAGCAGCGGAGAAGGAAATTCCGGCCGATTGACCGCATCGGGATACCCCTGACAGACGACGGCGACCCCTTCGTAATCCCGGTAGCGGCCGCCCGACTTCGTTTCGGGGCATCCGCCGCCCAAGCGATTGCCGGTGTAGAGCGTCACGCCGGGCTGCGAAGAGAGAATCTCCACCCGGCGTCCCGAACGTGCATCGCGCAATTCGCCGACTTCGGTCAGGATATTCTGCCGCCAACCGTCCACGGGGAAGAAGTGGTCGTACCCCCGCAGCATCCGGATCCGGTCGAAATCGGAATCGACGCCCTCACCCAAGCGGCGCAGTGAACGGAAATCGGCGGGCGTACCGGCAACACCGAGCAGTTTCCCGGTAGGAATCAGACGATCGTCCGCTTCCAAAACAGTCGAAGCATCGAGCCGCAGCTCGTGGTCGAGTACCGACCCGCTGCCCTCGCCGCCCAGATTGAGCAGCAGGTTGCAGGCCATGTTCACGGGCGTCGTCCGGTCGGTTCGAGCGATATAAGTTATTTCCAGCGCATTATCTTCGTCGAAATCGAAAGCGGCCTCGACCTGCAAATTACCGGGATACCCCTGATCGCCGTCGTCGGAAGAGAGCGACATCACGACCCGGTTGGTTTCGACACGGCTCTCCCACAAGCGCCCGGCGAAGCCCTTCACACCGCCGTTGAGATGCCCGGCCATGCCGTTTATATCCAAGCGGTATTCTTCGCCGTCAATCCGCATCGTCCCGTAAGCGATGCAACCGGCCACGCGGCCGATGCTTTTGCCGCACAGGGCCGGATCGCCGAAATAACTGCGGAAATCCTTGTAACCCAGCGCCACATCCGCCAAATGTCCGTCACGATCGGGAACCAGAATCGACACGACAGCCGCGCCGACATTGCAAAGCCGCACTTCGGCACCTGCGGCATTGCGCAGCGTATAGAGCACAACGGCCTCGCCCTCCGAAGTGGCGCCCCAGATCTGCTGTTCGATCTCCATCCCTATTCGCCCGGCTTCAGATTACGCAGCAGGTTGTCGATACGACGCAGGGTCTCCTCCTTCCCGATGAAAGAGGTAACGTCGTACATACCGGGACCCTTGCCGGCTCCGACCAGCGCCAGGCGCAGCGTGTTCATCACCTGTCCCAGCGAATAGCCCTTCTGCTCGATCCAGCCGTGCACGATCCGCTCGGTATTTTCGAGCGAAAAATCGTCGATGCCGGCCAGCACCTCGCGCAGTTCGCGCAGCATAGCCGGATTATCGCCCTTCCAATACTTCTTAGCCTGCTTCTCATCGTACTGAGTCGGAGCGACGAAGAAGAACGAGGTCAGATCCCACAGATCGGTGATGAACGTGGCCCGCTCTTTCATAATGCCTGCGGCACGCCCGGCCAACTCGTCCGAAACCTCGATGCCGTGCTCGCGCAGGATCGGCTGATACAGTGCGGCCAGTTCCGCGTCGCTCTTATGGTGCATATACTGGGCGTTGAACCACTTGGCCTTGTCGGGCTGGAAGCGGGCGCCCGATTTCGAAACGCGCTCGAGCGAGAAGCTGTCGATCAACTCCTGCATCGAG
>PVMO01002931.1_pt1 | contig 10721 bp, 9 predicted proteins | sample 1853421 | NCBI WGS metagenome assembly PVMO01 (sample SAMN08533511, study PRJNA380276) | Human gut metagenome, whole genome shotgun sequencing project.
CCAGGTGGGCCGCCCAGAAGAACAACAGGCAGAAAAAGCCGTAGCCGGCCCACAGGCTCTGTTCCTGGCCTGCTACCGCGACCCCTATCTCCACAGCCTCCTGCCCTTGGACGACTGTCTCCTCTGGGTGCGCAACCTGTCCATGTGCGCCGCCCTGGGGACGGCGGCGGCCAGCTTCTCCTTCCAGCGGCGCATGGGCCGCCGGGCCTTCGCCATTCTGCCCCTGGCGGCGCTCTCCGCCCTCTGCTTTCCCCTGCCCATGGGCTCCTTTGAATTCGGCGGGCCGGCGGAGTTCCTCCGCCCCTATCTCTACGACGGCATTTTCTACTCCGCGGACGGTCTGCCCTCTGTCCTGGGGCCCGTCCTGCTTTTTGTCAGCCTGTGCGCCCTGGCCGCCTCCCTCTGCCAGATTTTGAGGAGGGATCCCTATGAAGAATGAGTCCTGGTTTCCCCTCGGCATCCCCTGGAAGCAGGAGCGGTTTCTGCTTTGGACGGGCCTGCTCCTGTCCGCCGGCGCCGGACTGGTGCTCTTCCTGTGCCAGTACCTCCCGGCCCGCCGGGCCCTCTACGGCTACGACGGCACCGTGGGCCCGGACGGCGCGTTGGTGCGGGTGCTCCTGCCCGGTACCCTGATGCCCCCCTTCCCCCACCTGCTCTATGGGCTGCTGCTCTGTTTTCTGGCGCTGGCCCTCTCCCTGGCCGGGGTGGCCGTCTACCACTTTCTCTGCCACTATCAGGGCGGCCGGAGCATCTACCGGATGCGGCTGCTCCCCCAGTCCGGGGAGCTGTGGCGGCGCTGTCTGGCCGCCCCCGCCCTGGCCCTGCTGCTGGGCGCGGCGCTGACGGCCGCCGTCATCCTGCTGTGCGCACTGTGCTATTACCACCTGACACCTGCGGGCCACCTGCCCCCGGAGCCCTGGGGAGGCCTGCCGCTGGGCTGGATTGGAGGCAACCATGCTTGAAGTGAGCCATGTATCCAAAAAGTACCGGGGCTGTCAGCAGGCCCTGGAGGATGTGAGCCTGTCTGTGGGGCCCGGGGAGATCGTGGGTATCTTCGGCCCCAACGGCGCGGGCAAGACCACCCTGCTCAAGTGCATCCTGGGCCTGCTCAAGTGCGGAGCCGGTGCGGTCACCCTGGACGGGCAGCCCATCACCCCCAAAAACATCGCCCGACTCTCCTTCGCCACCTGTGAGCACTCCTTCTTCCCCGGCCTCACCGCCGCCGGGCACCAGGACTTCTGCGCCGAGCACTTCCCCGCCTTCCGGGCCGACCGCTTCCAGGCGCTGATGGACTTCTTCCGCCTGCCGGAAAAGCGGACTCTGCGCGGCTTCTCCACCGGACAGAAGAACCAGTTTGAAGTGATTCTGGCTCTGTGTCAGGGGGCGGACTACATTCTTATGGACGAACCCTTCGCCGGCAACGACGTGTTCAACCGGGAGGATTTCTACAAGGTGCTGCTGGGCATCCTGGAGCCCACCGAGACCATCCTCCTTTCCACCCACCTGCTGGAGGAGGTGCAGCACTTCATCAGCCGGGCGGTACTCCTCCGGTCGGGGCGGATTGCCGGGGACGTGACCACCGCCGCGCTGGAGGAGCAGGGCCAGAGCCTGATGGACTACGTCCGGTCGGCCTGCGGCTATGAGCCAGGCCGGGTACTCCAGGCGCTGGAGCGGATGGACGGCGGAGAGGAGGAATAGCCATGCGGAAATCCCTTCTGCTCTTTGTTCTCCTGGCGGCTCTGTCCGCCGGACTGCTGGCGGGGGCCTGCGCCGCCGTGCAGGGCCGTCGGGAGGCGGTGTCCTACCAGGCGGAGACCCTGGCCGGAGATCCCGCAGCCGCCGACGGTGTGGAACTCACCTGGGTATCCACCTGCGGCTATCACCTGTTCTGGCACAGCACCTTTCCCGCCGCCGCGCCGGAAGAGGCTGAAACCCGCTTTTCCTACTCCGGCCAGAAGCAGAGCTGGATCATTGAGCTGGACGAGGATGTGCTGGGGCTCTCTCCCGGCCTGAATTTCCTGGATATTGCGCCGGACAGTCCCCCGCCGGGCTGCGGGCGCTGTGGGCGGAGCTCTCCGCCCAGACCTCTCCCCTGCCCGGAGACGAGACCTATACCGAACACAATGGTCTCATCAGTATTAAACGTGAGATCCAACTGGCTGATTATCTGACCGATTTCCCCCTCTCTGTGAATCGTCTCGTGTACACAGCCTGGGCGGCTGACCGTGAGTTTGGAACTTCCCAGTACGATACCTCCATCAACGCGGAGGAGCTGACCCGCCGTTTTCGCGCCTATTTTCCCATTCCGGTGCCCGAAGGGCTTGCCATGGAGATCAGCATGACCCCGGACGCCTCCGGCCAGTTGCTGAGCGCCTGCTTTCTCACATTGGACAGCAGCCTGCTCACCCTTCAGGCGGACTGCGTGAGCACCGGGGAAGGCGTCCTGTTTGCCCTCTGCGCCGGCGGCTCCATGGCCAAGGCTCTGGACGGCAGCGGAATTCCCGGCGGCTGGGGGATCTACCGCCTCTCCCCCGGCGGCGACCTGGAGACCGTCTACTCCATCCCCAACGGAGGCCGGGCCATGGCCTTCTGGTCGGATGGGGACGGTACCCTCTTTCTTCTCACCGAGGAGAAGGGCGCGTTTCTTCTCACCCTGCTGGACGTAGACACACTCACCCCTGTTGCCACCCAGGAGCTCTTTCCCGCGGCGGAGGGCGCGCCCCACCCACAGGTGTTCCCACAGTCTGACGGCTCTTTCTGCCTCCTGTCCGCGGGCGACTTTCTGGCCGTGCTCAACCGTCGGAGCGGCGCATGGGTGGTGGACTTTACGGCGGACACCTCCCTCCAGTCCTCCCTGGGCTGCCCCCTGAGCACCCCTTCCTCCAGGCTCAGCCTGTGCTATGACGGAACCCGGCTGGCCATCACTGGCCCTTGTCCGAGCACGAAATCGGAATATTTCCTGGCAGTCTACACCGCCGACGGCCTGGAATACCTGGGGGGCTACACCTCCAGCCTGTACGGCAACCACCCCCCGGACTGCTACCCCTGGGGCTCCTGGCAGGACGGAAGCTGCCGCTCCATCGCGCTGGAGCCCTCCCTCCCCGGCACGGAAACTGCCTCTTGACAAATTCCCTTTCCCCGGCTAAAATAAGTGCAATTACATCCCAAACAGGCAATGATGGGAAGAAGGCGCGTCCCGTCCCGCTCAGAGAACCGGTGGTCGGTGCGAACCGGCGCGGGGAAGCGCGCGGATACTGAGCCCGGAGCCGCCCGTCCGAACCCCAGGCAGTAGGGCGGGCCGTCACGGCCACGTTACCGGCCGCGGCCTTGTTGGAGGCCATGAGCGCCCCTTGGTGACAATGGGCGGAAGCAGGGTGGTACCGCGTAAGTTTTACGCCCCTGACCAGGAATTTGGTCAGGGGCGTTTTTTCGTACCCTGGCCCCAGTAAACAGGAGGAATTGTTATGAAGCCCGCACACGAGAAGTACATCCCCTTCGTCCCCCTCAAGATGGCCCGCCGCGCCTGGCCCGACAGGGAGCTGAAAGCGCCCCCCGTCTGGTGCTCGGTAGATCTGCGGGACGGCAACCAGGCCCTCATCGACCCCATGAACGTCCGGGAGAAGCTGGAGCTGTTTCACACCCTGGTGGACATCGGCGTCAAGGAGATCGAGGTGGGGTTCCCCTCCGCCTCCGAGACGGAGTACGAGTTCATCCGCACCCTGATCGAGGGTGGACACATCCCCGACGATGTGACCATCCAAGTGCTGGTACAGGCCAGAGAGCACCTCATCCGCCGCACCTTCGAGGCCATTGACGGCGCTAAGCATGTGATCTTCCACTTCTACAACTCCACCTCCACCCTCCAGCGGAAGGTGGTCTTCCACACCGACGTGGAGGGCGTAAAAAAGATCGCCGTGGACGCCGCCCGGCTCATCCGGGAGCTGAGCCAGCCCGCCCTCGACGCGGGGATGGATCTGCGGTACGAGTACTCCCCGGAGTCCTTCATGGGCACCGAGATGGACGCCGCCGTGGAGATCTGCCAGGCGGTGATCGAGGCCATCGGTGCCACGCCGGAGCGCAAGGTGATCCTCAACCTCCCCACCACCGTGGAGAACTGCATGCCCAACTACTTCGCCGACGAAATTGAGTACTTTATCTCCAGGCTGCCCGGCCGGGACCGCGCCATTATCTCCCTGCACCCCCACAACGACCGGGGCGAGGGCGTGGCTACCGCTGAACTGGGCCTGCTGGCCGGGGCCGAGCGGGTGGAGGCCACCCTGTTCGGCAACGGCGAGCGCACCGGCAACGTGGACATGGTGACCCTGGCCCTCAACCTCTACACCCAGGGCGTGGACCCCAAGTTGGACTTCTCCGACATCAATAAAATCCGCGACGTGTACGAGCGGGTCACCAAGATGAAGATCGGCGAGCGGCAGCCCTATGTGGGTGAGCTGGTGTTCACCGCCTTCTCCGGCTCCCACCAGGACGCCATCAATAAGGGTACCCGCTACATGGAGGAGAGCGGCACCGAGTACTGGGAGGTGCCCTATCTGCCCATCGATCCCGCCGACGTGGGCCGCCAGTACGAGCCCATCATCCGCATCAACTCCCAGTCGGGCAAGGGCGGCTCCGCCTTCGTCATGCAGCACTCCTTCGGCTTCGATCTCCCCAAGGCCATGCACCCCGAGTTCGGCCACATCGTCCAGGTGGAGACCGACCGGGTGGGCAAGGAGCTGAAGCCCAACGCCATTTACGACCTGTTCAAGGCCCATTACATCGACGCGGTAAAGCCCTATCAGCTGGTGCAGCACTCCTTCGCCGAGTTTACCGACGAGGCCGGCCACTCCCACGTCACCTTCGCCGGCGCCATCCGCCACACCGACACCGTGTTCCAGGTCCAGGGCTCCGGCAACGGCCCCATCGACGCCTTTTTCAACGCCATCCACGGCCAGAAGATGGACCGCTTCACCTTCATCGACTACAAGGAGCACGCCGTCAAGCAGGGCTCTGACTCCCAGGCTGTGGCCTACATCCACCTCCAGGACGAGAACGGCAGGGACTGGTTCGGCGTAGGCATGAGCCATAACATCAACCTGGCCCCCCTCAAGGGCATCCTCTCCGCCATCAACCGGGCCGTCAACCACGACGGCAAATGAACGCCCGTCCCGTCTTGCATCCCCGGCCTAAACCAGCTATAATAGGAACAGTTTGACAGAAAAGAGGACGCGGACAATGGAACAGCAGCGGGAGGCCCTGCTCGGGCAAATCTGGGCGGCCCAGGACGAGGCCTATGACCTGATGTATGAATACGACTCCCTTCCCCACCGTTACGGGGCTCACATTCTCTATCAGTCGGAGGCCCATATCATCGACCTCATCGGTGAGCACCCGGAGATTACCGTCACCGAGCTGGCCGCCATTCTGAAAAAGACTCCCAGCGCCTGCTCCCAGATCGTGCGCAAGCTGCGGGCCAAGGGCTGGGTGGAGCAGGTACGCAACGCAGAGAACAACCGGATTTATAATCTATACCTGACCGAGAGCGGCAAACAGGTCTACCAGGCGCACACAGCTTTCAACCAGTCCTGTCAGGAGGCCACCTTTCAATTGTTGAGCAATTTTTCTCCCGAGGAGTTGGAACACCATCTGATGGTACAGCGGAAACTGAACGAGGCATATCAGGATGATGTGAGGCGGAGCCGGGATTATTTAGGATAGACACAAAAGAAGCCGGGGGTATGACCGCCCGGCTTCTTTGTTGTGGATAATCCACAAAACAAAAGCCAAATATTTATTCACTATAAAGAAGTATCTAAAATATATAAAAATTTTCTTGACTTATTTCTTATTTGTCATATTATAAAGATGCTTAATTATTAAGGAATTAGCAAATCACCAAGAGAGGGAGATGTCAAATGGAAGCTGAAAAAAAGTACGCAGAAACCTATGGAGGGAAGGTCGGCGGGATACTTCCACTGCTGGGAATGATCGCAGCAATCGTTGTCCTCTGCTTTACCGGAATGAGTTCCCTACGAAACTTCTGGGGAGCAGGCTTCATGGCCATGGTCATTGGTCTGCTCGTGTTTAAGGATAAAAACCGCTATGCGAAAGCAGTTATGAAAGGCTTTGCTAATCCGTCCTTCACCATGCTATTTCCCATTTTCATTGCGGCCGGTATCCTGTCACAGATCCTAACGGCCGCCCACCTGGTGGATGGCCTGGTCTATCTTGTGAGTCTGGTCAATATCCCACCTGCCATTATCCCCTGCGTGACCTTCGTGCTGTGTGCAGTAATGTCCACTGTGACGGGCAGCTCGGCGGCCGCCCTCTTGGCCACGATGCCCATGCTGTTCCCAATGGGTGTGCAGATGGGCTGTCCCGCCGGCCTAGTCCTGGGTGCCATCTGTTCCGGCTCCGAGTTCGGTAATAACCTCTCCCCCATTTCCGACGTGACCATCACCTCCTCCATCGGACAGGAGGTGGATATCATCGCCGCGGTGCGCACCCGTGTCTGGTACAGTCTGGCCGCAGGGATACCCGCCCTCATCCTGTTCTTTGTATTTGGTCTTGCAACAACCAAGGGGGTTGATCTGGCCTCCCTAAGTGTGGACAGTTCCTCCTCCCTGGGCCTTATCTTTATCATCATTCCCATCCTGGTGGCCGTACTCATCCTGCGCAAGACAAACTTCTTGGTAGCCCTTGTGGTAGGCGATCTGCTGGGCATCATCCTGTTGCTGATCCTGGGCTATTCGGACGTGGCGAGCATCTTTGCCGCTGACGGCCTATTGGCCTCCGGTACCCTCAGCCTGATGGATGTTTTAGTCTTTATGGCCCTGATCTTCGTAGTACTCGCACTGACTGAGGAGGTGGGCGTGCTGGACAGTTTCCAGACCTTTATGGTCAGACACGCCAAGACCCCCAGAATGGCGGAAACGGTTTCCGGGGTGTTCACCTGTATTTTCTGTGCGATCATTGGCAGCGGTATGTCCACGATCGCCTTTATCAGCCCCATCGTCCGCAACATCATGAAGCCCTTCCATATTGCCCGAACCCGCGCCGCCAACTATATCGCGGGCTTTGCCAGCGGCATCTCCTGGATGGTTCCCCACGGCGTCAACACCTTGACCGCACTGGCGGTTGCAATGGGAACCGGTGTTGTGGGCGATGACTTTACCATGTTGAATTTTATTCCCTACAACTTTTTCTGTATTGGCCTGATTGTAGTATACTGGGCCGCAATTTTGACTGGCATCGGTCGTAAAAAAGACGAAGGAGGATTACAAAATGAAGTATGATTTCACCAGCATATTGGACCGCCGCGGAAAGGATGCAGCGGCCTATGACAATGTGGGTGCCCATGTCATTGCGCCCGCAAGGCCAAAGGAAGGCTTTGATATAATCCCCATGTGGGTGGCAGATATGAACTTCCCTGTGGTCCCCACCATCACAGAGGCGATTATCGCCCGGGCTCAGCACCCTTCCTTCGGGTACTTCTTTCCCACCGACAAATACTATGATTCCATCGTCCAGTGGCACGAGAAGCGCAACGGTGTCACTGGCCTAACCAAGGAGCACATCGGCTATGAAAACGGCGTGCTGGGTGGTGTGGTCAGCGCACTCAATGTACTCTGCTCCAGGGGTGACAACGTGCTGGTTCACTCCCCCACCTACAGCGGCTTTACATCCTGTCTGACCAATGCCGGGTATTCCATCGTCCTCTCTCCACTGGTTCAGGACGAGCAAGGCATTTGGCGCATGGACTTCGAGGACATGGAGAAGAAGATCGTGGCCAACCACATTCACACCGCACTATTCTGCTCCCCCCACAACCCCACAGGCCGGGTCTGGGAGCGTTGGGAGCTGGAGAAGGCCATGGAGATCTTCCAGCGGCATGGTGTCTATGTTATCTCGGACGAGATCTGGTCTGATATCATCCGCCCCGGTCAGAAGCACATCCCCACACAGATGGTCAACAGCTACGCCAAGGAGCACACAGTGGCCCTCTATGCTCCCTCCAAGACGTTCAATCTGGCGGGCCTGATCGGGTCTTACCACATCATCTACAGCAAGTGGCTCCGAGATCGGGTGGATAAGGAGAGCTCCTTGTGCCACTACAACGAGATAAACGTACTTTCCATGCACGCCCTGATCGGCGCCTACAAGCCGGAGGGCTACGAGTGGGTGGATGAGTTGAACCAGGTACTCGCGAATAATGTGGACTTCGCCTGCGAACACATTTGGGAGCAATACAAAGGTATTCAGGTCACCAAGCCTCAGGGCACTTATATGCTTTTCCTCGACTGCACCAAATGGTGTGAAGCACATGGGAAGACCATTGAAGAGCTGCAAAAGGCTGGCTCTGATGTAGGGGTAGCTTGGCAGGATGGCCGCCGTTTTCACGGCCCCTGCCACATCCGCATGAATCTTGCCCTCCCCCTCTCCCGTGTTCAGGAGGCCTTCGCCCGCCTGGACAAGTATGTATTCAACGCCTGATAGATACAAGAGGCGGCGCCGGTTCCCATATGGAACCGGCGCCGCTCAGCCTGTCGAAAAGACCTTTTCGACAGGCTGTTGAACTTTTGAAACTTCAGAAAAGTTTCAAAAGTTGTTTGATCCAACGCGAAAGGGAACCCTGACGGTTCCCTTTCACACTATCCTTCCCTCCGAATCCTTCGGCAGGAGGGGTTATCGACAGCCTCGGCGGCGGTCCCACATGGGACCGCCGCCGCCTTTGTATTTTTAGTTACCGCCGAACTCGTGGAAGAAGCGGTCGTGGATGACCTGCACTGCCCGGTCGGCCTCGTTGATATCCACCAGGACGGACACCTTGATCTCGCTGGTGGAGATCATGCTGATATTGATGCCCGCATTGTACAGGGCCTCAAACATTTTGGCCGCCACGCCGGGGTTGTGGACCATGCCCGCTCCCACGATGGAGACCTTGGCAATTTTGTCGTTGACATCCACATGGTCGAACTGAAGGAAATCCCTGTGCTCATCCAGGAGCTGCTTGCAGCGCTCCACATCCTGAATGCTCACGGTGAAGCTGATATCCTTAGTATTATTGCGGCCGATGGACTGGAGTATGAGGTCCACATTGATCCGCTCCTTGGCCAGCAGGGAGAAGATCTTGAAAGCGATGCCCGGCTCGTCGGCCAGCCCCACCACGGCCACACGGGCCACATTTTTATCGCAGGCTACGCCGCTGACGTGCAGTTTTTCCATGGTTTTTGCAACCTCCTTGACTTTGGTGCCGGGCTTGCCGGAAAAGCTGGAGAGGACCTCCAGGTTGACGCCGTAGCGCTTGGCCATCTCCACCGAACGGTTGTGGAGCACCTGGGCGCCCAGGGTGGCCAGCTCCAGCATCTCGTCGTAGGTGATCTCCTCCAGCTTCCGCGCCCCTTTGACGTGGCGGGGATCTGCGGTGTAGACGCCGTCCACGTCGGTATAAATCTGGCAGAGATCCGCGTGGAGCACAGCGGCCAGGGCCACCGCCGAGGTATCGGAGCCGCCCCGGCCCAGGGTGGTGATATCCTCATACTTGTTGAGGCCCTGGAAGCCGGTGACGATGACAATGGTGTTCTTGTCCAGCTCGGCCAGCACCCGCTCCGTATCGATGCGCTTGATGCGGGCGTCGCCATAAGAGGAGTTGGTGCGGAAGCCCGCCTGCCAGCCCGTCAGGGAGACCACCGGGTAGCCCATGGCCTCGATGGCCATGGCGCACAGGGAGCAGGAGATCTGCTCACCGGTGGACAGCAACATATCCATCTCCCGCTTGGAGGCGTTGGGGTTGATCTCCGCGGCCTTGGCAATCAGATCATCCGTGGTGTCGCCCTGGGCGGAGAGGACCGCCACGACCCGGTGGCCCCGGCGGTAGGTCTCGGTTATGATGCGGGCCACGTTGCGGATGCGGTCGGCATCCGCGACGGAGCTGCCGCCGAATTTTTGAACGATGAGTCCCATTGGTATATGTACCCCCTAAATCAGGAATATCCGTCCGTCGCGGAGGAGGCGCGCTCCTCCGCGACATTCTATGCGCTCAGTCCAGCACCCGGAACATGGAGCCGGGCGTCATACCCGTCAGCCGGGCCTCCAGGGCAGCCCGGGTCATGGGCGGGGTGACCAGCGCGAACTCGTCCGCCGGCGCTCCGGGGCGGCTCAGCCGGGTACTGTCCGGGAAGGCGGCCTCCGCCGCCTGTACCCCGGTCCCCCGGAGGTACCAGCGGCTCTCCAGCCCGTCGGGCGGCACCGCCGTATCGTCCCCGCCCTCGGCCCAGAACATCCGCTTCTTCTCGTCCCGGTGCTTGGCCGCGTCGATCACGTCGGCCACCACGGCGGAGGCGGTGGGCAGCTTGCCCGCCCCCCGGCCGTAGAACATCACATCGCCGATGGCGTTGCCCCGTACGGCGATGGCGTTGAATACATCCTCCACACCGGAGAGGGGGTTCTCCCGGTCCACCAGGTGTGGGGCCACATAGGCGCACACCTTCCCGTCGGTCCGGCGAATAGCCCGCCCCAGCAGCTTGAGCTTCTTTCCACAGGAGTCGGCATAGGCCACGTCGGCCAGGGTGACGCCGGTGATGCCCTCCGTGGGCACCTGCCGGGGGTAAATATGCCGCCCGAAAGCCAGGGAGGCCAGAATGCAGATCTTCCGGCAGGCGTCGTGGCCATCAATGTCGGCGGTGGGGTCCTGCTCGGCGTAGCCGTTGGCCTGAGCCTCCCTC
>PVMO01002270.1_pt1 | contig 10642 bp, 14 predicted proteins | sample 1853421 | NCBI WGS metagenome assembly PVMO01 (sample SAMN08533511, study PRJNA380276) | Human gut metagenome, whole genome shotgun sequencing project.
AGTGTTGCCATTGAGAACCAGCGTTACGCCGGAGGCTGTTTCGATTTTTGTGATGCTCATGTTTTTATGCCTCGCTGTTGATTTTCAAAAGCATTATCTTCTTTTCGTTTTTATTGTATCTACATTGCAGCAAATGTCTACAAAAAAACCGGTCTCTATGTAAAAAATATTTCGCAAAGCTGTTGATTTTCTTGATTCGTTTTCATAATTTGCTATGTCGTCCGGCGTATAAGCCATTGCCGTAGGCTTTTTTCGCAGATTCTTCGAGCTTCTCAGGAAATTCCTGCTTTTCCCTCTCGTTTTCTCGGAAGGCTTCCGCAAACGCTTTATATAAGTCGTAGGTTTCTTTTGCAGGATTGAACGGTGCGGTTCTGTAATATTCTGTTATGAACCATTTCTTACCGTCGATGCTTGTCAGATAAAATCTGGTATTTGGAATTGGAATGCTTCCTATCATGTTGCTCACCATCCTCCACGACTAAGGCGAACCCACTCTGTTCTCGTGCTTCTGAAAGATATAGTGTGACTAAGCGCTTCGTGGTATAGTTTGTTCTCCTGCTCTTCCCTTAACGCTTGCTTTTCCTCCAGTTCCCTGATTGTGGCGATGAGCTTGTCTTCTTTGCCTTCCGCTTCGCCTCTGGCAAAAGCTGTTTTTTCAGCTTCGTCAATACGCTGGTATCTGCTCTTCCGTTCCTTTTCAATGTAGAGCAAGCCATTGGCTACTGTGTCAAGAAACTCCTGCATCTCGGATTCCGGGATGGATTCTTGGCTTTCTTTGCTTTTGGATATACAGCAATAACCGTTATCGTCGTAATGGATGAAATAGGGAGAGTTTGGAACCTGTTGCGTTCTCATATGGTAATCCCTTCCTTCTTGTTTATTTCGAAAAACGATTGGACATTGTTTAACCATTTTTGTGCGTTAAAAATGCAAAAAATCGGTATTATTAAAGGCACTTCCGCTTACATCGATTGGATGATAGACATATACATTATGTTCTTTGTCTGTCAAAGATTCGTCGAGCGCAAGCAATTTGTCGTCCGGGGTATGGCAGCCCATCGTGTGCTTGCGTGTCTCCCACCGTGTAGGATATATATATCCATTCTCCCCAATTTCATATGTCTCCACATAAAATCCGAATTCAAACTGGGTTGGCAGTGCGAATTCGTCCGTTGAATCAACATCATCTGGTAATACTGCCGTCTGAAGGAACTTAAAACGAAAAAGAACATATGGTTTCTCTTTTGTGGCGTGAATATCCAACGGGATATAGATATGGCAAGCATCAGGTGCAGTAGTCAAATCTTTTGGAGGAACATCATATCCAACCCAAGCATCGAATGCCAAATATTTCCGGCCATTTAATTCGGACACATCATTGTAAAGAACTGGATATCCTGCTTTGAAGACATTTCTTCCAATTTTCTTAGACACTTGGCAAACTTGTTTGTTAGGATATGGGCGGCGAATTATATATTCGTTAATTCGTTCTGTACTAAAAAGGCTGTCTGTAATCCCCATTTCATGGTGGAACAGTCCATCAGTTTCTTCATCGCAATAGATGCTGTTGTTAATGATGAGCATGGCTTCCGGAACTTTACCAAACATCCGCACTATGCTGTTCTTTGTCTCGTTGTTTTCCATGAATTGTGTGTGCAGAGTATACTGCCTATAGCTACTTGTGTTTTAGGCCGCAATAAATGCCCTGCTACTCCTTTCTTTATAACGCGTTCCTTTTTGTGACGATTCGCCGGGAGTGTTTCCCGTTGCCCGCTGCTCGCCGCGTGGAGGCTGTCTTTTTTTGAGCAGCTGCGCGGATAAAACCGCGCTTTGAAATTACATCTCTGCATTGAACAGGTTGCGGAGCTTATAGGTAATATCCTCGCTGTTTCCAACAATGGATGCGGCTTCGTTAATGGAAGCGAGCTCCGACAGACTATCCGCTGCATAGTTGTAGCTGATGGTATAGATGGGAATGTTCATGCCTGCAATAATGTCCTTTGTATCAGAGAACTTGTAACCGGTATTGCTGTCACCATCCGTCAAGACAAAGATGATTGGCGTGCAATTTCCGCCGAGTTCCTGAGATTTTTTATAGATACGGTCCATTGCAACGCAAAGACCGTTATACATAGCTGTATTGCCGTTCGCGTCGAGGGAATTTACAGCACCCTTGTACAGAGTTTTTTGAGTCAGAGAGAACTGGTCAATAGGCAGGTATTCTCTGACGTCCGAATCGAAGCCAATGATACCGATATAGTTGTCGTCATTGATATACTGGATGGTGTTAATCATGGCCGTTTTCAGTGCATTGATAGGTTCTCCGCGCATTGACCCGGAAGTATCGACAACGAACTCCGCCACGATAGGAATACCGGAATCCTTTTCTTCCTTCCAGACACTCTGAGCCTGTGCGATGGTATTGCCGTCATATATCTTGCCGGTATATGCATAGTCGTCAAGACCATTAAACCCGTCCTTCGTTGCTTCTGCCTGATTCTGGGCGCAGAAGGAAACGAACGCAGCAATAACTTCCTTCTTTTCGGCCGAGATATTCCCAATGGAATACAGTGGGTTATCATGTCGTACACCGAATGGGATAAATTCATAATTGCGCTGTAAGGTCGGGTCATTCTGATAAGACTGATATTCCATTACAAGACCATCTACAACGCCCTTGTCAGCAGACTGGACCATCTGCTGTGTAGTAAAGGATACAAGCGGAACATTTGCTTGGAATTTCTGAAAATTCTCTACTGCTGCCGTATCGACGATATTATCGTTGCCGCCGCTTGCCAATGCGGAAAGCAGGAAATTAAGACCGGTGGCACTGGTATAGGGATTTGAATATCCCATCATCATTTTCCCATCGATGGTTGCATTCAGAACAGTGTTCACAGACGCTTCGCCATAGCCTGCTCGCAGCATATCCCCTGTTTTCTTGGATACGAGAATGCCTGCCACATTACCAACCAAACGGTCTGTTTCTACGGTAAGTTCTACACCTTCGTTCTTTACGAGTTCCCCAAAAAGCGTATTAGAGGGCGTATAGCATTCAGGCTGATATTTTCCTGTTGAAATATACTCAGCGGCTGTACCGGAAGGAACGGAACGCAGTGAAACGCTCATAGTCTTACCGTCCGATGTCGTATTGCGCTGTGCATTGAATTTTTTTGCTATGCTGGTCAGGAACGAATCAGAACCTGTTTCTGCCGCTTTCTCGCCGGAAGAGAAAATCTCAATATTCACATCACCGTTTCCTGCAATTACGAACGGGTAGGAGGATTCAATATCAGGGAGTTCGTCTTTTGCATCCAGAAACTCAGATACATCGAGCTGCTGCGGATTTACGGATACTTCCTGCACGCCAATGCGTTTTGTCTTGCTGTTCAAATCCGCATATGCCTGTTCCGAAGTCATTGTATTTGTACTGACGCTTGCATCACGCAGTACCGTCTGCGAAAAAAACGCCAACCACGACGCCAACGATAGCGATGGTGGCAATTACCGGAAATACACCTTTCTTTGCCATTGTTATTTACCTCCGTTCAGTGTATCGAACTGATGCATTACTTCCTTGCTGACTTTTTTATTGACCGTTTTTGATACCGCTCAAACACAGCGGTGCCGAACCGGAACCGACATAGCCGTCAACGATGCTGCTTGCATCGATATGAGAGATGTACGATTCGTCAGCATCCGGGAAAACATAGATAGAAGTTACGGAAGTTTCCTGCGGTGTTTCTTTACCATCGAACTGGTCATAGCATTCTGCTGCGAGCGTATAGCCATCACAATCCCAGACCAGCCAATAACTCTTAGCTTCTCCTACATCCTCATAAGTGGCAGCCTTCAGTTCGTCAAAAGAATTGAATGCCATACCCCCAAAGGAGGTCGTCTTCCAGTACAAGCCTGACGGGTTGCCGAAATGTTCATAGAGAGCCTCGAACTTTTCCTGCGCAGTGCTATCGTATGCCGGAAACCAGTCGAAATCGTAGATGTTGATACGGCTGTAGTACAACCCCTTATCGAACGCATCGCCAAATGTCATGTTCTCTTCTTTGGCAATATCTTCGTTCAGCATCATTGCATACGAGCCATCCGTAGCGTATGAACCGATTTGGTAGTAGTTGCCTTCTTCTCCCGTAACACAATAGTCTTGAATATTGCCGTCTATCTCCTCGGCCGCGTCGTACTCATTGCTGGTTCCTTTGATACTGTACCCTTCATCTTCTCGATTAAGAGCCATGTACCCGCTGATGGGAAGAGCTTTCAACTCCTCCAACGATACATTTACACCGTTGAAGTTAGGTGCTCCGTCCAAAGAAAGGCTCTTTGTCCAGTCATCATCATTGAGTGGATTTTCTCCAAAAGGAATGCCACTACTCGGGTCAGCTATAACTGTTGGAGTAACTGTACCGTTTGACCACTCCGGAAGATGGTCAAGCAGCGACCAGTTTTCCCTTGCCGGTGTCGTCTCTGTACTAACAGACGAAGCGGTGTTGCTTTGAGTCTGTGTCGTAGGTGTCTGTTCTGAAGCGTTGTTCTGCTGGTGTGCAGCGCATCCAGTCAGAAGTATGGTTGCTGCAGCGACAGTAGCAATAGCACGAATTTGTTTTTTCATAGTTTTCTCCTTTACTTTAATGCATCAAATCGACGCATCACTTCTTTACTGATTTCTTCGTCTTGTTTAATGTCATTAGCCGTTTTGCTGATAACAGAATCCAACTTTGACATTGCGAGCACAACATCCGTATCCCACGGGTTTTGCGCCGAACGCTGATTCAGTGCATAGGCGAGCGAGTCGAGTCTTAAAATCAACCGTTCGTTATCATGTATTACTTTATTTATGGTATCTATAATCCCACTATAGATTTCCTTCTTTTTTTGGGCTGTTTCCTTATCTCCGAACGAAATTGTGCCTTTGCAAAATGCTTTGTATTCATTTTCGTCGAACATGGACGCAGAACGAATCGCGTCATCCAAACGGTCATAAAAAATCTTCTCCGCTGACGCGAGTAATATCAGACATTTTGCCTGCTCACCTGAAGTCTTGCTGTCCTGTGTCATGCTGTATGCTGTCGCCATCTTCTGTCCGAACCGTCTGACTTGATACCGCATCTGGTCTGCCTGTTCCGAGAATATGGTTTTCGTTCCGACTACAGCATTGATTTGTGTCAGGTATTTCTCTTCTTTAGATTCTGCCTGCGTGTCTGTTTCACTCTGCTTTTTTTCTCTTTTCTTCTCGGTTTGTTTATAGATGATATGCACACACAAAAGGAGGAAAAGGACAGGAACACCGTACTGCGCGAGCAGCACAAAAAACAAAGGTGTACCGTGCATATACTCTACGGCATAATAGGTATGGATGTATGCCTCGACCATGTATACGATGGCCGCCGCAATAATAAGTAAGCTGATACTGAACATTTTGTGTTACCTCTCGAATTATAGGTAAACCTCGCCGCTTGGAAGAAGGACTCCGCAGATATTCTCAAGCGGGATGAAATCGAGCGCATCTTGTATAGAGAAGAACGGTTCGGCGCTCGGATTGACCCAGAGTTCTCCGTCACGCAGATACAAGCCATCTTGTTTGAATGTATTGATGTATGTCAGAGAGAACACATCACAATGGGCAACGACCGGCTTTTCATCCTTTGCTTGACGCTTGATAAGCAATTTGACATCCTTGTAATCCTTGATGAGTTTAAACAGCTTTTTGATGCGGAGATACTTTTCGTCAGATTCGATGCTATCTGCGAGAATCCGTTCTATGACTTTTTCGTAAACAACAGTTTCCTTCATGCTCCTGTCATCGACGACATCGTAATAGTCGTTTTTGTATTTACGCATCTGCAGCAGCGATTCGAGCCAATTATCTTTGTCCGCAAGCCAAAAAGCGTACGCGGCTTCATCGCAAAGATTGGCGTTTATGATAAAACGCTCAACCATATTCACTTTCTCTCCCGTCACGAAACTATGCGCAGCGGAAATCGTTGCATCTCTTATCTCCTGCTCTGGCCGTTGCACGAAAAACAAAGCGACGCTTGCTTCTGTGGGAATATACTTGTTGCGAATATACTCCTCTATCTTGTTCTTCATCATCTCTTTTAGATTCTCAGGCATATCACCCGCCTCGAATCCAAACAATCTGAGCTGTTCAACATCTTCCTTCTTGGCATCAAACAAATAAAATGTCTCATTGTCTACAATGTAACCCATAAAATTGAGCTCATCGTGGAAAAGACTGATGTTTTCTTCTTCCTGCCCATCCTGAATATCGCTCACTGCGCTGTAAAGAAGTTCTACCTTATGTTTTTTCTGAATCATGGGTTTGCGGATGAACTCTGCGTAAAACGATACGCCTTCTATCTTGTCGCTCAATATTCCGGCAATATAGATTTGATTGGAGTCTGCAATGAATGCTGTCAGGACTTCTTTTGTCAAAATTTTCATGCTATTTTCCCCTCTTAGGCTTGCACCAATCCGGTAACTGTAAAAACGAGTAATGATGCAACGAATAAGACCGAGCAAGCAAAAACCACTCGGTAGGTGACGCTGTGGATTTCATCCAACTGCCGTATTTTATTTGTCAGTTCATCAATTTCGTTTTCTGCTTCGTCAAACTGTCTATGTTCCTCTTCCGTCAAAACGAGTGTTTCATAAGCACCCTTGTTGTTGAACTCATCTTCTGATTCCGGGTTATTTTTGGGTTTTGTCTTGAACCGCTTTACGGCTTTTTCGTGCCAGCGTTTGCTCTTTCTTGCAAGAACGGCTTTCTTGGTATCTCTTTCTTTGATTTTTTCCTGCAACACCTTCCCGGATACCACATAGCAGACAAGTGCTGCGATGCAGACCGCTGCTATTATCAGGACGATACAAAAAATCATCTTCATGACTCACCTCCGCAAATATCCGATTTTTCATCCTCATCTTTGACGAGGTTGAGCTTCTCAAATGGAATTGTAAGATAGTCATATAGCGTTTCAGCTGTTGGCATATCGTAACGCATCCGACGACCATCCTGAAAGTCATACCAGATACACTTGCGTACATCTTCGTAGAGCCACCACTGAATGATGTCGGCTCTATCGTTCAATTCTTCTTTGAGAATTCGCAGCAGGGCAGTCAGATACAGATTGTTGACATCAAAAACTACGGATGTATCGCAGATTTTATTGAGTGCATCGCCAAACTCATTCATTCTCGTATCCTGTGTCTGAATATCTGCGACAGTCTTACAAAATAGTTCTTTGGAAATCACTCGTATTGTCCTCCATGAAATTTGATTTTTGTTTATGGCTAATATTGATTTCCGTGCTGATTCGTGCTAAAATAAATATGATTGAAATAAGAACGGAGAAAGTTACGTCTAGGAGCACAACTCCGCATTGCAGTTTATCAAAATTGTATAAACTGCGTTACAGTAAACAGAAAGCCCTGTCCTTTACGGATGGGGCTTTCTTATTTCTTATTCAACACGTGTATATCCGTGGTCAGCTAACCACTTATGTACTTCATTCGTGACGTCTACCGTATCGATGGAATAGCTGTTAACTCCAAGCTTTCCATTGGAAAGATTCATGCCGATATTGTAAATGAGCTTGTGGCCTTTCATTTTGCCGATGGTCGTTGTGCTTCCTACGGCGAATGTTTTGACTCCGACGCCGAGTTCCGAGTTATTCTCGTAGTCCAGCTCTTTGTAAGTAAAATTGTCTTGTACGAGAATCAGTTTTTTGAAAATCTGATGACTCTGCAAGATGCCATTATGAATGGAAAGGCAGTTTTGCCAATCGGCTTCAAAATCAATCCAGTTCCCGAATGTGGAAGCTGTCAATGGAGCATTAGGACTCTGATTGATGGCTGCCGCCTCTTGAAGTAGTAACTTCTTGGGCGTCTTGCATTCCGCTACCGGATAGTTAATTTCACCTTTACTTAGCATCTTAGCAAATGCTTTGACGGCAAGCTTGCCAAAGATAACGCAAAAACATCCGCAGAAACCAAAAAATGCGCCAAGCAGATAGAATACAAGTGTTGCCGTATGGATGCTTTCTGGGTCGTATCTCTGCGCTGATGCCTCCGAGATGACAAGGCCAATCGGAATCAGCAGTAAGATAATGCCGAAAATTATAAAGGCGATTCCCATTGTTACCCACATCCGACCCGTACCTGCCGGGGTCGCATATTTCAGTGCTCTTTTCCGTTCTTTCTCAGACGGAATCATCTTATCCTTTTTGGCTGCCATGATTTCCTCCTCCTTTTAATCGTGAAATGCCGAGGTACCCAAGCTCCTGCACCTGCCGCAGCAATATACTCTGCAAAGTTCTTGTCCGGTATCGGCAGCGTGCCATCAATCTTTCGGCCACTATCCAAACATTTCTGAGATGCTTTTTTATTGCGTACCGCTTCCATTTTTCATATTTCCCGCAGATGGTACTCTCAAATACCACACAGCAATTACTTTATCATCGTCATTATCAAAGAACGACCAGTATGTCTGCGCATCTGCATATAGATAATGGCCGAGAACACATATACAGCAGCGTGTCTCGTTTGTCTGCAAAAATTCTTTTAGCCGTGGGCGTTCGTGCTTTTTGAAATCTATCCTTTTTGCAATAGGAAGATACTCGCGAGCAAATTGGTTCATATCCCTTAGTCTCAAGTACCCGTCATATCTCATTCCTTCCGGTTTGATAATCGTAAACGGCCATGTATGTATATGGTCATACGCTGTACCCACACATGTGACAGAACATGGCTGTCCGAGATACTTCTTATCTGGTTCTTTGCGAACAATTTCTTTTGCCATCGTTTTACAAAACGCGTTATTCAGCGTTTCTCCTTTTTTGTGTTTACTCGATTCAGGTGTAACGTGGAATAAACATAAACTCCCAATTTCCGCTTTTCGCGTTATATCTTCGCACAACTGTGCCGTCACGAATAAAGATGACACCGTTTCTTTTGATAAGTGGTTGTTCTTCACCAACGAACTGCATTGATTCCAGCTCCTCGATGGTGTAGTTCTGCCTGAGCAAAGTTTCGGTTTCTTGATTTTCATTGACGCCGACGAAGCGTTTTGCGCCAAGAATAGAGCTTGCTGCAAATTCAAACATTGCATCTGCACCTCCTTTACTGTGTAATAAAACAATAATCTATGTGTTTTCTTCGAAATTCCGGGGCTTTACTTTTTTCTTGAGATAATTATCTATATTTAATCCTTGACGAGATGTTTTTCTTTGCTTTTTTATTGAGTGCGCAGAACTGTGTAAACAATGCTTGGAGAGATATTGTACTTGGAAGCAATCTCTGTAATTGGAATATTCGGATGTGTCTTCACATCTGCTATGATTTTCTTGTTGCGTTCAATTATCTTCGCACGACGCAAAGTTAACACGCCAGATACGCGATGACTTACATACTCATCAGAATGACTCAGAATCTTATAAACTCTCGCACGGCTCAGATTATACTTCTTTGTCAACTCGGTAGCCGAAACGCCGTTGCGATATTCATCAATGATTTGCCGGTTTCTATCTGGAAACGGGCTTCTGGACTTTACAGCAGTGCGCTCATATTTTCTGTAATCCAGCTGCCGTAGAATACTATAACAATGATAACTGCTCAGCTGATACTTTTCAGAAATCGCCTCTACAGACATTCCTGCAACATAATCGTTAAGTATCTGCTCGTTCCGCACCTTTATGTTTTCGTGGTTCACAAAGCTGCCCTCTTTTCTTTATTCCTTATTTATACTCACGTAGTCATCATCATCTGTGGACAATGCGCTCAGATTTATCGTCTCGCTTTCCGGAATCAAAGTTGCCCTTACAACATATCTCTGATTCGTTGCCCCATAATATCCGAACGGATAACAGGTATACATGTACAGCCTGTCATCTGAGTCTCCGAGATTCACAAGTACAGTGCCGTCACTCGCTACAATCGTTCCAGCCTCTGCCGTTACATTCCCGCTTCGGCAGGAATCGACCTCATAGGCGTATCGGCCATATTCTGTTGCTACGGTAAAAATATCCCCGACACTTGCGTATTGTAACAGTGAAAACACGCTGCTATTGTGTGCTGCAAGAAGATGACATCCGGGGTACCCGATTTGCGAGGTACCCGTATACTCATAAACACCTTGCGCGGTGTTTATCATGGACTGGTCGTCTCCCCAATATAACCTGCTACTGAGTCCAATTTCGTCACAAGTTATAGATGCGTAGCTTTGCCCATAGGTTGGTGTAGATACCTTACTCCACACATATGTTGTTGAATTCAGGACTCTCTGTCTTTCTTCTTCCTGTTGAACTGCCAGTTTTGCAGCTTCTTCTTTTTGAACAATTTGATGCTTGGCGTTTTCGAGCATTACCTCAACGGGATACCTTGCAATGTCTCTTCTCAGAATCTCCCTTTGGAATTCAAGAACTGTATCTACCGTTTGCGTCTGCGTATCTTTCTGTAATAGCCCTTTTACGCTGACATTATAGCTGCCGATAACTCCGACAACCAGTACAGCCAGCGCAATGACTTTTGTTTTGATAGTTACATGTCCCATTTTATCCCTGTCTCCCCTACCCTGTTTCTATGGGATAAGGTACCCGTTTTATGAGGTACCCGTTCATCGCTCTTGTTTTTTGAA
>PVMO01002850.1_pt1 | contig 10640 bp, 10 predicted proteins | sample 1853421 | NCBI WGS metagenome assembly PVMO01 (sample SAMN08533511, study PRJNA380276) | Human gut metagenome, whole genome shotgun sequencing project.
AGCTGACATATTTCTTAGGTTGAGGGGCATACTGTGCCATCTCACGAAACTTTCTTTGCGCTGAGCGGATATAGGCTCCTTTGCTCACTACAAAATCGTCAACTTTTTCAGTAGGGACATCTGAATTAGCCGAAACATAAACCTTACAATCCTTATGAACCCGCAAATTCAGATTTTTCACCGGCTTCTGTTCCAGAAGATAGTGAATCTCGTTATTTTCGTATAAAACAGTTCTTTCCTGTACCATTGCTGTCAAAACCTCCGAAGCGCCACTGTTTTGACATTTTCAATGATTTTATCGATGGTGTCAAAAGACAGTTTTAATCCCCGCTCTTTCTCGTAGTCATAAAAAAGATCATCAATATCCTGCGAGATTCGGTCGTGGATTGTTTTGTTGTTGGTCCAGTCTACCTGACTGTGGTCGGCCACAATTTTTGTAATCTCTTCCGCAATCTCTGCAACAAAATCAGGAGAAACTTCCGCTTCTTTTGCTTCGTCAAACACCGCAGAAAGAACACCGTAAAATGCTTGGGCATGAACATTATTCTTAATGGATTCCGGATAGGTTACGCTGCTCTTTCCGGCGTGATAATCTTCCATGATGGTACGCATCTTTGCCAGATATTCCGCCTCGGAGATCACCTTTTCCTTGTACTGATCCAATGCATCCTTAATCCGCTTGGAGAAGCTGTCGTAATAGGCAGGATTCTCTTGATACTTTTCGCTGATGCTGCGGGTCAATTTGCTGGTAATAGCATCTGCCTTTGCTCGAAGAGATCCCAATTCCTCCAATTCCCGTTCAAAGTCATCCTTGTTCAGAATATCGATGGGGTTAGTAATTTGTTTCAGACCAGCTACTGAAAGGTGTGTATCAAGAAGATTTTGCATCAGCGGCTCATATTCCCGGTTATCAATGGCATCACAATAACGGATTTTCACGCTGCGGCGCACCTTAGAGAAAAAGATAAAAGTGTTTTGATACTGCTTCAATTCATCTTTCGGAACGGCTGCATACGTCTGTTCCGCATTCAGCACTATATTCAACGCTTTGCCAAGAGCACAGAGGAGATGATAAAAGTTCTCTCGCTTCTTATCGTCAGCAAGAAACACTTCCACTTCTTCGGTGTCGCGTGGATTTTTCAAGTCTGCAAACAATTCTGTCAACCGAGTATAGGCTTCCCGCAGGCCAGCCACAGATGACATGACATCCACCACGACACCCTTCAGGTCTCCGCTGTCAAAGTTCTCCAGCCCGGCACCACTGTACAGATCCATAGCGGTATCCAACTTTTCAATCAGTCCACGGTAGTCCACGATCAGGCCGTAGTCCTTGCCTTCATATAGACGATTGGTGCGGGCAATAGCTTGGAGCAGACCGTGTTCTTTCAACTCTTTGTCAATGTAGAGCACCTGGCAGATGGGGGCATCAAAACCGGTAAGCAGCTTACTGCACACAATAAGAATATCGATGTCCCCTGCGCAGAACTGGTTCTTCATTGCCTCTTCGTAGGCATCTGCGTCACCGTAGCGGTTTATCATTTTATTCCAGTAGGCAATGACCTTATCGTCGGCCCCCTCGTCTATATCGTCTACACTTTCCCGCAGATCAGGCGGTGAGATCACCACGGCACAGTTCAAATCCCCAAATTGCTCAAAACACTCCAGATACCGAATCGCATCCCGCTTGTAGTTAGTGGCCAGCATAGCCTTAAAGCCGGTATCTTTGTACCCATCAATGAAGTGCTCATTGATGTCCAGAGCGATCCGCTTGATACGGGCATCGGTGGAGGTCAGGCGGCGAATACTGCTCCATTTCCGGGAAAGGTCATCTCGCTGCGCTTCCGTCAGCCGTTTGGTGGTCTGTTTAAACCAGAGGTCGATATTTGCCTCGTCCACATTCTGTTCCACAAAGCGGCCTTCGTAAATGAGCGGCACAATGGCTCCGTCATCCACACCATCCTTGATGGTATATTTATGGATCAGCTTTCCGAACTTCGCCATAGTGTTCTTCTCTTTTTTCATCAAAGGCGTTCCAGTAAATCCAATATAGCAGGCATTGGGAAACACCGCCCTCATTTTAGTGGCCAGCAGGCCATAGTTGGAACGATGGCTCTCATCCACCAGCAGAAACACATCCCGCGAAAAATTCTTGTGCTCCATTTTTTCAGCGGTGTTGAACTTATTGATGATGGTAGTGACTACATCCGCCTTGCCGCTATTCAGCAGTTCTACCAGATTCCGTCCACTGGTGGCTCTGGCTGGATTGAGGCGGGTATGAGCAAAGGTGGCGGCGATCTGGCGATCCAATTCCTTACGATCAGTAACAACAACCACTTTCGGATTGCAGGCGGACAGTTCCATTAAGATATACTTTGCCAACATAACCATGGTCAGGCTCTTACCGCTGCCCTGGGTATGCCAGATAACGCCGCTTTGTCGGTTTCCCTTTTCATCCTGCTGTTGAATGGTCTTGATAATCTCTTTGATGGCGAAATACTGATGATACCGGCAGATTTTCTTTACATTGGCGTCAAATAGCACAAAGTACCGGATCAGTTCCATAACTCGTTCTTTGCTGAACAGAGAAATTAAATTCCGGTCCTGCTCAGTGGGGGTACGGTCAGTCACATGCTGGGCCAGTGCATCTTCCAGAAAAGCAGTGTCCTGTTCCTTCCACACATTCCAGAATTTTTTCGGCGTGCCGGTGGTGGCATACTTCACAGCGTTTTTATTGGTCGCCATCACAATCTGGGCAAACTTGTAGAGCTGTGGGATATACTCCTTTTGCTGGTTGCGAATGTTCTGCTCCACGGCCTGTTCTACACTGACCTGCGGGGCTTTACACTCAATGACGGCGAAGGGGATACCGTTGATAAACAGCACGATATCCGGTCGGGCATTGTGAAGCTTGTCCCGGCTGTCTACTGCAAACTCCTCGGTAACATGGAACAGGTTGTTCTCCGGATGTTCCCAGTCAATGTATTTCAGGTTGAAGCTGAGAGTTTTACCCTCGCCCACAGTCTCTGGATAGCTTTTGCCCAGTAGCAGGGCGTCATAGATTTTTTCACTGGAGCGGACCAGGCCGTCAGTTAAAGGCTCGTCCAGATCTTCCATAGCACGCTCAATGTTGGCGGCTGAGAACTCGTTTTCCGCACCGGCGAAGGCGTAGCGGTTGAGCCGCCGCAGCTGTCCTCGGAGAATGTCTCTCAGTAGTACATGGTATCGGCTGCCCCTCTGCGCCTCGCAGTCCTCCGGGGATATATAGGTATAGCCCATGGACCGCAGCAGATCAATGGCCGGTTGTTGGCTGATATTCTTTTCTAAGTACAAGGATTTGTCCATGGTTGCCTCCTTTCGGAAATATCAGTAAAAGCAGGAATAGCGGGGCGGGAAATCCCGCCTCGCTCTCCTGTCTCTGGATTTACTTTTCTTTGCGGACTCCCTTAAAAGGAGTGCCATCCTTTTTGACATCCATAAAACGACCGGTGTCACTGTCTCGCTTTACCCATTGTTTTGTAACAGGGTTGAAAGTCTGAGAACGGTCTTTTACCGCACCGTTTCTATGTCCGTCACCGCTGGGGGGATTGGTTGCCATGCGTTTTCACCTCCTTTCAATACCACCTGTGCATGGCAAAATAGGAAAGGGTTGCCTCACAAATCTCCTCAGGAGACTTGCCGTGGTCAATAATTTCTTTCAGGTCAGACTTCATCTTTTCCGTGTAATTCTGCCCATTGTCCACAACCTTCTTTAGCAGTTCTTTGAAGGTATGTTCCTGCATTTCTTTTTCCGTCATGTTTTCACCCTCACAATGCCCGTCAGCAAAAGCTGTACCAGAGCTTTTTTCTTTTGTTTTTCCTGTTCGATGTCCTGCCGGAGCAGGCCAATTTCTCGGTCAGCAGCAGAAAGGACTTCAGCAATGGCAGTTTGTTCTTTCGTGTCCGGTGGATAGCAAACCTTGATTTTCTTAAAATTCTCATATTTTAAGTTTCGAGTATCGTCTACTAAGCCTTGTGAAAAACGATAAAACAGGAAGATAATCTCCGGCGTTTTGAAAAGATACGCAAAGTACTTTGCGTTAATTGATGAACTTGGCTTCAAAATTGTATAAGCCGGACTAACAATCCCTTCATAGTTGGAATATGCCGAAACTCCTTGCCACATCCGCATCGTGTTATATCCAATATCTCCAGTGCAAACTCTCAAGTATTTTGACTTGTCCTCGCTGGAATTGTCTTTCAAGTCCAACTCTTTTCTTGGAATGATTCCTTGCGTTCCCGTAATAGACAACATCTCTAAGCTTTCGCAGTTTGTTTCTTTGCGTTCAAGAAACAACTTGCCCAGACGATCTGTCTTCCACTCCCCACTAAACCCCGGAAGACGCTTTTTGCCTGTCAAAAGCTGCTGCATAAGATACTTTTTCTGTCGCTGCTTTTCGACAAGGCGCTTTTCTTTCAGCTCAATCACCTTGTCCTGGGTAGTGAGGATAGCAGCAATTTTTTGTTGTTCTCCAATGGGAGGCAGTAAAATTTTACTTTTCAAAAAGCGCTCTTGTCCCAGTGTTTTGTTTCGCCCTGCTCCTCCAGGAGATGCTGCCTCCAGAATATCGGTTCCCCGCTTTGTCAAAAAATAAGAAATCAGGTAATCGATATCAACTCTATCGTTTACAGGACGGTACATCGGAAAACGGTGAGATCCAATCATTCCTACTTCAGATTGTGTGGTCTTTCCGATTGCCTGTTCCCATGCGAAAACAATATTCACTATAAAGCAGTCCGGCTCAATCCAAAAGACGGACTTATTACCTAGCGCTGCACCTGTAACGGGTTCTTTATAAAAGATACCCTTTCCATGAGAACGGATACCAATTTGAGTGTACAATTCGTTAGGCTTAACCTCCACCGGTCTCTCTACACGGCTGAGGCATTCTCCAAGCATGTGCACATCCCAATCAACAGGGAGAATGCCTGCTTTTGTTTTTTTATATCCTTCAGGAATCTCACTCCGGCATAGTTGCTCGATTCGTTGTTTGATTTTTGGTGTCATTTCCGCTGCTCCTCTTTGCTTTTCGCGATTCCCACAATCTCGTTCAATAGGTCCTCTTCTTCATGGCGTGTAATGTACCATTTATCAAGGAGCATTTCGATCAGCCGCAACAGTTTTTTAGCCTCGTCTGGCTCAATGTCAACGATTAAATTGACATCTTTCTCCATGTGAGCGCCAATATTGCCGATTTTGCGCAATCCATCAATAGCCTGCCACTGGATTAGATTTACTTTCCCTTTTAATTGTGTAACCTCGGCATTCAAATTTTTCTCTTTGATTCCCCAAAAATCATGAATCATTCCTTGTAAGCAACGCCGTAGTAGTGTAGCAGCCGCTTTGGGGCTCCGCTCAAGAATCAAATTTGCCTCTTCATAATCTTTGCGGATTTGCTCTGGAATATAGTCGGGATAGTGCTTCATTGTGACTTGTGGCAGAATGTCAAATTGTTCCTGGGTTTCTGCATTTAAAGATGTTACGCATATTTTCCCACAATCCTTATTCGCACATCTAAAACTGTGAATTATGTAAGAAGCGTATTGATCTGCTGCTCTTACACCTCCATAGAGAAAGGCAAATCCGCTGTTCGTAACATTATGTCTGCCGGAAAAAGCTTGTACCTGCCCACAATATGGACATGTATATGTTTCTTTGTTAAAATCTACATTAATCATGGAATCCTCCGCTATCGTTTCAGCCGCTTCACATCCGCAGTCAGCTCGTCCACATCATCCGCCGCTTCCAGCGCCCGGCGGTGAGCATCGTACTGCTCATATTGCGCCAGCGCCAGTTTTTCCGCAACCTCCCGCTTCACAGTTCCGAAATTCTCTAAAACTTCCCGACCATTGAAACGCAGAAAATCGCCTAGCTTGCTTTCCCAGTCTGCCATGTGCATAGGGATGTGTCCTTTGGCCTGCAGCTCCGCATAGTCCAGATACATATTCACAATCAGATTCAGCGTACTGATCTCCTCGTGGGTCATATAGTTTTTCGCTACTGTCACATCGCCCCGGCGCACCTTGACTCCCTTAAAAGAAGTGAGTCCCATGTTATCCTTGGAAGCATCGGCCCGCTTGGCAATGAGCTCCGGCGCAGTGTAGCCCGTGGCAGCATATTCCAGCTTGTTCTGAACCGATTTGAAGAAGTTCTGAGCGACCTGGCTTTTGCTGTCGTAGTCGACCGAGAGGGCGAATATCTCCTTGACCTTCTGATACACCCGCTTCTCACTGGCCCGGATATCCCGGATGCGCTCCAACAATTCATCAAAGTAGTCGGCACCAAATTCACGGGGATTGCGCAGCCGCTCGTCATTGAGGGCAAAGCCTTTCTTCATATACTCGGTCAGAACACTGCTGGCCCACCGGCGGAAGTGTATGCCCACATTGCTGCGTACCCGGTAACCAACGGCCAGAATCATGTCTAGATTGTAGTAGTCGCGCTCTCTGGTTACCTGCCGGGTTCCTTCAGTTTGAACTGTTCGGAATTTCCGAACAGTTGCTTCGGGTTCCAATTCTCCATCTTTAAAAATATTGCTGATATGCTCACTGACGGAAGACTTGGCTACCTGGTAAAGCTCACACATTGCTTTTTGAGTCATCCAGATTGTATCTTCCTCAAAATAGACATCAATCTTGGTGTCGCCCTTTTCGTTTTGATAAATCAGAATTTTTCCGGTGTTCTCTAACTCATTACTCATAATCCCAGCTCCTCCAAATATCGCTTCATCTGTGCCTGTACCTCAGCCAATTCCGCCTCAATATTAGCAATATTCCGTTGCACCGCATCAATATCCACCAGCTCCTCTTCCTCAAAGGTGTCCACATACCGAGGGATATTCAGGTTGAAGTCGTTCTCCTTAATCTCGTCGAAGGAGGCCACATAGCTATACTTATCCTCGTTCTGTCGTGCTTGATAGGCATTGACAATGCGTTCAATATCGCTGTCCCGCAGGATATTTTGATTCTTACTCTTTTCAAAGTTCTCGTCCCCAGAGGCGTCGATGAACAGCACATCCCTGTATGTCCGGTTCTTTTTGAATACCAGAATACAGGCAGGGATACCGGTGCCGTAAAACAGGTTAGCAGGGAGGCCAATGACTGCATCCAGCAGATTCATTTCCACCAGCTGACGGCGAATTTTTCCCTCGCTGGCTCCACGGAACAGAACACCATGGGGCAGCACCACTGCCATGCGGCCGTTTTCCGCATCCAAGCTGGAGAGCATGTGCAGCACAAAGGCGTAGTCGCCTTTGGAAGTAGGAGGCACACCCCAATCGAAACGGTGGTATTGATCCAGTTCAGCAGACATTTTCTTCTTGCCCTTGCTGTCCGCTTCGGCCTCTGAGAGGAATCCACTGTTCCACTTATCCAGACTGAACGGCGGATTTGCCACCACAACCTGGAACTTCATCAAATTATCATCCTCAACGTTCTGAGGATTGGAGAGGGTATCGCCCTGCCAAATTCTAGCATCATCCACACCGTGCAGGAACATATTCATAGTGCAGAGAGCCCAAGTCTGAGCGTTGAGCTCCTGGCCATAGATAGCCACCTTACCACTGGGTACTTTTTTATAGGCTTTCAGCAACAAACCTCCGCTGCCACAGGTAGGGTCGTAGATCCGGTCGTTCTCCTTGGGCTGCACCAGAGAGGCCACCAACTCAGAGACCTGGCTTGGGGTGAAGAACTCGCCGCCCTTCTTTCCGGCATCAGAGGCAAACATGGCAATCATGTACTCGTAGGCATCTCCGATGATATCGGCAGAACCTAGCTGACTGGGGCGTAGGTCCAGACTGTTGAAATCCTCTAGCAAGTTACGCAGGGTAGCGTTCTTCTCTTTGGGTTCACCAAAATCCACTTGGGAGTTAAAGTCAATGGCCCGGAATACATTGCGTAGCTTTCCGCTGTTATGTTCCTCAATATGGTTCAGCGCCACATTGATTTTCTGACCGATTTCAGCATCGTTCCGCTTGGCATAGAGATAATCGAATGTGGACTGCTCGTCCATTGCAAATCTCTCACGGCTCATAGCCCGTTCCACCCGACGCATATCGCCGTCATACTGTTTGATGTACTCCTCGCGCCTCTCTTTAGAAACATCGCTGAGATACTTCACAAACAACATGGAGAGGATATAGTCTTTATAGCGAGAACTGTCGATCTTGCCGCGGAAACTATCACAGGCGTTCCACAAAACCTGCTCAATATCTTTTCTTGTTGTCATCTTTATTTCCCTTTCTTTGCTCTTTTGTACGCCCGATTTAGTACGCCTGTATAATACTTTTCTTTTTCATCTGCCAAAGCCCTAAGTAATTGGCGTTCTCTTTTGGACAACAGATTAAACTGGGAGATTTTGCGCTGATCCTCCACTGAAAGAAGGGCCAATTCAAAGTTAGCTAAAAATCTCGCGTTAACTGCGCCAAGCATATTGCTGGTTGCATTCTCGTAAATTTTTCGTTTTATCTTTTCTGTATTCAGCAACCAAAAAAGATACTCTGGCAATAGGCACTTATCTTCAACTCGAATTACTACAAAATTTGAGGAAATCACCATTCCAGATGTAGTCTCATCAATCAGAACTGCTGTATAGGGAGCTGTAAGACGGACAATGATATCTCCGCTTTGCGATAGGTATTCTTCTTTCAGTGGTTCTTTTGCTTCATAGATATCCGCCTCATTCAATTGAATCGTCCCGTCCTGCTGGACACACCGCAGATTAATCAAAGGATATCGATACTCACTTGACTCTTTGGCCTGTTTTCTTGACAAGACCAGGCCGCTGCGAACACTCGCAAGGTCATGCAATTTCATTCCTTCACCTCGTTTGTCATGGTCTATAAATAACAAGTTCATTTTAAAAAAATTTCTCTCTCGAGTTACTCTCATTATATGCTAACCAGTCGAATTTGTAAACAATAAAAATTGTCATGGTCACAAAATAACAATCCCCTGATGTGCTTAACTTCTGTCGTTCACATAGCTGACGCTTTTTAGGTAGTTGGCGATGTCGCCATCCAAAATCAGCTCCGTATTGGCCAGCGGATCATTATAGATCAGCCAGTCCGATTCTGACCGCTGGTACATGCTGTTTGCCACCTCATTTTCCACAGCGACGCAGTCAATGGAAAGCATCGTCCCGTCCTCCATGTACATCTCCACGCAGGCAGTGTCCGGGTTGAACTCACAGGACAAAATCTTTCTCATAGTCGTTACCTCCTAATACTTAAATTTCGGTTGATTTTCCGCAGCGGTACAAAGTCCGTTTCGTTAATTTTAGAATCTGGCAAGCAATGCGTGTGGCTATCCACACACAAATCCGGCAAGCAATGCGAGTGTTAATACACACTCACATTTCCTGCTGTCTGCTTGTTGAGGGCAGCGCCCCCAAGCCCCTTGAACACAGAATTTCATTCTGTGGCTGCGCGTTCTGCGAACGCTTTCAAAGGGTACGCCAAAGCGCCGTTCCCTTTAAGATGCCCTGGAACAAATCGTTCCCCCCTTATTGCCTGATGGCTGCCGTAAAACACAGTAGCCCTCGCTTGATGTGTAGGCAAAATGCCTACCTATCGTTCTCTTTTACTCCGCATCCTGTGTTCTGCTTTTTTGCATGGTGTGTCGTGAAACGCGACATACTATGGTGATTTTGGGGCACCCTAAAATGGGGTACCTTTTGGGATAATGGGGTGGCAAAACACCACCTCATCCGAGATACTTTTTAGCGGAATTTCTTTGCCCAAACTGCCGTCAGCCATTCCTTTTGCCAGAAAAAAACAGGAGCGTGCCACGCTCCTGTCCTTACAAATATAGAGAAAACTTTTGTGCTAATCTCATCGGTGAAATTAGTCCAAACGGAAACTTATCTCACCACCGAAAATCTGGGAATACTCCACGCTTATCCAGGTATGCCTGCCGGGCCTGCTCCCGTTCTTCTGCGGTGGGTGCAGTCTTATATTTTGCATACAGTTCATGCCGCACCAGCGCATCTAACTTTTGCTCCAGCCCCTGATGAATTTCCTCGGCATAATCATCGTCATAGGCCAGATGATACTCCACCAAAGCTACAAAAGGATCATAGGGAATTTGTACACTTTTCATATTCATTTCCTTTCCGCGACGGTTGCGACGATAGCGACGGTGTTTTTGACGGTATCATTTTCACCGTCGCGACCGTCGCTATCGTCGCGCCCCTTATTCTTCGGTTACTTCACAGGCGGTTGATTCTACCAGCATATAGGTCAATTTCACTTGCCGACCGGAATGTTTGGCCTTATTTTCATAGCCAACATGATATTCCTCCAGCAGCCTGCCTGCTTTGACATTCAGGTACTTAGTGAGGGCGTTGGAGGCCATTCCCGTTTGGATGGCTTCAGCCAGTTCGGATGGAGAGCCGATCCACTCCCGGCACTCAAGGGAAACCAACTTTGCAACCGCATCCAGCACCGGGTCCGGCGGTTCTTTATACAGCTCGTTTTCCATGCGCTCCAGATTCCAGATCTGGGTCTGCGGGTCCTTCTTCAAGTAGAGGATCTGATCCGGCTGATCTCGTCCCACCACCTTAATAGTGGCGTCCAGTTCCGTGCGCTTTTTCTTCTGCATCAGCA
>PVMO01011216.1_pt1 | contig 10614 bp, 9 predicted proteins | sample 1853421 | NCBI WGS metagenome assembly PVMO01 (sample SAMN08533511, study PRJNA380276) | Human gut metagenome, whole genome shotgun sequencing project.
CTTACGTTATTAGTTGCCACGTGATTGGTGATCATCGTACAGACGACTTAGAGACAACGTCTAGCATGCTCACCTACTCCGGCTTTATTGGAGTAGGTGAGCATGCTAGACGTTGTCTCTAAGTCGTCTGTACGATCATCACCAATAACGTGGCAACGAATAACGTAAGCCTGTGGAGGCTTCGCCCCAAAGTACAGGCTAAACCCTCCGAGTTGGTCCTTGACCTCGAACGTAGGCGCCTCTAACTGTGGCAAGTTATACGAATACGTTGCCGGGGTTGAGTACTTGCCTAGCGTACTTCGCGCATACAAGTACACCGTACCACTTCGTTTCGTAAGCAGTAGATTAGCTGAGGTACCTTTCACCTTCGCAAGTAATGCGTTGGTATCCTTACCTGGGTCATTATCCGTGCGTAATTCGTAGTAGTCCACGTCAGCGTTTAATACATCGTTCCATGATGCGGTGGCGTGGTCCTTAAAGGCTACCGTGAAGTTTTTAGGCATATCCGGTACTTCGTCCATCGCCTTGACTACGACGTCAACTACCTGAGCCGTATCGGAACGATTACCGAACCTATCCACGGCTACGGCCTTAACCTCGTACTCTTCACCAGGGCCCAAAGCCTTGATAATAACCTGGCTGTTACTGCTACCCGCATACTGCCAATCTTGACCGGTGATAGCTTGGCCGTTCTTAGATTTGAGCTTGTACCACACCTCAGCACTATCAAAGTTGCCAGGATTAGCCGGTGGCTCGAACATCACTTGAAGGTCATAGTACACGCTCTTATCGGCGGTTAGGTTGTATCGACTAATGACGTGTAGGTTCTGCACGTCACCAGGCGCTTGCATCTTAGGAATCACGATTTCCTTAGTAACCCCTGTAGTGAGTTGTCCTAAATCGTTAATCGCTTGCACCCTAACCTCGTAAGTAGCGCCTAATAGTACATCGGATATCTCCGTGCTATTAGGTGATGCGGGGAAGTTCCCCACGTATTTCCAGGTATCACTTTTAGCGTTCCGATAGTTAACTACTACGTTGGTTATCTTGCCATCACGAGGTAGTTGCCAACGGACGGCGATTCGTGAGTACATAATGCCATTCGCACCGTATACATCACTTACGAGGCCTATATCCTCGATGTCGCTACCAACCTCAGACTTATAGTCGATAACAGGAACAGAGCCATCATCGTTCGTATACACTTCCGGATAGTATTCCATGCACTGTATCTTGCGAGTAAGGTCTGTACCGCCTTCCGTGATAGCTAGCACCCTAAATGGTTTAGCTGCTTTGGTTAATTCACCAAAGGCATACACGCTACCTGGTTCGACTGCAATCGTTTCCTTAACCGTTACGTTACGGCCAATCACGCTTAGCACTGTGAATGTAGTCACCGCATCAGTAGCATTGTTACGAATAAGTAGTTGGTACTGCTTACCAGGTAATGTCGATACTTCCTTATCAAGGGTGATAGTATTACCTGTAACAGCTACTACTCGGCCACCTTCGCCCCATTCAGGTACGTCATGTTGAATAAGAATAATATCCCCTATCGTACACGCTATGGCGTCGGTGAAAGCTTCAATAGATACAGTACGCACCTCGTACTTGTTGCATCGTAGGTAGTGCTTGCCATGTTTGAACGCCTGGTCAAGGCTCGTACATCCCATGAGCTCAATTTGCGCAGGGTTGGTAAGTGTATCCGATTCATCGTAGGTATCGCCATACACGGGGATAACATCACGTTCGAAGTCCTTATCCTTATTAAGGAAGGAGATTTCCACTGAGTTAGCACGGCTTTGGATACCTTGGAACTCCTCGGAGAAGCTGCCTTGCTTAATGTTGGCCACGGTAAATAACTGTACTGGTGTTGACTTATAGTCACTAACACATGTGAACCTTGTCCCCTGTGGAATGACTTTACCCCGCCCTACGTTCTCCGGATATTTGAGCGCGTCCCATAATCGACTAGCGCTATCGTAGATATAGTTGAACGTGAATCCGTTCTTATCGCAGTTATTGGCCCAAGCTTTGAAAGCGTCATAGTCCATGCGTCCATGAGGTTGACCAAACACGACGTATTCATCGCCAAACTTACGCGCCATATGAAGTAGATCATACGCCGCCCATGCCGGGTTATCCGCGCGTTGGATTTCGTACTTTTGTTGATAAGGGTTGAATACGTACACGGCGGAGCGTTCTTGTATCCAGGATACTTCAGGGTCAGAGCCGTTAAGTTGAGATGTGGCCAAGGCTTTAATACCGATAAGAGCCTTACCAGGATGCACGAAGTCATCGTATATAATCTGCGTTAACTGGTTCCAGTACACCTTATTACTGTATCGAATGGTACTGCCATCCTTACTGGAACAGCGAACACGGACTTCATACTGCGCCTTATCGAGGTTATCGAATCGGTACACGCGATAGAACGCGGTGTTAGTAGCCTCTGTAACCTTGCCCCTATAGTCGCCTTCAGCGATTTCTGCGTCAGACTTTTGACGAGTAAAGGACCATCCGTTACCGGATTTTTTAACGAAGGCTTGCATACCCTTTTGATTGGATAGCGGTAACTTATGCCACTCCTCGTCCCCCCCAACTTTCCGGATTTCCGCATCAAGAGTAACCGATGTAGCGTCCATACCGCCTGTATCGTTGGAGTAGTACAAGCCATTAGGGAAGCTGATAGTTAACTCGATAGCATTGCACGCGTCACCCTGTACACGTTGCGTACTCCATCCAGTTTTGAGCTCATAATTGAGTACTTGGTCTGCGTAGTTATCGTTGAAGTTAGGGATAACAGTTTGGTCATTGGTACCTAGTCGGATATCAACTTGTACATCCTGGTAGTTACTAATTGGATTGGCGTTGATACGGATATCATCTATTTTGGATAACTCGCCTTCACCGGCGCAATATAGGAGGTTAAGATACTGCTTTTCGCCATCACTGATAATGTGACGCGATAAGAGGAGCCCTGCGCTCTTCATACGGCCGTATGTAACGGCTAGAGGGTACCCCTGTCCGGTTACAGTTTTAGCCCCTCCCCATCCATAGGTATTAGCCTGTGCTGAGTCCGTATGAGACCGGTCAGCCTTTGGCTGAGTTAACTTATTGACGAGCATATTGCCAATCATACCAATGGCCATGGAGAGTACTGTGCGCCATATTAGACTTTGGATACCAAATATCGCACCACTAGCGATACCGCCTGTGGCGATACTAAGGCCGATGGTTAAAATAATTCCAAAGAATTTACCGTCAATCTGTGGCACGGCCACGATATAATCGCCATCGTTAACAATGGTATCAAGCGTAGCCTCTTGGCCATTAATGGAGTATACCCAGTCGCCATCTTGCTTAGCGTAAAAGCTTAATGGCATGTTTGCCTTATAGGGGCGGTATTGTGTTTCATGCTGATCCGGTTTAAACGGATTTCTTACTAGCACTACATTAATCATCGGCTACTCCTTTCTATCGTATATATGTTTAAGCCTAGGAACGTATTTAGAGATGTGTTCGATACATACACCGCTTGGCTTAGTAGCGTGAATGAATCGACCATCACCTAAATACACGCCAACGTGGTCAAGTTCCTTACCTTTTAGCGAGAATACCAGGACACTGCCCTCTGTTGGCTCCTTGACCTCTTGCCACTCGTCCATAGGAATATCTGTGTAGTTTGGAAGTGTAACACCATTACGGCGATACACCTCGGCCACTACATCCCAACATTTGAGCTCCTCGAATGGAGTACCTAGCATATCAGACATATCACTTGTTAGATGCATACAGACCTCCCTGTGGAATCGTTGGCTCGCCTCCGAATCGAACGCTATTACCTAGTGCTCGACATCGTGACAAAGTCTTATTACACTCGGTCTCGGTGCCTTTATATCCGCATTGAACACCTTTGAACTTAAACGGGCAAAAGTCCTTCATGATGCGGACTAAGGGGAACCGACGCGTAAAGCTAAAATCCGTACCAAGTGTGAACTCCATCCATTCTGCATTAGCAACGGAGCCCGTAATAACGAAATGTTCTTCTACTTCGCACACATTCGGTATATTTGTATTTATTACACGGACAATAACATTCGCGCCCGTGAACCCTTGATTATCCTCCGCCAGGCGTTGGATAGTCCGTGTCACATTGGACACGGATAATTTAACGTTTGGAAGGTCAGTAGAGTTATGGTTGACGTCCGCTAATTTGAACGGAAATGCGATGTACTTGTTCCCTTGGAAGGTAATATCCTCCGTGTTATACACGAGTCGGACGATATCGCCTTTGTATTCGATATCAAGGAGCATGAGCCATACACCTGTGGCGTCTATTTTGTTTTTCTCCAAGATAGAAGCTGTTGAAAGTGTTAACATGTTATGCCTCCTGTAATTTCACGGTGCCAACCCATATGCCGTAGTCATTCGCTGCAAAGTCTAACTGATCACTGAATCGTACCTTGATAGTTTCTTTCGTTTCAGGGTTCGTCCAGTCGAATACTGTCGAGCAGTTGACCTCATCAAAGAACGCTCTTAGCCGTAAGTACTCGGAGGTAGGCACCTTATAATTCACGTTGTATGACCGTAAGGCCTTAGTAGTCTTACGGCGACTAATAATCGTCATATTCTCCACTTGGCCCTTATAGGTCATATCCGGTGTAGTTTCTTGAATTGGATATATCGGATATCTAATGTTTGGAAATGTTGCCATGATTAACCTGCGGCTGCTTTAATCGCATCCCGCGCACCTCCTTTATTATTTGTTACGGCCTTAACCATTACATCGATGATGTAATTTTCTCCATCAAATCTCGAGCTTTGTTGCTCGGACTCAAGGGCTTGGCCAGATTGATTGATGATGTTAACAGTAACGTTATTCCCTTGATTACCGCCTAGCATCTTACGCGTTTGGCTCGCGTTATAGATACGATGTGAAGCGTTGAATTGAAGAAGCTCAGGTCCGTTTTCACCGACCAAGGTCATACCTGTAGGTGCTACACCGCCGGATGCGAACTTACCCATACTGTTGCCAGTAAATGCAGCGCGGAAGGAGCCACCACCAGAGAATGAAGATACGTTCCCGCGTCCTATCCCTATATTTCCTATGCCTCCAGCCGCGCGACCGAATAGGCTTTGTAACTTAGGTTGTAAATATTGTTGGAAGGATAGGTTCACCATCATCTTGATAATGCTGTTAGTCATATCCTTGAATATACTAATGAGTCCCTTACTGAAGGACTTCGTACCTGTGGCCATAGCCTCGAGATTATTCGTCCATGCCGAGTTGATAGAACTCATCGTACTATCAAAAGTCGATTTAGCTAAATCAGCATAATTGGTAGTCTCTTGCTTATATTGACGTGCAGCTTCTTGTAGGCTTGTTTTAAGACTGCGACCTGCGAGTTCCCATAGCTTTTGCTGAGCTTCAACTAGGTTCTTCTCAATCTGTAAGCGTTGAGTAGCGCTTAGTTGAGCTTCATTTAATTCAGATTGAGCATAAGAGATATAAGACTTAAGTGACTCATCAAGTACCTTGTCTGCATCCTCTTGAGATACACGGCCAAGCTTCACTAAGTTGGATTGCTTATCTACATCTTCGTTGAGTTGCGTGTAGGCTAACTCACGAATCTTCTGATTAGTTTCAGCAGTAAGCTTTAGCTTCTCAGCATTAGCTTTCTTCTCAGCGAGTGTTTTATCCCCAACTGCTTTTGTATACTCGCGAATGTTATCGTCAATCTGAGCTTGTTGAGCTTCAGATTCAGCCTTGATAAGTTGCAAGCGATCGCCAGTACGTTCAAGGTCTAACTTGACGATATCCTCGTTCATCTTACGAACACGTATTTTTTGATTACGGTCAGCTTCAGCTAATTTCTTTTGGTATACTTCCTCATTCTTAGCCTTAGCTTCTGCGACTAAGTTGGAATCAGCAAGTGCTTTAGCATTAGCAATTTTGAGCGCATCATTAGAAGCCCCAGTAGGAGCACTGCCACCATAAGCCTTCGCATATAGTGCAGTATCTACATAACCTGTTACAGTGCCGAAGTCACCTTCAATAGAACTAGATTGAAGTACTTGACCAGGGCCTATACCACCAGGTCCGTGAGAGTTAGCCCCAGTATAACCACCATTACCATCAGCAATGACTACATGGTTATCACCAAGTACTACGACACCATCGCCTGCTTTAGGAACGTATCCATCGCCTGGGTCGTGCCACGCACCAACCGCTCTTGAATCACGCATAATATCAGGTACATATCTAGCAGTACTAACCCCGAATGATGCTCTAATACTATCTGCGAATAGCTTACCGCAGTCTGTAGCCCAGTCGCCTTCAGCACCTAATACGTACTTCTTGCCTAATTGAGCGTTGGCTGCATCTAATACACTTGATGCTTCGCCAGTGCCACCACCTACGCTATTAAGCCCCGCTGCGGAACGAATAATATCTCGAATGTTCTTATTGTTCGATTCGTATTGGTTCTTAGCGTTGAGCTTATCGATTTCGTACTGACTACCGTCAATCTCCAACGATTGGAGTGTTAGGCTTCGAATCATGTCGTTAAGACGTTCCACGGAGCTAGCTAATTTTTCGGCCGCTTGTTCAGCTTTCTTAGCTGCAGCTTCTTGGGCCTTCGCCGCTTTACCGGCTTCCTCATTAGCCTTATTAATGGCTTCGGTATTCGTTAATCCGCCATTAGCAAGGTCCTCTTTCGCTTTTGCAAGATCTTCATCGAGTTTCGCTTTCGCAGCATCCGCCTCTTCTTTTTGCTTTAAAGCCGCATCGATTCTAGCGCCTTCTTCTTTTGTAGCTAAGCGGTCATTCTTTACAAGTCCAAACCATGCGCTATCCTCAATCCAATACCGAGTATCATGACTATCCTCATAAGCCTGATTTATACCATTAGTGGAATTCGTATTCTTGTGAATACGCTTCCCGTCAACATCTACACCCATATAAGAGCCGGATGTTTTTTCGTTGTAGCGAAAATCGAGTAATGCTTTCCCAGCAAGTCCAATTACCGTAGCTAATGTTACCCAAGGACCGGCTGCAGCAAGTGTGGCCAATCGCATAAATCCGAGTGCGCTGGTTAGTGACCTCATAACTACGATTACTGCACCTGCTTCTGCGCCGAATTTAACAATTCCGCCGATAGCTTCCTTCTGCTCAGCGGTCATCGACTCGAATTCTTTAGCAACGTCTAACACGCCTTTTGCGTAATCATTAAAAACAGGAACCAACTCATGGCCGATAGATACTGCAAGCCTTTTCCCTGTATTCTCTAAATCTTTTAATTCCCGATTTAGCTTTGCAGATTTAGCTGCAGTCTCATCGTCGATGATAAGCCCCATTGCCTTGGCACGTTCAGCCACTTTGTCCATCTGTTCAGCGGACATATTAAGCATGGCGTGCATCTGATACCCAGTACGTCCAAAGAGTTCCATTTCGACACGAGTCTTCTCAGCCCCGTCCTTCATCCCTCTTAAGCGTTCTTGTATCATCTTGAACACTTCAACAGTATTCTTACCCTTGATATCTTCAAGCGTGTAGCCTAATTTGCTGAATATATCAGTACCGAGTTTTCCCTCTGCCCGAGCGACTTCCATTTTCTCTTTGGCCACTCCGACGTTTTTTGAAAACTTAGCAAATGCACCTGCACTATCCTCCATAGCAACGCCCATATAATTGGCCACTGCTAATAGTTCACTGGTTTCTTTTGCCGTAGCACCGGTAATGCCTGATAATTTTTTAACAGCTACATCCCACTGGATAGCCTCCTTGGCAAGTTTAGCACCGATGCCTACAACACCGACACCGGCACCTATCGCCATGAGGTCATTCTTCATTTTGCCCAGGGCGGATTTGGCGCCTTCAGCACTAGCCGTAATTTTCTTGAGTCCGGCTTCCGTATTCTTATCGGTCAGTTGAACGACAATATCAATTAAATTATTGGCCATTCTTGTGCGCCACCTCCAATTCTTTGGCTTCTAATAATACGAGTAAGTCGATAAGGTGCGGTAGTGGCTCAATGCCGTAAGCCTTCGCCACTTCTAATACCGCTGGCATATCGAATCCTGCAATACCGCCTGAATGCCATCGTCGCTGCATACGACTAGCGTTGTATACTCGCATTGCTTGTCTCGTTCCATCTAATTGATGCGGGGAATTAAACTCACACTCCGAGCAGTCAAAATTCTGTTTAGTCTCACGTTGCATCTTGATACAATCAGAGCAGTATTTTGGTTTGTCGGAGTTGAGCCAACTCCACGCATCAATTAGTTTTTTTCGATTTCAGCCTTTTTTTCATGCGTAAAGCGCATGGTATCGAGTGCAACTTCCATAAGATCATTGTCAGGTGCTGTGTTGATTTCATCTTCAGTCAATCCGTAGATATGCTGCATAATCCATTGCGCAAGCTCACGAGAACGTAATAGGCGTTCTGTATCCGGTGCTTCTTCCGGAACTGGGGTATACAATGGGTCTAAACCAGATTTAATTAATTCACCACGTTCAGCGAATGTTAAGCCTCTTACTTTGATATCTTCAAATGCCATGTTGGCACCTCCTAGTATTGTTCTTGATTATTAACTAATGTAATGATGGATGCAGAACGACCAGAATCTGCACGATAGTACGCCTTGAATGGCAATTCAATATTGACGCCGCGCGGACCATCGATGCCCGGAGATTGTCGCTCATATACAAGTTCAGGCAACTTGAATGTAAGCGACCAGTCATCTTGTTCAAGTCGCAATTCCAAGCTAGATTCTGTACCGTTAATCGCTTTATTCAAGAGGTCCTTATTTTGGAAGAACGCCTTAATCGTCCCTGAAATTGATACAATACCTGGGTCGATGTATGTTCTAAAGCCTTTACCGCCGATAGCGTAAGAATCGCCATCCAAGCCAAAATCAAAATTGATATCGCAACTTAGAATATTGGCCACGGTAACGCCGCCCTCTTTGATAGTCGCGTTTAGATTTTGGAACGGTAAGAAATTAACCGCTTTTGCTGCAGCATCGAATGTAGTTGATGCCAAAGTTTCCTTACACCCCATCACATCAACGGATGCAGTCAATTCAGCATCACCACCGAATTTAAAGCCTAATTTACTAATTCGCACACCCGCGAATTGTTGGAATACGTTAACATCTGGATAGCCCTGTTCAATAGTTAATGATGGCATTGTATTGCCAATTTTAAATACGTGCTCAGACTTCTTATTTGGCGCTTGACCTGTTGTATTAGAAGTCGGTTGACCAAATGCAGCTTTTAGCCAGTATCCGATGTCGATTACACCAACAGGTACGGTTAGACTACCGGACGTGTCGATATTACCACGGAATGGCGCTGCTGGATTGCGATCACCACGAATTACTGTGGAGTCGTTTAAGTTTTGGCTAGCTTTTACAGAACTAGAAATAATCGGAGTGATTACGCCACCTGTTGATGGTGTTGTACCAAAGTCCGATTCAAACGCAATCGCCACATGGGACTGAGAGCCCTGTGCACGTTTAGCTGTTGCCATATGCATTTCCTCCTTTAATATTCAATGTTCCCGCCGATTACATGCGGGATTTCTATAGTAGCTGTTAGACGACCGGTAAACACTGGGCGCCAATTCATACTATCGAGTTCGTAGTCAATGTCGACTACGGGGAACGCAGGATTCACCTTACAAATGCATTCAATAATTAACTGCCCTAGGTCATCCGATTCTAGCGCTCCATCGTATCGAATGATATTCTTAACACGAGTTGCGCCTTCATGGACAATACCCCAAACGATCATTAATGAATATGTGTAGGTATCCTCAAGTCCCTCGCTTTTACTACTTGGCAGTAATATGATGCAAGGGCAATCATCCTCAAGCGGAGCATCGACATCGTCATAACCGACATATAGTTGCGCCGGCTTTCCATATTTGTCATTGCAAAATTTAGTCAACGCCTCGTCGTTCGCTAGAGCCTCAGCCCATCGATTGACAATGCGTGACATTGGAATTGTCTGTTGCATCAAATCACCTTACCTTGTAGTTCCGTCGTGACGCGGATTGTGCTGCCGGGCCATAAATAGCGTAGTCGCCTATCTTATCCTCGATATAAGGTTTAAGCTTAGGCTGTAACGCTGCTTTCATAGGACCATAAGTATGACGCGGCTGAATTTTGAACATCGATTTTCCCTTCGGTAACGGTACACCTGCAGCAAATAACTTCTTACGCATAGGCTCCGTAATCTGCTTGGTGTATCCTTCCTCGATACGTTCACCTAACCGTTTAGCCGAATTAGATAACCACCCAACTCGGACGGATTGTTTGCCCTTGTCATATTGGTATCCGACTGCATTCGATAGCTTACCTAGAGGACTGTATCCGATTGTCCTGGCGCTAATACCCATATCAAGCAAGGCATTTCGCGATTTAGAGCCCCAGGCCTCTCGTTCAGCTCGTCCGCCACTTTGGTATGCTTTGCGAAGTTTAGCACCAAATGCTGACTCAAATGCAGCACGTCGCGCAGGTGCCATGAAGTTAGGATACTTACGTCCGCCCGGTTCATGGACAATACCCCAAACGATCATTAATGAATATGTGTAGGTATCCTCAAGT
>PVMO01012985.1_pt1 | contig 10610 bp, 9 predicted proteins | sample 1853421 | NCBI WGS metagenome assembly PVMO01 (sample SAMN08533511, study PRJNA380276) | Human gut metagenome, whole genome shotgun sequencing project.
CTAGTGCCCGAAGTACTAGTGGGGCTGTGCGCGGAACTGCTGCTGCCGGTTCAGGGTCCAGCTCATGAGCCACTTGGAATCCTTCACTTTGACGATGCCGCCGGTGACGGTGCGGCCGCTGAAGGGGTCGCGCTTGCAGATCTTCTGGATATACTGAGGGATCTTCTCATCCAGCGTCGTGATGGTGGCGCTTTCCCAGTTGGTCAGCTCCGGCTGGCTGCAGAACTTTTCCGGGTGGCCGAAGGAGTCGTCCAGCGCGGCGATGCGCTTCCAGAGGTCCCAGCCGTTGCCCGGCTTGATGGTGGGGTCGAAGCCCGTGGCCTTGTTCTGTGCGCCGACGGTGCAGCTCTCCACGCAGCCGCCGTTGGTGATAAAGAGCAGGTCGTCCTCGGTGAGGTCGATGGTCTCCACCGCGCCCTTGTGGTCTACCGTGATGCCCGCCGCCTGCTTTTTGCCCGGCTCGAGACTGAACTGGACGTCCACGACCTTTGTGTCGTAGTAGAACTGGACGCCGTGGTCTTTCAGGTAGGTGACCATGGGCAGGATGATGGACTCGTACTGGTTATACCGGGTGAAGCGGAGGGCCGTGAAGTCGGGCAGACCGCCGATGTGGTGGATATACCGCTTGAGGTAGAGCTTCATCTCGAGGGCGCTGTGCCAGTTCTCGAAAGCGAACATGGTGCGCCAGTAGAGCCAGAAGTTGGAGTTGAGCACCTCATCGTCAAAAAAGTCGGTGATCTTTTTGTCCTCAAGCTGCTCGTCGGGGGTGAAGAACAGCTTCATGATCTCCATGGCTCCCTTATCCGACAGGCCGAACTTGCCGTCGGTGTGGGCGTCCTCGCCCCGGTTCACGGTAGCGCGGCAGAGGGAATAGTTGGGGTCGGCCTTGTTCAGCCAGTAATACTCGTCCAGCACACTGGCTCCCTCCGTTTCCAGCGAAGGGATGGAGCGGAGCAGATCCCACATGACCTCGAAGTGGTTGTCCATCTCCCGGCCGCCCCGCATCACATAGCCGACGTCGTACTTGTAGCCGTCGCAGGCACCGCCGGGCAGGGGGTCTTTTTCAAAAACGTGTACCCTCTCCCCCTTCATCTGGCCATCCCGCACCAGATAGCAGGCTGCCGTCAGGGCCGCCAGGCCGCTGCCGATGATATAAGCCGATTTGCGATCCACGCCTTCGGGCTTGCGGGGCCTCGCAAAGGCTTCGTAATTGCCACTGGAATAATACATAGACGTGACCTCCATTTTGTTCTGTACCGGCAGCACGTTCGGCCCCGGTTTGTTTGATTCTGGCATCAGTATACCCCGCCGCTTCCCGCCCTACAACAAACAAAACCGCCCAACTGCCGCAATTTTTGTCATACAGGCAGGTTTGCATAGAAAAAAATCCGCCCCCGGCGTACCGGAGACGGACAAAAAGTTTTATGAGGGTTCAGAATGTCAGCCGCATCTGATGCCAGACGACATCGCCGTGGGTGGAGACGGAAACGCCCTCATCCACGAAGCCGAACTGCGCATAAAAGCCGATGAGCCGTTCCTTGCAGGTGAGCACGATGCCCTTGCGCCCGGCGGCTTTCGCGTCGGCGCAAACCTGACGCAGAACACGGGAAGCACAGCCTTCGTGTCGATGGGCCGGGGCGGTGACGACGCTGAATATCATCTGCCACCCACCCTTCGGCGTGTGAAGATGGGGGTCATCGTACATCTCATCGGTGAGGTCGGGCATATCGGTGACGAAGCCATTGACGAAAGCTTTCACCTCGCCGCCCTCGTCCAGCAGCCAGAAACAGTCCGGGTAGACAGCCACACGCCCGGCGATGCTCTGCCGGGATGCCCCCTCAGCGGACGGGTAGGACGCAGCTTCGATGTCGGCCAGTGTGTCCACATCAGCGGGCAGTGCATGACGGATGCTCATACTCTCCCCTCCTCAGGCTTTGGCGGCGGGAGCCACTTCAAAGTCGATCTTGCCCAGATTGACGTCGGCGCGGACGATGGTGATCATCATCTTGTCGCCGAGGCTCCAGGTCTTGCCGGAAGCGGGGTCAGTCAGGCGGACGCCCTCGGTCAGGCTGGTGCCGGAGGGAGTCAGGCTGGAGGCAGGCACAAAGCCCTCCACGCCGTTGTCCAGCTCGATGAAGAGGCCACGCTGGGTCACGCCGGAGATGGTACCCTCGTAGCACTCGCCCAGATGGCGGCGGGCATACTCGGCCTTATAGCAGTCCTCGGCCTTCCGCTCGATCTGCATGGCGATGACCTCACGCTCGCTGGACTGCTTGGAGGCGCGCTCTGCGAAATCGGTGTAGCGGAGGATCATGGTCTCCTTCTCGGTACCCTTGAGCATATCCGTCATGATGCGATGGATGGCCAGGTCGGGGTAACGGCGGATGGGGCTGGTGAAGTGGGCGTAATCCTTCAGCACCAGACCGTAGTGGCCCTTGGGCTTCTCTTCGTAGAGAGCCTTGGACATGCAGCGGAGCATACCGGTGTTGATGATCTGCTCATAGGGGGTACCGCGCACACCCTCGAGGATGGCGCTCAGCTCCTTGGGAGTGGGGACGTCCTTGGCGAAGTGGTCATTGATGCCGCAGGCCTGCAGCAGAGCGTGCAGACGCTCCAGCTTTTCGGCGTTGGGCTCCTCATGGACGCGGTAGACGAAGGGGACCTGCTTGACGCGGGCAAAGTGGGCAGCGCACTGGTTGGCCAGCAACATGAACTCCTCGATCATGCTCTCGCTCTCGCCGGAAGTGCGTTTCTTGACGTCGATACAGCGGCCATTCTCGTCGAGGATGAGCTTGACTTCGCCGCTCTCGATGTCCATGCAGCCGCGCTCCTTGCGCAGGCGGGCGCGGTGGCCGTACAGCTCCTTCATAGCGGGCAGCTGGTCGATGACGTCGGCATACTTTGCCTTGATCTCGGCGTCGGCAGTACCGGCCAGCAGGGCGTTGATCTCGGAGTAGACACCCTTGACGCGGCTGCGGATGATGGACTTGACGAAGCGGTAATCCGTCAGATTACCCTCCTTGTCCAGACGCATCAGGCAGGAGAAAGCCAGACGCAGCTCGTTCTCGTTCAGGCTGCAGATGCCGTTGGACAGGGCCTTGGGCAGCATCGGAACGACCTGATCTGCATAATAGACGCTGGTTGCGCGGCTGAACGCCTCGTTGTCCAGCTCGGTGCCGGGCTTGACGTAGTTGGAGACGTCGGCGATGTGGACGCCCAGCTCAAAGCCGCCGTCAGAGGTGCGGGTCAGGCTGATGGCATCGTCGATGTCCTTGGTCTCGGCACTGTCGATGGTGAAGATGGGCAGGGCGCGCAGGTCCATGCGGCCCTCGCAGTCCTTCTCAGAGACCTCTGCGCCCTCGAACTTCTTGGCCTCATCGCGCACTTTATCCGGGAAGCGGGTGCGGATGTCCTTTGCGTAAAGCAGAGCCTTGGCGCAGCGCTTGGCCTCGTCGGAGCTGCCGAAGCGCATGGCGACGCCCACGCGGTGGTCTTCCTGACGGTTGCCGCGGTTCAGGATCTCGACGGCTACCTTGTCGCCGTCCTTTGCGCCGCCCTCGCAGTCGCGGGCCAGAGGCATGGTGATGGCCGGGCAGTCGTCCGGCACGAAGCGCAGACGGCCCTCGACCCGGCGCACAGTGCCGACCAGATCGTTTTTCTCGGTCAGGATGGCGAGGATAGCGCCCTCGTCGCTGCCCTCCACACGGGGATGCTCGAATTTCTCCACCAGCACGTCGTCGCCGGGCATTGCGCCCTTGGTGAAGCGGCCGGGGATGAAGATGTCGCTGGTGCCGTCCTCCAGCATGACGAAGGCAAAATTCTTGCCCAGCTTGACCACCTTGCACAGCAGAGCCTTGTCGGCACGGCCGGAGCGGACGGTAAAGAACACGCCCTGACGCTGGCAGACGACAGCCTCTCGCACCAGTTCGTCCAGAGCTTCCATCACCTTGCGGTCTGCGCCGCGCTCGCCGCCGAACTTCTGCTTCAGCTCTTTGACGGTGCAGGGCTGGTTCTGGATGGCATGTTCGATTTTATCGCGCATTGACATAAATTTTCTTTCTCCTTAACTACCATAGCCCGCCCTCCACCGGGGCGCGGCTTCTTCCCTCTTATCTCTTTTATAACAACATATAGACACAAAAACAGCCCCGCTTTCATCACGGGGCTGCGGGCGCATACTCAGGCCAGACGGCTTGCGAACACGCAGGCCAGGATGGCCACCACAAAGAAGATGATACCGGCAATGCGGGTCACCTTTGCCAGCATCTGGTCCGCAGGGGTCAGACGGGCGTTGTTTGCGCCGTAAGCGCTGCCGTTGATGACACCAGCCAGACCCTGACCGTGGGTATGCTGCATCAGGGTGAGGGCAAAGATGACCACCGAGACGACGAGCAGAATGACGCCGCCGACGATTTCAATGACTGCCATGGATGAAAACGCTCCTTTTATTGTTAAATTTGGATAACAAACATACAAATACAAGTATATAGTAACATACCTCGGCCAAAAAAGCAAGCAGAAAAGCAAAACCATTCACGTCCCGGCGCTCAGTGCGTCGCACAGGCGGGCAAAGATGGCTGCGCTGGACACTTCCGGCTCTGTCTGGGCGTCCTGCATCACCACGATGGTCCAGCGGGGCTTTTCTGCCGGGTAAAAACCGGCGAACCAGTAGTTTTTCAGCTCTTCGCCATCCCGGAACTGGCCGGTCTGGGCGGTGCCGGTCTTTCCGGCGGCAGTCCCCTCGGAGGGGGCGGCCTGCTGGCCCGTTCCCCCTGCCACGACGCCCGCCAGCAGCTCTTGCAGCTTTTCCGCCGTCTGCTCCGCGAACACCCGCCGGGACGAGCTATGTGCCAGCGGCATGAGCTCTTCGCCCGTCGTCTCGTCCACGGTACACTCCACGAAAAGCGGGGTGTGGTAGACGCCTCCCGCCGCAATGGTGTTCATCATCCCGGCCACCTGCAAGGGCGTCGCCAGAAGCTCCCCCTGTCCGAAGCAGAAGTTGGCAAACTGCCCCTCGTTTTCGAGTGTCTCTGCTTCGGGCAGAACGCCAGAAGCTGACCGGAGGCCGTCTGCAATGTCCTGTCCCTTCCCGAAGCCCAGCGCTGCCGCCATCTTCCGGACACGCTCCGGCCCCAATTCCCGCCCCAGCTCGATAAAGTAGCCGTTGCAGCTCTTTTCCAGAGCGCCGTCCAGCCCCACGAGGCCGTGAGGCACGCTTCCGGCACAGCGGTAGACCTGACCGTTCAGGGCGTCGTAGCCGGGACACTCCCGGATGAAGTCCCCTTCTCCGGCTTCCAGCGCCGCTGCGGCCAGCACCGGTTTGAACACCGAGCCCACCGCATAGGCCGAAAAAGTACGGTTCAGAAGCGGGCTGTCCGGGGCAGTCAGACTCTCGCCCACATTGGCCGCATCAAAACCCGGCAGGCTCACGCAGGCCCGCACCTTGCCGCTGCTTACATCTATAATAAGGATGCACCCGGTGGCCATGCTCTCCGCCGCCACCCCTTCTGCGGCCCTCTGGATGCTGCGGGAGAGGGTCAGCCGCACACCCTGCGGGGCAGAGTCTGCTTTTTCTAAAATCGGCTCACTGCCCCGCTGCAGCCGTCCCTGCGCTGTGACCGCACAGTGCAGTGTATCCCGCTCGCCGGTGTAAAGAACATCGTCCAGCGCAGCCTCAAGGCCCGCTGCGCCGTGGCCCTCGCTGTCCAGGTAGCCGATGAGCTGTTCTGCCAGCGGGGCAGCGGCGTACCGCCGGGGAACGGCATAGCACCGCACGCCCAGTCCACTTACATCCTGCACCACGTCCAGCAGAAAGGGTCGGGAAGTATTCCGCTCCCGGTAAAGCCTGGCCTGCCCGTCGGCGTCCGCATAGGGGTAGAGCCGCGCGTAGCTGCCCTCACCCGGGAAGCAGAGGGCCAGCCAGCTCTGGGAAAGCCCCGTCAGCGGCAGACCGCCGCAGTCGTAAAAGTTTCCCCGCGCCGCAGGCAGGCGGAGGACCGCTTCGCTCTGCGCCGCCGCCCGCACGGCGTACTCCGTGTTCGAGCAGAGCCAGTACAACCTGCAGACCACCGCCGCAAACCCCAGCAGCAGCGCCCCGTACAGCGCAAGCACTCTCCGACCCGACATAAAAAGCCCCCCTTCCCTGCCCGGTAGTATGGGCAGAAAAGAGGGACGGTACACAAAAGAGGCAGAGCCTCCGAAGAAGCTCTGCCTCAGATACTGAAACAGTATGCGCGTTTTGGGAAAGGCTGCGGCTTAGTACATGCCGCCCATACCGCCCATGTCACCGCCAGCGGCAGCAGGAGCAGCCGGAGGTTCGGGCAGGTCGGCCACGAGGCTCTCGGTGGTCAGAACCATCTCAGCGACGGATGCTGCGTTCTCCAGAGCGGAGCGGGTGACCTTGGTCGGGTCAACGATGCCGGCGGCGATCATATCCTCGACGTAGACTTCATTCTGAGCGTCAAAGCCGTAGTTGGGCTTGTTGGCAGAGATGATCTTGTCGATGATGACGCTGCCCTCGAGGCCGGCGTTCTTGGCGATCTGGCGCAGAGGAGCTTCCAGAGCCTTCAGGACGATCTTAGCGCCGGTGCGCTCGTCGCCTTCCAGCGTATCGCACAGCTCACGGACAGCAGGGATGGCGTTGATGGGAGCAGTGCCGCCGCCAGCAACGACGCCTTCCTGAACAGCAGCCTTGGTTGCATTCAGAGCATCCTCGATGCGGAGCTTCTTGTCCTTCATCTCGACCTCAGTAGCAGCGCCGACCTTGTCGCCGGCGCCGCCCACGATGGTGGTGTTCTCCTTGGTGACCTTGACCTGACGGGCATGACCCAGCATGTCAACGGTAGCATCCTTCAGCTCGTAGCCGAGGTCTGCAGAGACAACCGTGCCGCCGGTCAGGATAGCAATATCCTGCAGCATCTCCTTGCGGCGGTCGCCGAAGCCAGGAGCCTTGACAGCCACGACGTTCAGGGTGCCGCGCAGGCGGTTGACGATGAGGGTGGACAGAGCCTCGCCCTCAATGTCCTCGGCCACGATGAGCAGCTTCATGCCGTTCTGCATGACCTGCTCCAGCAGAGGAACGAGGTCCTGAATGACGCTGATCTTCTTATCGGTGATGAGGATGGCGGCGTTGTCCAGAACAGCCTCCATCTTGTCGGTATCGGTGACCATATAGGGGGTCAGGTAGCCGCGGTCGAACTGCATACCTTCGACGATCTCGTTGTAGGTCTCGGCAGTGGTCTTGTTCTCCTCGATGGTGATGACGCCGTCGGAAGTGACCTTCTCCATCGCCTCGGCGATGAGACGGCCGATCTCGGGGTCGCCTGCAGAGATGGTGCCGACGCGGGCGATGTCGTTGGAATCCTTGACCTTCTGGCTGTGTGCCTTGATGGTCTCGACGGCCTTAGCGACAGCCTTGGTCATGCCGCGGCGGATGTCCATCGGGTTTGCACCGGCGGTGACATTCTTCATGCCCTCGGTGACCATAGCCTGTGCCAGAACGGTCGCGGTGGTGGTGCCGTCGCCTGCGGCGTCGTTGGTCTTGGTAGCGACCTCACGCACCAGCTGTGCGCCCATGTTCTCGAACTCGTCCTTCAGCTCGATCTCCTTTGCGATGGTCACGCCGTCGTTGGTGATGACGGGGGCGCCGAACTTCTTGCTCAGCACCACGTTGCGGCCCTTGGGGCCGAGGGTGATCTTAACAGTATCTGCCAGAGTGTCGATACCGGCACACAGTGCCTTGCGGGCTTCCTCGCCCTGCTTGATCTGCTTAGCCATATTTTATCGCTCCTTCGTAAAAGCTTGATTATCCAGTGTGAGGGAAAGACGCTTACTCCACGATAGCCAGAATGTCGGCCTGACGCACGATGGTGCATTCTTCGCCGTCCACCTTGACCTCGGTGCCGGAGTACTTGCTGGTGAGCACCTTGTCGCCCACCTTGACAGTCATCTTGACTTCCTTGCCGTCCACGACACCGCCGGGGCCAACGGCCACGACCTGTGCCACCTGAGGCTTCTCCTTGGCGCTGCCAGTCAGGATGAGGCCGCCCTTGGTGGTCTCCTCGACCTCAACAGTCTTGATAACAACACGGTCTGCAAGAGGAATGATCTTCATCGTTCTTGCCCTCCTATTATAAATATAAAAGATAAACTGTTTTATGTCCCGGGGGCTTTGCCCTTCCGGTTGTTTAGCACTCTTTTTCCTTGAGTGCTAAGTGTATTGTACTCATCTTGGAGTCAAAAATCAAGGGGTTTTTCAAATTTCTTTGTTAAGTTTTTATGTCCTTTCCATGAGCCTGTCGAGTGTATGTTCTTTTTGCCCTCGCCATGTACGAACAATGTACGCTCCATCTACCTTTCAGATAACAAAAAACGCACCCGTCATAAGACCAGTGCGTTAAACTATAGGGGGATCATCTCTCTATTTGGGCAATTCCGGTTCACCTTCATATTTTCGCTCCGAAACACAGTGCAGTCAAAACACTTGACTTTGTCAAGTAACAGTGCTATAATGCTTTCCATTCAAAAGCAGAAGGAGTTGACGAAATGGAGCCATCCACGGTATCTTCCTGCATTCTGACCCTGCACAGAGAGTTTGCCGCTTACACGACCCAGCGGTTACAGGAACTGGGTCTGAGCTTCGGGCTGATATATTTTGTCATTTATGTAGGAAAGCATCCGGATTGTACGCCTTCGGAACTGACCAAAGATCTGCATCTGGATTGGGGCCACTCCCAGCGCAGCCTGAACAAGCTGGCCGAAGACGGCTTTCTGACGAAAGAAAAGAATGGGCGCAGCTACCACCTGAAGCTGACCCAGAGGGGTGAAAACGCCTTTGGGGTCTGTCATCAGGTCTTTATCGACTGGGATGCCCAGAGTCTGGGCGGACTGACAGCGCAGGAGCGGCAGCAGCTGCTGACATTACTGCAAAAAGCAGTGCAAAAGAAAGTGTGCAAATGATGTACGAAACGATCTTGAGTCCGATCCATTATGGTGGGATGCAGCTGAAAAACCGCATCATTTTTGCGCCGACAACATTCGGGCTGTCGGATGAAGAATACCTTGCAAAGATCCGTGCCATTGCACAGGGCGGCTGTGCCATGATCATCGTGGGCGATGTCCCGGTGGGCAAAAGCAAATTTGAAAAATCTCTATTTGACCCCAAAGGCTTTGCATTCTACCAGCAGGTCGTGAAAATCGCCCATGATGCGGATTGCAAAGTCTGTGCCCAGCTGCACCAGAGCGATTCCAACCTGCTGGCCCTGTTCAAGTACATTCCCGGCGTCCTGCTGAAGAAAATCACCCCGGATCAGCTGCGGGAAAAGCTGAACGCCGAAGTCGCTCCTTACATTACAAAGATGTCCAAACGGAAGATCCGGACCATCATCAGCGGGTTTGGAAAAGCGGCGGTACTGGCAAAACAGGCCGGTTTTGATATGATGCAGGTGCATGGCGACCGGATGTGCGGCAGTTTCAGTTCAGCCATCTTCAACCACCGCACCGATGAATACGGCGGCAGCGCAGAAAACCGCGCCCGTTTTGCGGCGGAAGCGGTCTCGGCTGTCCATGCGGCGGTTCCGGGGATGCCCATCGATTACAAGCTGGCCGTCCGGCAGGAAAACCCGCACTTTGGCAATGCCGGTGTGGTGGAAGAAGAACTACCGGTGTTCGTTCCGCTGCTGGAGCAGGCGGGTGTGACCAGCTTCCATGTAACGCTGGCAAACCATTCCGCATTGGAAAACACCATCCCGCCCGCCGATCATCCCTATTTCAGCCAGCCGGGATGCTTCCTCAAATTCTGCGATGAGGTGCGGCAGTACACCGACCTGCCCATCTGTGGTGTCGGTGGTCTGAACGACCCGGATCTTGTGGAGCAGCAGCTCGCCAGCGGACGCATCCAGTGCGCCGCCATGAGCCGCCAGCTTCTGGCAGACCCGGATTGGGTGAACAAGCTGAAAAACGGGCAGGCGGAACAGATCCACCGCTGTCTCCGCTGCAACAAGAAGTGTCTGGGCGGGCTGACGGCACATCAGGGAACTCGTTGTGTTTATGATGCTTTGCGAGAAAAAGAAGCAAAAAACGCATAAACCCACCCGGAAAAAAATCACGATACACTCAACAAAAAGACATTCACAAAGGAGAAGTTATGAGTTACGCGATCGTATACAGCAGCAAAACAGGCAACACAAAAATCTTGGCAGACACGCTGCACGACTGCCTGCCGCAGGAAGGCTGCGATTATTTCGGCATCCCGGATCCTGCTGCCATGGAAGCGGACACCCTTTATGTGGGCTTCTGGACGGACAAGGGAAAAGCCGATGAAAGCACTTCGGACTTTTTGAAGCAGCTGCACGGCAAAAACATCTTTCTCTTTGGCACTGCCGGCTTCGGCGGCAGCAAAGAATACTTTGATAAGATCTTGAAAAAGACGGAGCATTCGCTGGACAAGAGCAACACTGTTTTCGGCTGCTATATGTGTCAGGGCAAAATGCCGATGTCCGTACGCCAGCGGTACGAAGAGATGAAAAAGCAGCCGATCCATCTGCCCAATCTGGATGCCATGATCGAGAATTTTGACAAGGCTCTTTCTTACCCGGATGCGGATGACCTGG
>PVMO01007660.1_pt1 | contig 10457 bp, 6 predicted proteins | sample 1853421 | NCBI WGS metagenome assembly PVMO01 (sample SAMN08533511, study PRJNA380276) | Human gut metagenome, whole genome shotgun sequencing project.
ATTATCTTGAGCTGAATTCAGCCAGAATGCTCTGTGAGCTGAACATCCTCTGCCCGGAAGATGAGGAGATGATGGAGAAACGGATCAACAGGATCGAAAAGGAGACAGGAACCCGGTTAGATGAAATGCAGAAACAGGCAGTGGCGGCAGCTGCCAGTCATGGTCTGTTCATTCTGACCGGCGGGCCGGGAACCGGAAAGACTACAACGATCAATGCGATTATCCGTTATTTTGAAGAGGAAGGCGCTGAGCTGCGGCTTGCAGCTCCCACCGGCCGTGCAGCCAAGCGAATGACAGAGGCTACCGGATACGAGGCTCAGACGATCCACAGACTTCTGGAGCTGAATGGAATGCCGGAGGAAGAGCAGGAAGGCCGTGCAGTTCATTTTGACAGGAATTCGGAGAATCCGCTGGAAGCGGATGTGATCATCATTGATGAGATGTCCATGGTAGATATCGCACTGATGCATTCATTGCTTCTTGCAGTGACAGCAGGGACCAGACTGATCCTGGTAGGTGATGAAAATCAGCTTCCCAGTGTAGGCCCGGGAAATGTTCTGAGGGATATTATCCGCAGCGGCTGTTTTCCGGTAGTAGAGTTGAAAAAGATTTTCCGCCAGGCATCTGAAAGTGATATTGTGGTGAATGCACATAAGATCAACCGGGGCGAGCAGGTGACCATCAATAACAAGAGCCGGGATTTCTTTTTTCTGAAAAGATATGACGCGGACATCATTATCCGTGTGGTGATCGCACTGATCCAGGAGAAGCTTCCGCGTTATGTAGATGCAAAGCCCTATGAGATCCAGGTGCTCACGCCTATGCGTAAGGGACTTTTAGGTGTGGAGCGGCTGAACCAGATCCTTCAGAGATATCTGAACCCGCCGGATGAAAAGAAAAAGGAGAAAGAGATCGGACAGCGTCTTTTCCGTGAAGGGGATAAGGTGATGCAGGTGAAGAACAATTACCAGCTGGAGTGGGAAATCCTTGGACGATATAAGATTCCTGTGGATAAAGGTGTGGGCGTGTTTAACGGAGATACCGGTATTATGACGGAGATCAATGAATTTGCGGAAACGGCCACCGTGGAATTTGAGGATGGCAGACAGGCAGAATATTCCTTCAAGCAGCTTGAGGAACTGGAACTTGCCTATGCAGTGACCATACATAAGTCCCAGGGCTCAGAATATCCGGCAGTGATCCTTCCGATCCTTTCCGGACCAAGGATGCTGATGAATCGGAATCTTCTGTATACAGCAGTGACCAGAGCCAGAAAATGTGTTACCGTAGTAGGCAGCGAGACCACTTTTGCGGAGATGATCCGTAATGAAAAACAGCAGCAGAGATACAGCTCTTTGGACAGACGGATCCGGGAGCTGGATGAATCTGAACAGAAAGAGAGCGCCATCGGGGAGAAAGGACTTTCTTGAAAAAAACAGCAGATTTTTTACTGGATATGCTTTACCCGAAAAAATGCCCGCTATGTCATCAGATACTGAAAGAAAAAGACCGGCTGATTTGCCCGGAGTGTTCCGGAAAGGTCAGGCCTATATCCGGTCCCAGGTGTATGAAATGCGGAAGACCGGTAAAAATGGAAGAGGAATACTGTGAAGACTGCCGCAAGGGTGCCCATCATTTTACGGAGGGCAGAAGTATTTTCTGGTACGGAGAGGTCTGGAGACAGTCTTTGGTACGATTTAAGTATTACGGATGTCGGGAATATGGGGATTTTTATGCAAAGGCAATGAGCGTCTTCGGAAAAAAATATCTGGAACGGTGGAAGCCTGATCTGATCGTTCCCGTTCCTCTGCATCCCAGAAAAAAAAGGATGAGAGGTTTTAACCAGGCAGCATATCTGGCAGAAAGGCTCAGTGTTCTTACAGGGATCCCATGGAATGAGCATCTGGTAAAGAAGATACGAAGCACAAGATCTCAGAAAAAACTTAATGCCATACAGAGGCGTCAGAACCTGAAAAATGCATATCAGGTAACCGAAAAGATCCCGGGTTTTTCTGTACTTGTGGTGGATGATGTATACACAACAGGAAGTACGGCAGATGCCATGGCAATGTGTCTTCTTGAGGCCGGTGCAGAGAAAGTTTATTTTCTGACAATATGCGCAGGAAGGGCATGAAACAGCCGAAAAAACACTTTTCATAGGTATGGAACTATGCTACAATAAATTTGATTGCAGTTAAACAGTATAACTGTATGGAAAGCGTAATGCGGATCATATATTGGGGATTTTCCTGATAAAGAAAGCTTATGAGGAGTTATTTTATGGTAAATGAAGAAAAAGTGAAGATCATGAACCGTCTGGCTATGTATGAACATGGCGAAGGCAGGAAGTATCTTCCGGTGAGCAGATATTACCGAAGTGATTATATTGGACTTGCACTGATCAGAAACTTTTTTCTGGTAACGATCGGATATGTATTGGGACTTGCAGGCGTTGCCGCATATTTCAGCGAATATCTTATGGATAATGTGAATAAGATTAATCTGGTCAAGGTTGGGATCTATATCATCGTCGGTTATTTGATCGTGCTTGTTGTATATTCGATACTGACCTACATCCAGTATTCTGTGAAATATTTCCGGGCAAAAAAAAGTGTCAGGGAATATTATCAGGATCTTACAAGACTGGAAAAAATCTACGGGCGGGAGGAAAAAAGAAATCCGGTCCGGAGAAATGCAGGAGGACATAGAAAATGACAGCTTTACTTGAGATCAAACAGAATATCAAAAGATTTTACGGACAATATGAAGTATATATACTGCCGGTCCTGAAGTTTGTTCTGGCATTTGCCTATTTTCTCTGGATCAACAGCAATATGGGTTACATGAAACAGCTGGATAATATTTTTGTTGTCCTGATTCTGGCGCTTGTATGTTCGATCCTTCCGGTTTCCGTGATGATGTTTCTGGGATTTGCGTTGATGATCGGGCACTGTTATGCAGTCGGGATCGAAACGGCAGGATTTATGCTGCTTCTTATTCTGTTGATGCTGATCCTGTTCCTAAGATTCAGCAGGTCACAGAATCTTGCAATGATCCTTACACCACTTTCTTTCGGATTTGGTGTTCCTGCACTTATGCCGATCGGAGCAGGCCTGCTGGGTAGCGCATTGTCAGCGCTTCCGGCCGGATGCGGTGTTGTGATCTATTATTTTATACGGTTTGTACATGCACAGTCGGCGGCACTCAGTGATCCTGCTGCAGAGATCACAGAAAAACTGAAGCTGATCTCTGACGGACTTGTCCACAACTGGGCAATGTGGATCACGGTGATCGCGTTTGTGGTAGTGATCCTGTTTGTGAACCTTCTGAGAACACGGGCGTTTGATTATGCATGGAGGATCGCTGTCATTGCCGGTGGCGTGATCTATATCCTGGTTATCCTTGCCGGAGATTTCTGCCTTAGTATTACGGTAGCCATGGTGCCGATGATCCTGTCCACAGTGATCTCCGTACTGGCAGGATTTGTTCTGGAGTTCTTTGTTTTTGGCGGAGATTACAGCAGAACAGAACGTCTGGAATATGAGGATGATGAGTACTATTACTACGTAAAAGCCGTTCCGAAGGCATCAGTCGCCACTTCTGAGAGAAGTATCAAAAAAATCCATGCGGAGCCGGTAAAAGAAGAAAAAAAAGAAGACAATGTTGTGTCTTTCAGTGATGATGTATTTCCTGAGAAGAACGAAATGCACACAGTAAAGATGCCGGATATGGTTTCCGAAAATACAGTAAGTGAGAAACCGCAGGGATTGGACAAGATCGATTTCGAAAAACAGCTGGAGGAATCGCTGAAGGATCTTTAAACAGGAACGATTGGAATAGCTCAGGAAGAAAGGAGGAGACTTATGCAGAATGTGCTGACAGTTGTGGTCGGATATCTTGGGAAAATTTCCCTTCCGGGACTTGGCGTGATAGATATCATTGAGATCGGACTGATTTCCTTTTTTGTATATCAGTTTATGGCATGGATCAAATTTACACGTGCATATACCCTTCTGAAGGGCATTTTGATCGTCCTTGGATTTATCTTGGTCGCATATATCTTCAAAATGAATACGATCCTCTGGATCTTCCGGAACCTGGCTAATGTGCTGGTGATCGGTGTGATCGTAATCTTTCAGCCGGAGCTGAGGAAGGCGCTGGAGCAGCTGGGACAGAAGAAGTTTGTTTCCAACATTATTCCCTTTGATTCTGGCAGGGAAGTGCAGGAGCGTTTCAATGACAAGACTATCAACGAACTGGTAAAGGCCTGTTTTGATATGGGTGAAGTTAAGACCGGAGCACTGATTGTGATCGAGGAAGAGATCCGGCTTGATGAATATGTGAGAACCGGTATCAATATTGACGGTATCCTTACCAGTCAGCTGCTGATCAATATTTTTGAGCATAATACACCTCTTCATGACGGAGCGGTGATCGTGCGGGGGAACCGCGTAGTAGCAGCAACCTGCTATCTGCCTCTTTCAGATAATATGGAACTGAGCAAACAGCTGGGAACAAGACACAGAGCAGGTGTGGGTATCAGCGAAGCTACGGATTCTCTTACGATCATTGTTTCGGAAGAGACAGGACAGGTTTCTGTGGCCAGAGGCGGTGAGTTATCCAGAGGGCTTAACAGTAAGCAGCTTCGTGAAGTACTTGTTTCTGCTCAGAATAAAAAGGTTGTTGACAACGGTAAGCTGAGAAATCTGCTGAAAGGGAGAGTGAAACATGAAGAAAAATCTGACTAAGAACATCCCTTTGAAAATCATGTCGATCATTGTGGGAATCCTGGTGTGGCTGATCGTAGTAAATGTTGATGACCCTATCATTACGAAAGGCTTTGTGATCTCAGATGTGCAGATCATCAATGAAGCTTATGTGGATCAGCTGGGCGAGATGGTCATGCAGGATGATCGTGAAAATTCAGTACGTGTTTATATTACAGGTGAGCGGAAGATAGTCAACCGTCTCACCTCAAGTGATATTAAGGCAGTTGCAGACCTGCAGCAGGCTCAGTCTACCGATACAGACCCTGTAATGATCCCCATTACAGCAACCTGTTCCGGGATACTTCCAGAGAATATCCAGGTGTCACCGCAGAATCTAAGTGTCCATCTGGAAAAAAAGGTGACCAAGGAATTTGCGATCAACGTTACCAGTGATGACAGCAAGCCTGCACAGGGGCTGGAGGTTGCTTCGCTTACCGCAAATCCGGAAAAAGTCCGTATTACAGGACCGGAATCCCTAGTTGGTAAGATAGACAGTGTGAGTGTGGATGTAAGTTCAAAGCTTGAGGGAATCGACCAGGATACGACGATCACAGGCGCAGAACTGACCATCATAGATAAGAATCAGGATACACTTTCATCAAATTCCATGAGCTATCTGAAATTTGACAACAACGGAAAGGTTAATGTCACGGCAAAGCTCTGGAAGGTGCGTTCTGATATACGGATCAGTGCGGGATATACGGGAGAACCGGCAGAAGGTTATGTTGTGGACAGTGTCACGACAGTACCGGAGACTTTCAGCGTAGCCGGAAGTGAAGAAGCACTGAACAATCTGAAACTTCAGGGAAATACTATTTATCTTGACAATGAGAATGTGGATATTTCAGGAAAGAGCAATGACGTGGAAAAGAAAGTAAACCTGTCAGAGCTTCTTCCGGATGGCCTTAAGCTGACATCCGGATCCAGTACGGACCTCTGGATCACAGTCAATATCCTGCCGGAGGGCAGTAAGATATACAGCTTCCCGACAGAGGATATCAAAGTAAAGGGTCTGCCTGATGATCTGCAGCTGGCATTTGAAGTTGCGGATATTGAACTGAAGGTGCAGGCGGAAGACGGAGATCTTTCCCAATTTGATCTGAAGTCGGTAGGAGCAGCACTTTCCATGGATGACTGGGAGGAGGGCAGCTACGAAGTACCGATCAAAATCAGCCTTCCGGAAGGCTACAAGCTGCTGGAGGATGTAACCGCCGAGATCAAAATCTCCAAGGTTTCCAATGTAGACAGCAGCAGTCAGTAAGTAATCACAGCTTTGGACAAGGCTTGAAGGATAAGTAATATAAAGGGAGACAGCAGCAATGTTAAGTTATAAGGTAACGGTCAGGAACCCGTCAGGGCTTCATCTTCGTCCCGCAGGGCTTTTGTGCGGCGAGGCAATAAAATACAAATCGTCCATAACATTTCAGTATGCCGGAGGTACAGCGAATGCCAAAAGTGTTCTGAGTGTTCTGGGTGCCTGTGTTAAAAGCGGGGATGAGATCACACTGGTCTGCGAGGGTGAGGATGAACAGGCTGCGATAGATGCGCTTGTGGCTCTTATCGAAGGCGGACTGGGCGAATGATACGTAACAGATACAATAATTATTTACAGCAGCATGATCAGGAGGGATTATTGTGAAGAGAAGAGTTGTGGCAATTTTTCTCAGTCTGACATTATGCATGGGCGGAACTCTGGAAGCCGGCGCTGCGGCTTTGGAAAGTACAGACGTGCAGATGGCAGCAGAGACAGCCGGCGATCCGGCTGAGGATGTATTCAGTGATGAAGCGGAAACGACTGTACAGCAGCCGGAGACAGAAGCGGATCAGACAGGTAGTACTGACAGTACAGACAGTTCAGAAGAAATACCTGTTACACCGGAGAACCCCGCAGAGACACCGGATGTTATAGAAACACCGGAGATTACAGAGACACCGGAAACTACAGAAGCACCGGAGGCTACAGAAGCACCGGATGCGACAACAGAAGACAGTACAGATCCGGGCGATGATTTCAGTGCAGGTGATGCACAGGAACTGGATGCACCGTCAGCAGATACCGCAGTACAGAACAAAGTAGAGAACAACAAGGCAGAGGAAACTTCTGCTACCGGAGCATCACTGGTAAACGGTGTAGTCGTTGCCAAGACAAGTGACTGGGTTTCTGCAAACGGTTTTTACAGACTCCGCAAAAAGAAGGTTGCTGCATCTGCAGCCCCGGAGGGAAAAGCTTCTGAGGATCCTGCAGAAAGTAGCGAAGAAGAGCAGAAAACAACAGTTGATGAAACAGCTGCAGCAGCACAGGAGGTACAGCAGACTGAAGAGCTTCCGGATGGTGCAGCAGAGAGTGAGCAGGCTCAGGTACTCCAGAATGAGTCAGCAGAAGGAGAGCAGGAGACTGCAGCCGAGGAAGGTGCAGCAGAAGAAGTTTCTACAGAGGAAGTATCCGCAGCAGAAGCTTCTGCAGAGGAGACATCCGCAGAGACAGCACCCGTAGAAACAGAGACGGCAGTCGAAACATCAGAGAGCGTAGATAACGCAGAGTCTCTTGCCCAGGATGAAGGGAACGCTTCTCAGGTATCAGAAACAGGTTCCATCGAAGATAATTATTTTACTGCGCAGGATGGTCTTCTTAAGATCAATACCAACGGACATGAGGGATATTATCTTTTTAATGAAGACGGATATCTGGTAACCGGCCGTATGACCCGTGAGCCAGGTGCAGCAGGTTATACCGGAACACAGAAGACAGAATGGTATTTCCTCGAAAACTCCAAAGCTTCCCTGTATTCGGATTCCACCGGAAAAGCAATCACACCGTGGACATCCAATCTTGGCCAGCAGAAGAGAAATTACTGGTTATGGACAGGAACTGTTTTCCGCTATTATAATTCCCAGGGTGATTACAAATCCATAGAGGCTCAGAACCTTGTAGGCAAGATCAAAAAGATCGGAAATGCTTATTATACACTGATGCGTAACGGAAAACCGCGAACAGGAATCCTGAAGCTGACAACCGGTTCCACAACATATCAGTATTACTTCCAGCCGGCATCAAAGGCAGGAGAGATTCCAGGAAAGCTTTTTTATGGCGGATGGACATATGTTTTAAACAGCAAAAATCAAAAACGTTTTATCTATTGTAGTCCGAAGGCTGCCACACGTGGACAGATCATGAAACATGGAGTTTATGTATCACCTGTAATGTCCAAGAAATATCGATATATGCTGAATGCCAGCGGCTATGTTATGACGAATACAATGGCGAAGGCGCAGAATAACGCATATTATGTTTCAGACAGCAAGGGCCGCATCATTACAAAAAAACTTGTGAAGTATAAGGGCAGCAGATATTATTTCGGAGACAATGGTAAGAGAGTTTCCTGGAGGAACTGCTGGCATGGCTGCCCGGGTGCATCCAACAAGATTTATTATTTCGGAAGTACAGCAGGAAAGATCGTTGAAAAATATGGCTGGCAGAAGGTGACTGATGCAAAAGGTCAGTTCTTCGGATGGTTTTACTTTGACAAAAACGGAAACCATTATAAGAGCCAGATGATAACAAACAAGTCCTCCAAAAAGAGCTATTACTTTAACAGCACAGGACAGCTTGCAACCGGAAAGACCAAGATCGGAAAAAATTATTATTTCTTTGCAACATCAGATGCCAATGCGCACAGAGGCTGGATGTACAAGAGTACATTGATCCGTTACCAGAATAAGTGGTATTATGCAGGCGGCAACGGTGTTCTGAAAAAGTCAGGCTGGCAGAAGGTCGGTAAATACTGGTACTATCTGCAGAACTATACCGTTGTGACAAATAAATCCATGAAGCGTGGTTCCGTAAATGGTTATCTGGACAGCCAGGGACGTTTTTCCACCGGCTGGGTGATCGTCAGCGATTACTATGATCAGGTCAAATATATCGATCCGAACAGCGGTTCCAGGTATCTGACCAATACAAGCAGATGGATCAATGGAAAACTGTATTACTTTGATAAGAACGGTTACCGCCGCAATGATGTTTCAAATATTTACGGAGGACCATATTACCTGGAGGTTGATAAGACCAACGGTGTTATGACTGTATACACAAACAGCAGCAAGACGATTCCGGTTAAGACAATCCGTGTTTCTGTAGGTCTCTCCGGAACACCTACATGGGATGGTACATACAGACTGAGCCGCAGTCTGAGATGGCAGCCATTGATGGGACCGTCCTGGGGACAGTACGGAACACATGTTGACGGATGCGGACAGGGAGGAATCTTTATCCATTCTGTAGCTGGCTCGACCAGGAGTGTTTACAATCTTCCGGCAGGTGAGTACCTGAAACTTGGTCAGCCTGCATCTCACGGATGTATCCGTACCTGTGTGGCTGATGCGAAGTGGGTATATGAGAACTGTAACGGTTCTACGATCCACATTTACAGCAGCGGAAATTACGTTAACAATGAAGCCTTCAAGGGACCGTTGGGCCGCAGACCGTTGGCAACCTTCCGTGGAGCCGGAAACTTTGATCCTACAGACCCGGAAGTTCCGTGATCTATACCGAACAGTACCAGAAAGAAATATATAGAATAACCGAAGACCGATGTTCAGCTGTATGAAGCTGACATCGGTCTTTTTCCATATATGGCTTTACTTTCCATTTTTCAATATGTATAATAAAGTTATGCACAAATAAACAACATACTTTATGGAAGGAAACTAAAATGAAAAACTGGAAGAAATGGCTGGTGGTAGGCTGTATGGCAGCACTGCTGGGAATCGGAACAATGGGAACTACAGCGATGGCCATGGGCGGCGGAGGCGTAGACCGAAGCGAGGCAGTTGCTGAGGAAGAAAAGGTCCCCAGCGGGAAGGCAACACAGAATTCCAGGGTAAGTTCAAAGGCCTGGAAGAAGCTCAACGGTGTCTGCTATAACGGAAGCGGCCAGAAGCTGGAAGGTGCTGTTACACGTGGAATCGATGTTTCCGAGTGGCAGGATACCATCAACTGGGGTCAGGTCAAAAAGTCCAATGTAGATTTTGCCTTTGTCAGGATTTCCTATGGCCTGAACCATCTGGATAAGACATATGATTACAACATGAAACAGGCGGAGAAGGCAGGTGTTCCGACAGGAACCTATGTGTACAGCCTTGCACTGAACACACAGCAGGCACTGAAGGAAGCACAACTTGCCATCCGTAAAATGGATGGATATAAAGTATCCTATCCGGTGGTTTATGACATTGAATATGATCAGATGCGCAATCTTTCCGCATCACAGATCGCGGATCTGGCAAAAACCTTCTGCAATGAGGTAAAAAAAGCCGGATATCATCCAATGATCTACTGCAATACAGACTGGTATGACAACAAGCTTGACTGGAGTAAGATGACAGGGTATGATGTATGGCTTGCACGATATGGTGATACGATCCTGGCTCCTGACAAGAAAAAGTACAAATATACCATCTGGCAGTCCACCGATGGTGACGGCGGCGGATATCTGAACACCACCAAGGGTCTGGTTGCGGGAATCCCGTCTTATTCTACTGTAGATATTGACTTCGGTTATGTTGATTATACCAAGATCATCACACCCAGATGGCATGCACAGACCGGATACAAGGCATCCACCAGACCGGATACCAGCAACTATAAAGGAAAAACCGGCTGTTGCCCAGCCGGTTTTTCCTTTATAG
>PVMO01020311.1_pt1 | contig 10455 bp, 10 predicted proteins | sample 1853421 | NCBI WGS metagenome assembly PVMO01 (sample SAMN08533511, study PRJNA380276) | Human gut metagenome, whole genome shotgun sequencing project.
GGTAGCCTTATGGATGCGGTCCAGAGCCTCGAAGTCCAGACCCTTCCAGTTGGCGGGGTAGACACCGTGGATGTTGCCGATGCCGGCGGCCAGGAAGTCGATGCCCAGATCAGTGATCTTTGCGCACTCTGCGGGGTCAGCGATCTCGCCATTACCCACGACGCCGTCCTCGACGCCGCCGATGGAGCCGACCTCGGCCTCGATGCTCATGCCCTTAGAGTGTGCCAGAGCGACCAGCTCCTTGGTCTTCTCCACATTCTCCTCGATGGAGTAGTGGCTGCCGTCGAACATGATGGAGGAGAAACCAGCCTCAACGCAGGCCTTGCAGCCCTCGTAGGTGCCGTGGTCCAGATGCAGAGCGACCGGGACGGTGATACCCATGGAATCGACCATTGCATCGACCATAGCAGCGACGGTCTTGAAGCCGGTCATGTACTTGCCGGCACCCTCGGAGACACCCAGAATGACAGGACTCTTCATCTCCTCGCAGGCGGTCAGAACGGCCTTGGTCCACTCCAGGTTGTTGATGTTGAACTGAGGCACACCGTAGTGGCCGTCACGAGCTTTGATGAGCATTTCGGTTGCATTTACCAACATTATTATTACCTCCAAAAATTATCGGGGTCTGTTCGTACCCACACACCGCTTTGTGTATGGTTTAACGAAGTTGCACCCTAAGTATACCCCAAACAGATGGTAAAATCAATCCACCGGAGAGTTTTTGTAACCAAACCGAAGCTTTCTTGGCCAGCAGTGTGCTCGAAAGACAGAGAAATAAGTGGGATGCAACATTTTATACAGGCTTCGACAACATCCGGCCAGACCGGCGGCGGAGGCACCAAAGCAGACGATTTTCAACAGGGATCCACATTCGTCAAAATGATGTTGGATAAAAAGGCAAAACAAGTGCCACTCTGCTTCAAAATTTTGTCATAATTCTGACTTGAAAATTACAAAATGTATGAAGGGTTCTGAGCCTGTCGAGATGAGATTGTGGAAAACCTTGTGGAAAGTGTGGAATTCCACCCGGAAAACAGGCTTGAACGCTTGAGTTTTGAACTTTCTCCACAGGGTTTTCAACTTGTGGAAAAAACAGGGCGGGTATACGGATGGTAAAGCAGTCTGAATGTGGAAAACTTTTACCACAGGCAAAAAGACGGATAACCGGCGCGCAAAAGGCAACACTTCTCCCATGAGGAGCTGCCCGGGCGGGCGGCACAGAAATTTCACGGGAAGAAAAAGCGCAATTCTATGGCAAACCCCTGCCGCTTATGTTATACTTCAGGATGAGTTATAAGCGCTGTACGTCTGAAATGCGTCAGTGCCTGCCGCAAAATGCTGCTTTGCAGCGCTGCGGCCCTGAAAACTCGCTTGAAGCGATACGATGACGCCGGGCCGGAAGGACCTTGGCGTCCTGCGATAGAAACGGAAGGAGAACTTCATGGAAGAACGCAATATGCCCCGCCGTCCCCGCCGCGAAAAGGCCGACGACCAGCCCCGGAACGAGAGCCTCGTCTACGGCAAGAACCCGGTCACAGAGCTGCTGAAGAGCGGCTCCGGCGTGGATACGGTGCTGCTGGCCGAGGGCATGGCCCCGGCTGTGGCCGCTTACTATACCGCAATGGCGAAGGAAGCCGGTGCCACCGTCAAGCGGGTACACCCCAACAAGCTGCGCCTTATGACCGGCACCGAGAGCCATCAGGGCGTGGCTGCCTTTGCCAGTGAGATCGAATATGCAACGGTGGAGGACCTGCTGGCCGCTGCCAAAGAGAAGGGCGAACCGCCCTTCCTCGTGCTGAGCGACGGCATCGAAGACCCCCACAATCTGGGCGCTGTTATGCGCTCGGCTCTGCTGTGCGGCGCTCACGGCATCGTCATCCCCAAGCGGGGCGGCGCATCCGTGACCCCCACCGTCATCAAGTCCAGCGCCGGTGCGGCTGAGCGTCTGCCCGTGGCCCGTGTGGCCAACATCGGCGAGACCATCCGCCGCCTCAAGGAGCAGGGTGTTTTCGTTTACTGCGCCGACATGGACGGCGTGTCCCTGCGCAAGAACAACCTCACCGGCCCCATTGCGCTGGTGCTGGGCAGCGAGGGCAGCGGTGTGTCGCAGCTGGTCAAAAAGCTCTGCGACGGCGTTGTGAGCCTCGATATGACCGCACAGGGTACCGGCGTGGACAGCTTCAATGTCTCGGTGGCCGCAGGCATCATCCTGTATGAGATCCAGAGCCAGCGCGCCGCACAGGGCTGAGCTGACCCGTGCCGAACGAAACAAGGGAGGGAAGATCAGGATGCCAAAGGATGACGAGCGGAAGGAAATGACGCAGGAAGAGATCGACGCCCGCGAAGAAAAATTCCGCACCTTTTTTACCACCAGTGTAGCCCAGGTCCCGGAGGAGATGACCCGGCGGGACGATGAGAATGAAGAAAAGCCCAAGAGCCTGCTGGGCCGGCTGCTCCGCCGTGAAAAGGGCGGACAGCAGGAAAGCGGCACACCCGAAGAGAGCCGTACCGGCGAGATACAGCTGGGCGGCGAAGAGCCGGAGGAACCCTCCGACCTGGAGCTGATCCTGACGCTGGAAGAGGAAGTCACAGAGCCGAAGCCCGAGCAGCCGAAGCCTGCCGAGCCGGTCAGCGCCCCCCAGCCTGAGCCGGAGAAGCCCCAAAAGCCCGCAGAACCCGTCAAAGCGCCGGAGCCGCCTGCTCCCAAGCCGGAGAAAAAGCCGGCAGAAAAGCAGGCTGCACCCCGGAAAAAGGCGGTCCAGTACGAGCCGCGCACCCCGCAGGAGCAGTACGAGGACCGGGAGATGCAGGCGCTCAAAGCCATGCTGTTTGGTGCAAAGCTTCCGCCGCAGGAGGAAGAGCCTCCCCAGCCGGTGAAGCCCGCAAAACCGGAAAAGAGCACCCCGGCAGTTCCGGTCATTGCAGCGAAACCGGACGCAGAAAAAGAGCCGGATGCAGCGCCGGAGAAGCCTGCCGTGCCGATGCCCGAGATGGTGTTTGCAGAAGACAAGGTGTCGAAGCCCCATGCGGCCCCGGCGATGCAGTTCTTCGGCAAGGGCGACGACGAGAAAGCGCCCGCAGCCCCGGCCCGCGCGACGCCGCCTGACAATGACGACAGCATGAGCCTGCCGCTCATGTTCCTGAACGACGGCGACGAGGTGGCTCCGGTGGAGCCGCCGAAGGAGGAAGCGCCTGCACAGCCGGCCGAAGAGGCCGGTACTGCCCCGGCTGCTCCGGAGGCTGCACCCGTCGAGGAAGCGCCTGTCGAAGAGGAAAAAACGCCCGAGACGCCGGAACAGGTGGGGGAACGGCTGCACCAGATGGGCGCGGCCCTTACATTGCGCTGTGCGCTGGGCGGCATCCTTGCACTGGTGCTGCTCCACTTCGGCCTCGCCGCGGAGGGCCTTGTCGGTCCGCTGGGCGGCCTTGACCCCGTAACTGCCCCGGCGGCCTTCTATGCCGCTGATCTGCTCTTCCTGGCGCTGGCGCTGGCTGTGGGCTGGCCCGTCGTGAGGGACGGCCTGAAGGGACTGCGGGGCGAACGCCCCAGCATGGAGACCATGCCCGCGATGGCAGCCTGCGCTGCGCTTTTGCAGGCCGCTGTGGCCCTGCTGAACGCGCAGAACTATCAGGCGTCCAGCTTCACCCTTCTGTCCGGCATTGCGGCGCTGGGGCTGTTCCTTGCACTGCTGGGCGACCGTGTCCTTCTGGCCTCGGTCCAGGGCGGCTTCAAACTGGCGCAGGCTGGTCCGGAGCATCGCGGTGCGTTCCGCGCCAAGGACAAAGACCTTATCCGCATCCTCTCCAAGGACATGGACGAAAAAGACCCCTGGGTGCTGCTCAGCCGACCCGCTGAGTGGGACGACGCGATGGTGGAGCAGGGCTTCGGCCCCCGCGCCTGTGAGCGCCGCGCCCGTAAGACGAATTACATCCTGCTGGGTGCGGCTGTGTTGGCCGGTCTGGTCTTCTGCGTCTTTGGCGGCGGCCTCAACGGCGGCGCTGCGGCGCTGACCGCTGTGCTCTGCATGGGTTCGCCTCTGTCCTCCACCCTTATCGCAGGTTTTGCATCCCTGCGGCTGCAGCAGACTGCCGCTGCCTCGGGTGCGGTGATCCCCGGCTGGGCGGCTATCGAGGAACTGGGCGGTGTGGATACCGTTCAGGCTGACGCCGATGAGCTGTTCACCCCGGACAGCGCCATGCTCGAGGACATCCGCATCTTCAAGGGCGGACGCATCGACCGGGCCATCCTCTATTCGGCCAGCGTCCTGAGCAAGTGCTGCAACACCCTGAGCGGCCTGTTCCGCCAGATCATCGAGGACCGCACCGACATCCTCTACCCGGTCAAGGACCTGGAAGTCCATCGCGGCCTCGGTTTCTCTGCATGGTGCGACAACAACCGCATCCTCATCGGCACCCGTGCGTACATGGAAAAAGAAGAAGTTCCCCTGCCCGACGAGGAATATGAGGCCAAGCACTCCAAGAACGGCGAGCTGCAGATCCTCTATCTGGCCGTGTCCGGCAGTCTGCACGCCATGTTCGTGCTCCACTATGTGGGCGGACGGAACGCCGCCCGCGGTCTGGAACAGCTGCAAAAAGAGAATATCCAGCTGCTGGTGTCCTGCCAGGACCCCACCCTGACCGCACGACACATCACCGACGCCTACCATCTGCCCGAGGGCATGGTCGTCCTGCTGGACCAGGAGCAGTGTGCCGCACTGGGCGCTGCCACCGCCGAAGACACCGGCTCCGAAGGCTGCTGCATCCTTTGCACCAACGGCTTTGCCAGCCTGACCGGCGGTCTGCGGGCCGCAGAGCAGGCCCAGAACGCCGAGACGACCGCTACCACGGTGCAGCTGGTGTCGGTGTGGTTCTCGGTGGCCATCGCCGTCCTGCTGACCTATGCGGGCAGCGTGGGGATGCTGAGCGTGGCTGCGGTGTTGATGTATCAGGCGGCATGGAGCGCTCTCAGCATCGCCGTGTGCGCACTCAAGCAGCATAGTTAAAAAAATAAATAGGAAATATTCTCAAAATAAATAGGAATAATTCTTGATTTCTGCCCGAAATTCTGGTATAATACTCTCAGAGACAAGTAAGACCTATCGCACACCCGGTACCGAACAAAGCGGGCTGCGCGTAGAATAAACCAAACCGGACACAGCCCATACTGGCAGTGTCAGACTATCTGAGAGGAGAACAGATTATGGAACTCAAGGGAACCAAGACCGAGAAGAACCTGATGGAAGCTTTTGCAGGCGAGAGCATGGCCCGCAACAAGTACACCTACTTTGCAAGTGTTGCAAAGAAGGAAGGCTACGAGCAGCTGGCCGCTATCTTCGAAGAGACCGCCGGCAACGAGAAGGAACACGCCAAGATGTGGTTCAAGGCCCTCTGCGGCGGCTCCATCCCCGACACCCTGACCTGCCTCGACATGGCAGCCAGCGGCGAGAACGAAGAGTGGACTGATATGTACCCCCGCATGGCAGCTGAGGCCAAGGAGGAGGGCTTCACCCAGCTGGCCGCTCTCTTCACGATGGTGGGCCAGATCGAAAAGGAGCACGAGGCACGTTATCGCGCCCTTGCCGCCAACCTCAAGGAGGGCAAGGTCTTTGCCCGTGAGGAACAGCAGGTGTGGGTCTGCCGGAACTGCGGCTACACCTATATCGGCAAGTCTGCTCCCCTCAAGTGCCCGGTCTGCGCACATCCCCAGAGCTACTTTGAGCTGAAGGCCAGGAATTACTAAGTTTTTTCAGATATTCCGTCCGATGAGAGCCGCCGCACCTGTATAAAGTGCGGCGGCTCTTTTGCTGTCTGGTGAAATACAGTCTGCACGATTTGTATAAATTTGGCGGGGGTGTTTTAGTGTCTTTCACGAAAAGGTGCGCGAAATTGTGACACTTCTGGCGAAGAACTTGACCCTTCTTTTGGGTGCGTGTACAATAAACAAATAGTGAGAGGGATTTTGTGCAGAGCACATTGCGATAAAACTTATCCAAAGGAGGGAAGTGCTACCCTATGAATAAGATCACACGGCTTGCAGCGGCGTTTGTGCTGAGCGGGCTTCTTCTGGCAGCTCCTGCCGCACAGGCGGCCCCCGCATTGCTGGGAGCATCTGCGAACTTTGAGCTGGAAGTGAACGAGATGGAGCTGGAGATCACGGCAGACGACCCCCGCCCCAAAGCCTATCTTTACACCGGCGGGCAGAGCGACTACTACTTCATCGTCTGGATGAGCAGCAACCCCACCGTGGCTGCCGTGGACGGCGATGGCCGTGTCACCGGCCGCAGCGCCGGTGAGGCGACGATCACCGCCATCACTGACCGGGGCGAGTGCGCTGCCTGCAAGGTGACTGTCCGCAAGGAGAGCGGCAATGCGGCCAGCAAAAAGCCTGCCCTCGACCACACCACCCTCAACCTCGTTATCCAGTACAACAACGCCCACCCCAGCCAGAAACTGCAGCTCATCAACACGAGCGGCTCCTTTGTCTATGCCTACCAGTGGATGAGCAGCAACCCCGAGGTGGCAACGGTGGATCCGGAGGGCCTTGTCACGGCCCAGAAGCCCGGCACCACCACCGTCACGGCGCTGGCCACCAACGGTCAGGCGCTGCGCTGCGCCGTTACCGTCAACAGCGATGTCGGCAAGGTGACTCTGAATAAGCGCGACCTGCTGCTCCGCACGGTGGGCAGCAAAGAGGCACTCACAGCGTCTGTCGATGTGGAAGACGGCGTGAATGTACCCATCACATGGGTCAGCAGTAATCCCGGCGTCGCTACTGTGGACGCTTCTGGTGTCGTGACTGCCGTCGCCGACGGCGAGGCAAAGATAACGGCGCTCTCGCCAGATGGACGCTTCGACAGCTGCAGCGTTTTCGTGGGCCTTGCGGCAGACAAGTACGACACGGAAGAGGACCTGGCCGAGGAACTCAAGCTTCCGGACCCCTATGTGGCGGTCCGGATGAACCGGCTGAGCTGAACCGAAAATACAAAGAGGAAGCCCCGCACTGCATCGTTCGATGTGGTGCGGGGCTTTTGCTTATTGATTTACCAGCTCAATAAAGGCTTTCATCTGGGGCGTGAGCCATTTGTCCTTGTGATAGAACAGCTGCCGGTGCATGGTGACAGTGCAGTCGGGGACATTGAGGCGGGCGATACGCCCGGCGGAGAGGGCAGGACGGACGATGTACTCGGGCAGGAAGGAAAGCCCCATCCCGCGCTCCACCATCTGGCAGAGCAGCGAGGCGCTGCCCAGCTCGATGTAGGGATGGATAGACAGCCCACGGGCGGCGAGGCGCTGGTCGAGGGCGTCACGGTAGCTCATGCCCCGCTCTGTGAGAAGAAATTCCTGTTGAGCCAGAACATCCAGCGGCACTTCGGCCTTGTCGGCCAGCGGATGCCCGGCGGGGGCCACGAAGCAGACCGGCTCCGGCACATTGACGGCCAGCGTCAGGCTGGGCAGGAGCAGAGGCTGGTCGAGGGTGTAGGCCAGGTCGATCTGGTTCGCGCTCAGCAGCCGCAGCATCTCGTCGGCGGTGGCGGTGCGGAGCACCAGCTCCACCTGTGGGCAGAGGGCGTGGAACTGCTGCAGCAGGTCGGGCAGGAAGGTGCTGCATACGGAATCGGCCAGTGCCACCCGCAGGGTGCCGCTGACGGCCCGGGCAGGCACCAGCGCGGCCTTGGCCTGCTGGGCCGTGATGAGAAGGGTGCGGGCATAGCTCTGGAAAGTCTGGCCCGCGTCGGTGAGGCGGACGGTCTTGCCCACCCGGTCAAAGAGAGGCGTACCCAGCTCTGTTTCCAGCTGGGAGATCTGGGCCGATACCGCCGACTGAGAGTAGCCCAGCTCCCGCGCAGCGCTGGAAAAGCTGTGCAGCTCGGCGATATGAAGGAAGGTGTTAATATTTCGGAGTTCCATAACAGTCCCTCCGGCGTCAGCGGCGGTCGATGCCGGTGACGGTCAGAACCTCGCCGTCCACTTTGAAGTGGACTTCCAACCCGCCAAACTCCATGCCGTAGACCCGCTCCGGGTCGTGCTGGTAGGAGGGGCGGGGGTCGTTTTCCAGCACACCCTGCAGAGCGGCCTGCTGGACGGCAGGCACTCTGGCCCAGAGGCCGGCGTCGCAGACCATGGTCAGGTGGTGGAACTGGGTCTGTGCTGTAAAGCCTGCGGCGGCGTCCGGGTGGCAGTCGGCGTAGGGGATGTAGGGCTTGATGTCGTAGATGGGGGTGCCGTCCATCAGGTCGGCGCCCCGCACGATGAGGACGGGGCCGACGTCAGGCCGGTGCTCGATGGCTTCCAGCTGGACGCTGGACAGTCCCAGCGGATTGGGCCGGAAGGGGGAGCGGGTGGCAAATACGCCCATCCGGGTGTTGCCGCCGAGGCGGGGCGGCCGGACGGTAGGGGACCAGTTGTCCCGCACCGCGCCGGAAAACTGCCACACCAGCCAGATGTGGCTGAAATCCTCGAGGCCGCGCACGGCGTCGGCATTGCGGTATTCGGGGGTAAAAATGACCTCGCCCCGCAGGCTGTCCACCAGCCCGCTCTGGCGCGGGATGCCGAACTTGGTGGGGAAGGCGGTGCGGATATGGGCGATGACCTTGAGGGTCATTTCTTCGGGTGCAGACATGGGGACTCCTCCTTATTATAAGCCACGGCAGAAGCCCACGGCACGGCCCTCGATTTGAATTTCTTCCAGCTGGGGGCCTGCGAATACCATGGGCGGGCAGACGGCGGTGTTGTCGGCCAGCAGCATGACGGTCTCGCCCTGGCGGTGGAAGTGCTTGAGGGTGGCTTCCTCGCCGATGCGGACAGCGGCGATCTCGCCCTGCTCCACCTCGGGCTGGCGGCGGATGCAGACAATGTCGCCGTCACAGATGGTGGGGGCCATGCTGTTGCCATGGCAGGTGAGGGCGAAGTCGGCGTGCCACGCGGCGGGGACGCCGATGTAGCACTCGATGTTCTGCTCAGCAGTGATGGGGGTGCCGCAGGCGATGGAGCCTACGAGAGGCACCCGCACCATCTCAGGCAGAGGCTCGAAACCCGGCGGAGGGCAGGGCAGGTCCACGAGGCCCATGAGCCACGCGGGTGTGGTGTCCAGAGCGGCGGCCAGTTCCTCGAGCTTGGCCCGGGGCAGGTCGTTGATGCCCTTTTCCAGCTTGGTGATGGAGGATTTGGAGCGGTAGCCCATCCGGGCGGCCAGCTCTTCCTGCGACAGGCCCAACTGCTCCCGGCGCTGCCGGATGCGGCTGGATAGATCGGTATCGGACATATAGGGCCTCGCTTTCTCTGCGGTTTGCACGATTTTCGGTGTTCTGAGGACAGTATAGCAAAAAATTTACTATAAATCAACTTTTTAGGGATTATTTTGCAAACAATGTTGACAAATAATCAACCAAAAGATATAATACAACCAATGATTGTGTAAAACGCTTTGAGCACAAAACTGAAAGGAGAAACGCCTATGACCGATACCATGATGATCCGCGACTGCATCCGCAGCCAGGGCATGAAACTGGGCCATGTGGCCCATGTTCTGGGCATCACCAACAACACTCTCCGCTGCAAGCTGGAAAATGAGAGTGAATTCAAGGTGAGTGAGGCCGAAAAACTCTCGAAGATGCTGGGGATGACCGTCGAGCAGCGCGACCGCTGCTTTTTTGGCCCGGCGGGCTGAGGGAAAAAGGTGATGGAAGCCATGACACAGGAACAGCGCCAGAAGACGAAGGAGGCCCTCAGCCGCTACGGGCAGAAAAACTGGGTCTACGGCCCCTGCAACTGGGGTTGGAAGCGGGCCATCCAGCTGGCCGAGGAGTATTACCGCGAGGCAGACCCGGGCCTGCGGGGCAGCATCCTGCAGCTGCGCTACATGGAAAGGCGGAGGCGGGAAGAGGTGATGGACAAGCTGAACATCAGTTACAGCACTTATCAGAAGGCCCACGACGACCTGCTGAGCACCGTTGCGGTCTTTGCCGCCCACTACGGTGAGCTGTGACGCAAAAATGCCCCCTGACCGGACGGTCAGGGGGGCATTCGTGTGCTCAGTGTTTCTTCTCGGGGGTGTCGCAGTGCTGGTGGCAGGAAGAGCAGTTGCCTCCGCAACCCTCGCCTTTCCAGCCGCCCTGCCGGGAGATCCACACCACCGCCAGTGCAAACAGGACAGCCAGCACCAGCAAGGTGATGATACCGCGTGCAGTTATCATAAAAAAGACCTCTCTTTCGAAAGAATTCCAACCCCAGTATACACCATCTGCCCCCGGAGAGCAACCGGAAAGCGCTGCCGGCTCAAACTTTTTTCGAAAAACGAAAATTTGGGCTTGCATTTGGCCTCGCGCAGTGATATAATAAGTGTGTTCCGATTCGGAGGATTAGCTCAGCTGGTTAGAGCACCTGCATCACACGCAGGGGGTCTGGGGTTCGAGTCCCTAATTCTCCACCATACAGTTCGTACTCGAACCCGATTCT
>PVMO01021216.1_pt1 | contig 10424 bp, 9 predicted proteins | sample 1853421 | NCBI WGS metagenome assembly PVMO01 (sample SAMN08533511, study PRJNA380276) | Human gut metagenome, whole genome shotgun sequencing project.
CTTTGCTACATAAGGCTTTGCGGGTGCGGTTTTCACACAGTAAGGGATTGATACCTAAACCCTCAAAATTGCTGTTCTACTGCGTAACAAATATGAAGCAAAGGAGTTGATGAAGCTATGGCAGTTTTCCGCGTGGAGAGAAACACAGGATATACGTCCATGAGTAACCACAATCTACGCACTAAGGAGCATTCCCTAAAAGAACAAGGCCTGTTATCCCAAATGCTGTCCTTGCCGGAGGATTGGGACTATACCCTTGCAGGACTGTCCTATATCAACCGGGAAAGTATCGACGCTATCCGCACCGCTGTATGGGAGCTTGAAAAAGCCGGATATATCACAAGACGGCAGGGACGCGACGAGAAAGGTAAAATGACCGCTATCGAGTACACCATTTACGAACAGCCACAGCCCCCGGCATTGGATTGTCCGGTATTGGAAAATCCAACAGCGGATAACCCGATATTGGAAAATCCGACAGCGGATAACCCGACGTTGGAAAATCCAATGCAATTAAATAAAGATATACAAAAGACTGACTTATCAAAAAAAGAAAAATCAAATACGGATTTATCAAATAACCATTCCATTCCTATCCTTTCCCCTAACCCCTCTCCTTTGAGGGAAGAAACGGCAGAGCCGGAACGGAAAGGAACGGAAGCGGCAGACGCATACAGCGTGTATGAGGAAATCATCAAGGACAATATCGAGTATGAGCATTTTATCAAGCATACCAACATTGACAGGGAACGATTGGACGAGATTGTGTCCCTTATCCTTGAAACGGTCTGCACCAAACGAAAGACAATTCGTATCGCCGGGGACGATTATCCGGCAGAGCTTGTCAAAGCAAAGTTTATGAAGCTCAACAGCAGCCACATTGAATTTGTCTTTGACTGCATGAAAGAGAACACCACGAAAATCCGCAACATCAAGCAATATCTGAAAGCGGTACTTTTCAACGCACCCAATACCATAGACAGCTATTACACCGCCCTTGTCAACCACGATATGTACGGCGGCTATTAAAAAACAGGAGGATTTTAGTATGGCACAGAAAACAGGAGCTTTGATTTTTGATGAAACGGCAGACCGTTACGACATTCGCTTTGACCTTAACGACTACTACGGAGGATTGCATTGTGGGGATTGCTTTGAAGTGTTTGTACGCGGCAAATGGAAGCCGACCCGCATGGAGTACGGGAACAACTGGTATCTTGTTGGTGTGAGGGCTTCGGATTTGAACGGGCTGCGGGTGCGTATCTAAAGGCGGCATGAAAAATGTACGCCTTATTTTTATGCCCCGAAGCGGCACACCACCCTAACCAAACTATGAAAGGAGGGATTTCATGCAAGATGAAGTCAATGAAAAAGTCGTGTCTTTAGCAATCAAAACATCTAAGCTGACCGCCGAAGTGCTGCAAAAGGCTATGAAAGCCCTGCTTGCCAAAGGCAAAGGGCAGCTAACCAAAGCCCCGCATGGAAAAATCACTATGCGGCAGCTTATGAAGCCGGGAGAAAAGGTTTCCAACATTGAGATTACCGACCAAAATATCAAAGCCTTTGACCCTATCGCAAGGAAAAACGGGCTTGATTACAACGTCAAGAAGATTGAGAACGGCAAGCCGCCGACCTATCTTGTGTCTTTTAAGGGCAAGGATATTGACGTTATGACCGAAGCATTTCGGGAATTTACCGCAAAGAAATTAGGCAGGGATAAAAAGCCCTCTATCCGCAAGCTGCTTTCTACTATGAAAGATAAGGCGGCAGCTCTGAACGAACAGAGGGACAAAGTGAAGAAAAAGGACAGGGAGGTATCGCTATGAAGCCAGAACTTAAAAAGCTGCTTATCCTAAACGCCCCCTATCTGCTCTTTGTCTATCTCTTTGACAAAATCGGACAGGCGGTGCGGCTCTCTCCGGGAGCTGACCTTTCCGGCAAGGTGCTTTCCCTTGCAGACGGCTTTTCCGCTGCCTTTGCAAACCCGCTTCCGAGCCTTGCCCCTATGGATTTGCTTATCGGTATTGCGGGGGCTGTCCTTATCCGGCTTATGGTGTACTTCAAAGGCAAGAACGCAAAGAAATATCGAAAAGGTATCGAATACGGTTCAGCCCGTTGGGGCAACGCCGAAGATATAAAGCCCTACACCGACCCGGTATTTCAAAATAACGTGCTGCTGACACAGACGGAACGGCTTACCATGAACAGCCGCCCGAAGCAGCCGAAGTATGCAAGGAATAAAAATATCCTTGTTATCGGGGGAAGCGGCAGCGGCAAGACGAGATTTTTTGTGAAGCCCAACTTAATGCAAATGCACTCAAGCTACGTTGTAACTGACCCGAAAGGAACGGTTTTAGTCGAGTGCGGGAAGCTCTTACAGCGCGGCGGGTATCGGATAAAGGTGCTGAACACGATAAATTTTAAGAAATCCATGCGTTACAATCCCTTTGCCTATCTCCGCAGCGAAAAAGACATTTTGAAACTGGTAAATACCTTGATTGCCAACACCAAAGGGGACGGGGAAAAAGCCGGGGAGGATTTTTGGGTAAGTGCGACACGTTCGCAGGCGGTAAAAAGTCTGCGCACAGTGTGGGTTTATTAAATAATAACCAGTCTGTGAACTGGTAATCCGATAGGTGGAATGATGGGGTAACGCCCTGAAACGTCTATCCTTGACGGACTTGCGTCAGCTGTAATGGTTGGGGTGAGAAGCTCCGTGACAACGACCGAGAGTAGTCGTAGGAATCTGCCAAAAGATTCTCGAAAACGCCCCAGAGGTGGGGTGCGCTACCTATAGGTCTAGGATCTATAAAATATCTATGATTAGAATGTTTACTTTGGCGAGTAAACTGACGAAAACTGCGAATGTACGGTTCTAAAAGAAGACCATATAGAAATGTATGGGTGCGTTAAAGCGCAGTCAGTGTGGTTCAGTAGAAATTTGCCCTACGAACGACCATGTTGTGTTACAGGCACATCCAAGCTGACAGGACTATAGCAGAGATCTAAGGATATATGTACAGATAGGATTATCAGAACGTGGAAAGGCACCAGATTCCATTAGGGGATAGCCTGACGAAGAAAATAAGCAGGTGAACTGGTGCTGAAAAGCCGTGATCGAACTTATGATGAGTTCTGCGAAAAAGAGGAACTCGGAGGAATGGTCACAAGTCGGTTGAAATAAACAGGCATTATTCAGTCTAATGATAAGGATTACGAGTAAGACCAAAAGGGTCACTTTCGAGAGGAGGTGATGCCTTATGCCAAAGAAAAGTAAAACATTATGTGTAGATGACCTGCGTCATGCGGAGTACTACGGAATGCAAGGTACTTTTGATGAACTATATCAAAAAAGTCAGAACGGTGAAGTATTTGAGAATCTTATGGATTTGATACTGAGCAGGGATAACATTTTACTTGCGTACCGAAACATCAAAGCGAACAAAGGCAGCTACACGGCAGGAACAGACAAAAAGAACATCACAGATATTGGGAGTCAAACTCCTGATGATGTGGTAAAAAGAGTGAGATTTATTGTTACGGGAAGCGAACACGGCTACAGACCAAAGCCTGTAAGACGGAAAGATATCCCGAAACCAAACGGAAAAACACGTCCGCTGGGAATCCCATGCATATGGGATAGGTTGATACAGCAATGTATCAAGCAGATCATGGAACCAATCTGCGAAGCAAAGTTCTGCAATAATAGTTATGGATTTCGTCCGAATAGATCCGTTGAACATGCCATTAACAGAACCTACACCATGCTTCAAATGATGAACCTTCATTATGTTATTGAGTTTGATATTAAAGGATTTTTCGATAACGTAAATCATAGCAAGTTAATCAGACAGATATGGTCGCTGGGTATCCATGATAAAACGCTGATTTTTATTATCAAGCGAATACTAACAGCTCCAATTAAAATGCCCGATAATACAACGGTACTGCCCAACAAGGGTACACCACAGGGAGGAATTATCTCACCACTACTGGCAAACATCGTTCTAAACGAATTGGATTGGTGGATAGCTAGTCAATGGGAGGAAAATCCGATTGCTATAAGCAGAGGGCGAGAAAGAATAATCGGAAAAACTAAAGTTTTTGATAAAAGCCATGGTTATAGGATTATGAAAAACACAGAAATGAAAGAAATGCATATCATTCGGTATGCGGATGATTTTAGGATTTTCTGTAGAACGAAAGAGGACGCAGTCAGGACAAAAGAAGCGGTTACGGCGTGGATTGAAGAGAGGTTGAAATTAGGGGTGTCCCCTGAGAAAACAAGGATTGTGAACACCAGAAAACGGTGGTCAGAGTTTCTTGGATTCAAAATAAGGGTAAGGTTGAAGCATCATAAATATGTGGTGCAGTCGGCAATCTGTGACAAAAAGGTTGAAATTGAAAGAGCAAAGCTAGTGGAACAAGCGAAAAACATCGCAAAACCCCGAGAGAAAAAAAGTTGTTTATCAGAAATTCAGCTATATAACTCTATGGTGTTAGGCATACAGAATTACTATCAGCTTGCCACCTGTATCAGTATTGATTGCAGAGAATTCCATAGGCGAGTAATGACAGTTTTGACGAACAGGTTAAATACAGAAACAGGAAGTATGCTAAAACGTGAGGGTGGAACTATCACCCAAGCAGAAAAGGAAAGATTCGGACAGTCAAAAATGATTCGATATGTTTCAGGAATTGACCAGATGATCTATCCGATTGCATTCATCAAAAATAAAATACCGATGGCGAAGCGATCAATCGTTTGTAGTTATACAAAAGAAGGTCGTGCTCCGATTCATACAGAACTTAACCTTAATCAGTATGTTCTGAAAGGACTGAGAGAAAAAATATCCGTTGGTCATAGCACAGAATACCATGACAGTAAAATATCTTTATTTTCTGCTCAAAAGGGAAAATGTGCAATCAGTGGAGAAGAATTCGCAGATGCGGAACATGTAGCTGTATGGCTCAAAGTACCAAGAGCACTTGGTGGATTTGAAAGATATAAAAACATGGTTCTGATTCACAAAAAATATCTGATTCTGTTACAAGAACTGCCCCAATCAGTAATAAAAGACCTGATAAAAACACTCAATATCACAAAAAAGATGCTCGTGAAAATCAATAGTCTGCGAGAGCAGGCGAACCTGTCAGCAATAATATAAAACTTAAATTTGGTGACTGATTAAATGTCTCGTGAAGACAATCGATGGAGCGCCGGATGCGGTGAAAGTCGCATGTCCGGTGTGAAGTGGGGGAAAAGGTGGAGATAATATCAAAACCTTACCTATCACTATAATCGGAACGGCTCTTTTACTGCGCCCTTATCGGCTACATTTGGTACGAAGCCCCGGAGGAAGAAAAGAACTTCACGACGCTGCTTGAAATGATAAATGCCAGTGAAGCCCGCGAGGACGACCCGGAATTTCAGTCCCCCGTTGACCTCATGTTTGAACGGTTGGAGGAAAAAGACCCGGAACACTTTGCCGTCCGGCAATATAAGAAATTCCTGTTATCTGCGGGAAAGACACGAAGCTCTATTCTCATTTCCTGCGGTGCGCGGCTTGCCCCTTTTGACATTAAGGAGCTGCGCGACCTTATGGAAACCGACGAAATGGAGCTTGACACCATAGGCGACCGCAAGACCGCCCTGTTTGTTATCATCAGCGACACCGACGATACTTTTAGCTTTGTCGTGAGTATTCTTTACACGCAGCTTTTCAATCTCCTTTGCGACAAGGCAGATGATGAATACGGCGGCAGGCTGCCCGTCCATGTGCGCTGTCTGTTAGACGAATTTGCAAATATCGGGCAGATACCGAAGTTTGAAAAGCTCATAGCCACCATACGAAGCCGGGAAATCTCCGCGTCGATTATCTTACAGTCGCAAAGCCAGTTAAAGGCAATCTATAAGGACAACGCCGATACCATAGTCGGCAACTGCGACACCACCCTTTTCTTGGGCGGCAAGGAGAAAACCACCCTCAAAGAAATGTCGGAAATCTTGGGGAAAGAAACCATTGACAGCTTCAACACTTCCGAGAACCGGGGGCGCGAGGTATCGCATGGGCTGAACTATCAGAAGTTAGGCAAGCAGCTTATGACGGAAGATGAAATAGCAGTCATGGACGGCGGGAAATGTATTTTACAGCTTAGAGGGGTGCGCCCGTTCTTCTCTGATAAGTACGACATTACAAAGCACCCAAACTATAAATATCTTTCCGACTATGACAAGAAAAATACTTTTGATATGGAAAAGCATTTAAGGCGCAGACCCGCCCTTGTGAAGCCGGACGAAGTATTTGACTACTACAAAATCAGCGAAAGCGATTTGCAGGAGGACACCGACCATGAATAGACGTATCAGAAAGAAAAAGGACAAGAAAATCACAGAAGCCATAAACGGGCTTGTTTCGATTGCTGAACGACGGGAACAGCAGCGGCAGGCTGCTATCCGGCAATTTGTGAAACGGTGTGAAGCCCTGTATGAGCAGCAGCGAAAAGAAAGGAGGAATTGACGCAGTAACAAAGAAAAAGACAACTTGCATGATACGCGCCCCTACAAAAATTCCTATCGCCCACACTGACAACTGAATACCGCCGCGCGGCAGACACTTACGCAGCGCGGGGACTTATGACCGCGGCAGTTTGAAAACTGACCGCCGTTTTTTATACCCTTTTACGGGGCAAGCCGCATTTGCGGCAGAAAGGAGTTTTATGGAATTTTTCAACAGCGCAATCGGCGTATTACAGACTTTGGTTATCGCTCTTGGAGCAGGACTTGGTATTTGGGGCGTTATCAATCTCTTAGAGGGATATGGAAACGACAATCCGGGCGCAAAATCACAGGGCATTAAGCAGCTCATGGCAGGCGGCGGTGTTGCCCTTATCGGCACTATCCTTGTACCTCTGCTTTCCGGCTTGTTCGGTTAAGCGCGGGTAGCTGCCTATGCAGAGCATACTTGACGCGATTAACGAATGGATAAAGGAAATCCTTATCGGAGCGATAAACGGTAATCTGTCAACTATGTTCGGGGACGTAAACGAAAAAGTCGGGACTATCGCAAACGAGGTAGGACAGACCCCGCAAGGGTGGAACGCCAACATTTTCAGCATGATACAGACCCTTTCTGAAAATGTAATCGTCCCGATTGCGGGGCTTGTCATTACCTATGTCCTATGCTACGAGCTAATCAGCATGGTAACGGAAAAGAACAATATGCACGACATAGAAACATTCATGTTCTTTAAGTGGATATTCAAAGCCTTTGTCGCGGTGTTTATCGTAACCAACACGTTCAACATCACAATGGCGGTCTTTGATATGGCGCAGCATATCGTTTCCGGCGCAGCAGGGGTTATCGGCGGCGATACGAATATCGACGTTGCCGAAGCCCTTGCCGCCATGCAGGAGGGGCTTGAAGATATGGAAATCCCCGAACTGCTCTTACTTGTGCTTGAAACAAGCCTTGTGAGCCTTTGCATGAAAATCATGTCCGTACTGATAACCGTTATCCTATACGGCAGAATGATAGAGATTTACCTTTACTGTTCGGTATCGCCTATTCCATTTGCGACCATGACCAACAGAGAATGGGGACAGATTGGAAACAACTACCTAAAAGGGCTGTTCGCTCTTGGTTTTCAAGGCTTCCTCATTATGATATGTGTCGGTATTTACGCCGTACTGGTAAACGATATGATAATCGCAGACAATCTGCACAGCGCGGTATTTTCCCTTGCCGCCTATACGGTTATCCTCTGTTTTTCCCTGTTCAAATCCGGCACACTGGCAAAATCCATATTCAACGCCCACTAAGGGCAGAAAGGAGGTTTTTTCTTGGCGTATGTACCTGTACCCAAAGACCTATCCAAAGTCAAAACAAAAGTCGCTTTCAATCTGACAAAGCGGCAAATCGTTTGTTTTGCGGCGGCTCTCTTAATCGGACTGCCGCTGTTTTTTTTGCTCAAAGGCAGCGCAGGGACAAATCTTGCGGCTATGGCGATGATTGTCGTCATGCTCCCCTGCTTCCTGCTTGCCATGTATGAAAAGCATGGACAGCCCCTTGAAGTGGTGGTAAGAAACGTCATTCAGACAAAGTTTACCCGCCCAAAGGAGCGACCTTACAGAACCGAAAACCTATACGCTGTCTTGGAAAAGCAGCAAAACTTAGAAAAGGAGGTATCAGCGATTGTCAAAAGGACAAACAAAAAAGACGCGGGAAGCCGCAGGAAACAGGCGTAAGCTGACCCGCGCCGAAAAGAAACAGATTGCCGAAGCTATCCGAAAGGCTAAAGGCGACGGCAAAGCCCGCACCGCACAGCAGACCATGCCCTACCTTGCCATGTACCCGGACGGTATCTGCAAGGTTACGGAAAAGAGATATTCAAAGTGCGTCGTGTTCGAGGACATCAATTATCAGCTTGCACAGGCTGACGATAAGACCGCCATTTTTGAAAACTGGTGCGATTTTCTCAACTACTTTGACGCGAGCGTGAGCGTGCAGCTTTCTTTCATCAATCAAGGAACGCAGCGGGAACAGGCAGAAAAAGCAATCTCTATCCCCGCACAGGAGGACGCTTTTAACTCTATCCGCACCGAGTATTCGGATATGCTGAAAAATCAGCTTAGTAAAGGCAACAACGGGCTTGTGAAGCACAAATACATTACCTTTACTGTTGAAGCCGATAACAAGGCGGCTGCAAAGTCAAGGCTTTCCCGTATCGAAACCGACGTGCTTAACAATTTCAAGGTGCTTGGCGTAACCGCCCGCCCCTTATCCGGCTATGAACGCTTAAAGGTGCTGCATGGGGTATTCCACCCGGAGGGCGAGCCGTTCTCCTTTTCCTTTGACTGGCTTACCCCGTCGGGGCTGTCTACAAAGGATTTTATCGCCCCGTCCTCTTTCCGTTTTGGCGAGGGCAGATATTTCCGCATGGGGCGTAAAATCGGCGCGGCGAGCTTCCTTGAAATCCTTGCGCCGGAACTCAACGACCGTATGCTTGCTGACATACTGGACTTGGAAACAGGTGTAATCGTCAACTTACATATCCGCAGTATCGACCAGTCGGAAGCAATCAAGACCATTAAGCGCAAAATCACAGACCTTGACAAGATGAAGATTGAGGAACAGAAAAAAGCGGTTAGAAGCGGCTATGACATGGATATAATCCCGTCCGACCTTGCCACCTTTGGCAGCGAAGCAAAGAACTTGTTGCAGGACTTACAGAGCCGCAACGAGCGAATGTTTCTCCTTACATTCCTTGTGGTAAACATGGCAGACACGAAGCGGAAACTGGAAAATGATATTTTCGCTGCGGCGGGTATCGCACAGAAATACAACTGCCGCCTGACACGCCTTGACTATCAGCAGGAAGCGGGGCTTTTATCCAGTGTGCCGATTGGGAAAAACCTTATCCCGATACAGCGGGGGCTTACCACATCAAGCACCGCTATTTTCATTCCCTTTATCACGCAGGAGCTTTTCCAAAAGGGCGCAGCCCTTTACTACGGGCTGAACGCATTAAGCAATAACATGATACTCTGCGACCGCAAGCAACTGAAAAACCCAAACGGGCTTATTCTTGGAACACCGGGAAGCGGTAAATCCTTTGCGGCAAAACGGGAAATGACAAACGCCTTTCTCATCACCGACGACGATATTATCATCTGCGACCCGGAAGCAGAATATTTTTCCCTTGTGCAGCGTTTGGGCGGGCAAGTGATACGTCTGTCGCCTGCCGGAAAAGGCATGGACGGCAAGCCCCAGTATGTGAACCCTATGGATATTAACCTCAACTACTCCGAGGACGACAACCCGCTTGCCTTGAAATCCGACTTTATCCTTTCCCTCTGCGAGCTTGTTATCGGCGGCAAAGAGGGCTTGCAGCCCGTGGAAAAGACCGTCATTGACCGCGCCGTTAGGAATGTGTACCGACCTTTCCTTGCAGACCCCGACCCGGCAAAAATGCCGATTTTGGGCGACCTCTACAACGAACTGCTGAAACAGCCGGAGCCGGAAGCTGCCCGCATTGCGGCGGCATTGGAGCTTTATGTTTCCGGCTCTCTGAACGTCTTTAACCACCGTACCAACGTGGAGCTTTCTAACCGCCTTGTCTGCTTTGATATTAAGCAGCTTGGAAAGCAGCTCAAAAAGTTAGGTATGCTCATTGTGCAAGACCAGGTGTGGAACCGCGTGACCGTCAACCGCGCCGAGAAAAAGGCAACCCGTTACTATATGGACGAATTTCATTTGCTTTTGAAAGAGGAACAGACCGCAGCCTATTCTGTGGAGATTTGGAAGCGTTTTCGTAAATGGGGCGGCATACCGACGGCTATCACACAGAACGTCAAAGACCTTTTAAGCAGCCGCGAAGTCGAGAATATCTTTGAAAACTCCGATTTTGTCCTCATGCTCAAT
>PVMO01011339.1_pt1 | contig 10372 bp, 11 predicted proteins | sample 1853421 | NCBI WGS metagenome assembly PVMO01 (sample SAMN08533511, study PRJNA380276) | Human gut metagenome, whole genome shotgun sequencing project.
GGGGGGGGGGGGGGGAGGAGCGGGGGAGGGGAGGGCGATCTCTTCTGTCCAGGGGGAGCAGTCGGGCAGCATGCCCCGTTCCGCGCGCTTCATCCGTCCCAAAAAGGTTCCGGCATCCGGGGAATCCCCCTGAGTGCCTCCGTCCGGGAGGCCGCCGTGGTGCCCCGCCGCCGCAAAGGCAGCCAGAGGCTGCCCCATACGCCAGCAGGCAAAGGCGCCGGCGGTGGCGTGATCCACCTTGGGGCCGCCGGCAAGGCGGCGCTGAAATTCCATGGAGTATTTTCCGAGGTCGTGGCTCAGGCCGGCCAGCCGACCCAGCTCCTCCGCGCCAAAGGGAGCGGCAAAGAGGGCGCAACGCTCCGCCGTCCCGTTGAGGTGCTCCGCCGCCGTCTGTTTCCGGCCGTCGCCGGCAATGTGGGCCAGATAGGTCATGGGAAAACTACCTCCGTTCTCAAATGTTTCTGAACGTAGAATACCGCCGGATAAGCCCGATAGACCGGACATTTTGCCGTAATGCCAACTATAACTATAGTTGATTTTGCGCAAAACCGCAAGTAGAGAGAAGAAAGAATTGTGCAGATAGCTATGGTCTGGGTGGCGCTTGTGTTATAGCGGGAATTGTGATAAAATAGCTCTGATTCTGTAGAAAAGGGGTGTGCCGTATGAGCGACACCGAACTTCAGTTCCGCACGTCCACCTTTGGCGGGTTTCAGAAGCAGGATGTGCTGAATTATATTGAGACGTCGAACCAGGAGCACCGGGAGAAGCTGGAGGCTGTCCGGCGGGAGCTGGCGGAAGCCGAGGCGGCCAAGGCGGCCCAGGCGGAGGAGACCGCCGCGGCCCAGGCCCAGACGGAGGCCAAGGAGAAGGAGCTCCAGGCCCTGCGGGAGGAGCTGGCCGCCGCCCACAAGGAGGCGGAGGAGCGCAAGCTGGAGATCTCCCTGCTGGAGGAAGAGCTGGAGAAGGCGAAGCAGCGGTTGGCCGATACCGAGGCCCAGCTGAAGGAGAGCGAGGAAAAGCTGGCCAAGGCGGGGCCCGCAGCGGCGGCCTATGAGAAGGTGAAGGACCGCACCGCCGGTATCGAGCTGGAGGCCCACTGCCGCGCCCAGGCGGTTCAGGCGGAGGCGGAGGAGCGCATCCGCAAGACACGGGCCGAGGTGGAGCAGTGGCTGAACCGGGTGCAGGGGAATTACGGCCGCCTGCGCGCTGATATGGACGCGGCGGTTTCCAGGGCCTGTGGAGAGCTGGACCAGGTGCGGCAGACGCTGGAGCAGATCTCCGGGGAGCTGGCCCGCCAGGATGAGGGACTGGACAAGCTGACCAAGTCCTGCTGTGCCGAGCTGACCCACCGTGCACCGGACCCACTCCCACTGGATGAGAAATAAGCAAGCCGGCTGACCGAAGCCGCAGCATTTGTGTGGCAGGCTGATGTTGGAAATGCAATCAAATGGGGTGAGGATACGGAAATAGCGGAAGTGAAGGAACGGCAGCCTGCATTGCTCCAGCAGCTTCTGAAAATTTGGGAGCAGTCCGTGAGGGCAACGCACCACTTTTTATCCAGCCGTGAAATAGAACAGATCAAGGAATACGTTCCCGGGGCGCTGAATTTGGTTCCAAGGCTTGTCATCGCCAGAGAGGAAAGCGGAGCTCCGGTCGGATTTATGGGAGTAGATGGCGGCCGCCTTGAAATGCTGTTTCTCGTTCCGGACAAACGGGGAAACGGCTTGGGAAGGCTGCTCGTTGAATATGGGATGAAGCATTGTGGGGTTAAGAGCGTGACGGTCAATGAACAGAACCCAGAGGCAAAGGGTTTTTATGAGCACATGGGATTCTGTGTATATAAAAGGACAGACTGCGATGAACAGGGAGCGCCGTATCCCCTTCTATACATGGAGATTTCTCAACGGTGATGATAGGGGCACCGGGACGGGTGGACACAGTTCAGCTTACAGAGAAGACAGATAAGGGAAGAGCCCTTGCGCGGCCGCGCAAGGGCTCTTTTTCAGGGACAAACGCAGAGAAGCAGGCGGACGACCCACTCAGGGGCCTCGGGGAGCTGGGCGTGGATCATCTGGAACAGGACCTCGGGGGAGTAGCCGTGAAGCTGCTCCAGGGTGAGAGCCAGACCGGCGGCAGAGGAATATGCGTCCCGTCCGATAGCGAGGGTGGAGCCGAACGCAGTGCCCCCGGCGGCGTACTGCCCCACCGCCGCCCCGCCCAGGGCCGCATAGCCGCTGACAGCGCCGCCGCCGAAGGCAATTCCTAGGCTGAATGCCGCCCCGCCCAAGGCAGCCAGCAGGCCCACGGACAGGCCGCCGAGGGAGATCCCCCCAGCGGCGAGGCCGCCCAGAGCCAGCAGACCGGCGCTGAATCCGCCCAAGGTCAGCAGACCGGCGGAAAAGCCTCCGATGGCTATCAGGCCGGTGGCCACGTTGCCGATGGCGATGACCCCCTTGGCCCGACACAGACTGCGGTCACACAGATTGATATGAACCAGAGGAAGGCCGAAGAGAGTGCGGCGGCTGCGGTACTCATAGCGCCAGCCTCTATAGTAGTTTTGGATGACAGCCTGCTGAGGGGAAGGGGCTGCGGGCTTTTCGGGCTCGATTCCCCGCACCAGATAGTCCAAACTGACGGCAAAATAGTCGGCCAAGGCGGACAGGTTGTTGAGATCCGGGGTGGCGGCCCCCGCCTCCCACTTCTGTACCGCCTGCCGGGAGACCCCTACGGTGTGGGCCAACTCCTCCTGGGAGATGCCCCGCCCTTTGCGGAGCTGGTAGAGCCGTTCACGAAATTCCATGGTGATGAACCTCCTTTTTTCTTGGGCTCATCTTAGCAGAACGGCCCGGATAGACGCAACCAACCGGAGCATCCAATTTGACAACCAGCAGTAGCACCCCTTGGGGCGCAAGGGCTTCAAACCCGGCCAATGTCGGTGCGGAAGTGCATGTCCTGGAAGTGGATGTGCCCCGCGGCGGCGTAGGCGCTGTCGATCGCGGCGTTCAGATCCGGCCCGGTGGCGGTGACGCCCAGCACCCGGCCGCCGTTGGTGAACACCGTGCCGTCGTCTCCCAGTTTGGTGCCCGCATGGAAAACCACGGCCTGCTGTCCGGCATCCTCCAGGCCGGTGATGGGCAGACCCTTGGCGTAGGAGCCGGGGTAGCCGCCGGAGGCCAGCACCAGACAACAGGCCGCCCCGTCCTTCCACCGGATGTTCAGATGGTCCAAAGTGCCGTTACGGCAGGCCAGGAAGATGTCCAGCAGATCGGTCTCCAGCAGGGAGAGCACCGCCTGGCATTCGGGATCGCCGAAGCGGGCATTGTACTCCACCACCTTGGGGCCGTCGGGGGTGAGCATCAGGCCAAAGTAGAGCACTCCCTGGAAGGGGCGGCCCTCCGCCTTGAGGGCGGCCACCGTGGGCAGGAAGATCTCCTCCATACAGCGGCGGGCCACCTCGGGCGTGTAGTTGGGAGAGGGGGAGATGGCGCCCATGCCGCCGGTGTTGGGGCCCTGGTTGCCGTCAAAGGCCCGCTTGTGATCCTGGGAGGAGGGCATGGGAACCAGATGCTCCCCGTCGCAGAAGGCCAGCACGGTGACCTCCGGGCCGGTCATACACTCCTCGATGACCACCCTGGCGCCGGCCTGGCCGAACTTGCGGCCGTCCATCATGGAACGGGCGGCCTCCTGGGCTTCGGCTACCGTCTGGGCCACGATAACGCCCTTGCCCAGGGCCAGGCCGTCAGCCTTCACCACGATGGGCGCGCCCTCGGCCTCAATGTAGGCCAGAGCAGGGGCGAGCTCTGTAAAGGTTTGATACTTTGCGGTTGGAATGTGGTACTTGGCCATCAGATTCTTGGAAAAGATTTTGCTCGCCTCGATGATGGCGGCGTCCGCCCGGGGGCCGAAGGCGGGAATGCCCGCATCCTCCAGGGCATCCACCATGCCCAGGGCGAGGGGATCGTCCGGCGCCACCACCACAAAATCAATGGAATGGGCCTGGGCCCAGGCCACCACTCCATCCACGTCGGTGGCGGAGAGGGGGACACACTGGGCCAGGGCGGCGATACCGCCGTTGCCGGGGGCGCAGTAAAGCTGTTCCACTTGCTCACTTTTAGACAGTGCCCAGGCGATGGCGTGCTCCCGCCCGCCGCCGCCGACAATCAAAACATTCATTGCTTACACCTCAATTCAGCGCCAGCCCCAGGGCCCATAGGCCCAGCAGGTGCGCGGGATAGAACACATAAAAGAACCACTTGCTCTGCACACCCAATTGCCCACGGTACCAGGCCAACAGAAGGAGGGATGCCTCGGCGCACAATGCGTAGAGAGCGAACACAGGGAGGGCATGGAGCAGATAGCCCGCCATCCAGTCCGGCCGGAACAGTGGGAGGGAGAGCAGCCCTATCAGGGGCTGGTAGAGCAGATAGAGGAGAGCCAGACCGACTCCCAGACAGAGCAGCTTTCGGCGGCGATTATCACCGCAGAGGTAAAGGGCGAAGATCAGGAGCACGGCGGGGAAGCCGTAGTCCACGTTGAGCAGGAGTGCCAGCGCACAGGCCGCGAATAGGGGAATGGCCCACACGGCTGGGCCGTGCTCTGCTTTGGACAGACGCTCATAGCCATAGATGGCTCCGGCGCTGAGGATGAAGGTGAGGAGCACACTTCCGCCCCAGACGCCGGTGGCCAGGGTGAAGGGCGCCTGGGAGAGAAGGGCACACGCTCCCAGCCGGGTGAGATAGCGGTGGAAGAAGCGGGTGCGGCGGCAGCCCTCGGCCACGAAGTAGGCGAAAATGGGAAAGGCCAGCCGCCCGATGAGCCGGGGCAGCCCATCCGCCCAGGTGGGCAGGCCCAGCTCGGTCAGCATGGTGGGGAAGACCATCCCGATATGATCCACCAGCATAAACAGCGCGGCCAGATATTTGAGAGCGGCGGCGCTCAGACCGTAGCGGTGTGCCTCCATTAGTGGTGGAACAGCCGCATACCGGTAAAGGCCATGACGATGCCGTACTTGTTGCAGGTGGCGATGACATGGTCGTCCCGGATGGAGCCGCCGGGCTGGACGATGTACTGTACGCCGCTCTTGCGGGCACGCTCCACATTGTCGCCGAAGGGGAAGAAGGCGTCGGAGCCCACGGTCACGCCCGACTGGCGGGCGATCCACTCCTTTTTCTCCTCCGCCGTGAGCACCTCGGGCCGGATTTTAAAGGTGTTCTGCCACACGCCGTCGGCCAGCACGTCCTCGTACTCGTCGGAGAGGTAGACGTCGATGGCGTTGTCCCGGTCGGGACGGCGGATGCCGTCCACGAAGGAGAGGCCCAGCACCTTGGGATGCTGCCGCAGGAGCCAGTTGTCCGCTTTGTTCCCCGCCAGACGGGTACAGTGGATGCGGCTCTGCTGGCCCGCGCCCACGCCGATGGCCTGGCCGTCCTTCACATAGCAGACGGAGTTGGACTGGGTGTACTTCAGGGTGATGAGGGCGATGAGCATGTCCCGCTTGGCGGACTCGGGCAGCTCCTTGTTGTCGGTGACGATATTGTCCAGCAGGGCCTCGTTGATGGCGAAGCTGTTGCGGCCCTGCTCGAAGGTGATGCCGAAGACGTCCTTGTGCTCCACGGCCTTGGGGGCGTGGTCCGGGTCGATCTGCACCACATTATAGCCGCCCTTGCGCTTGGTTTTGAGGATGGCCAGGGCCTCGTCGGTGTAGCCAGGGGCGATCACGCCGTCGGATACCTCCAGGGCCAGGTAGCGGGCGGTGTCGGCGTCGCACACATCGGAGAGGGCGGCCCAGTCGCCGTAGGAGCACAGCCGGTCAGCGCCCCGGGCGCGGACATAGGCGCAGGCGATGGGGGAGAGCTCCATATCCTCGGCAAAGTAGATTTTCCGATCCACGTCGGTGAGGGGGGTACCCACGGCGGCGCCAGCGGGGGAGACGTGCTTGAAGGATGCGGCGGCGGGCAGGCCGGTGGCCTCCTTTAGTTCTTTCACCAACTGCCAGGAGTTGAAGGCGTCCAGAAAGTTGATGTAGCCCGGCTTTCCGTTGAGCACCTGGATAGGCAGCTCGCCCTCCTCCATAAAGATGCGGGCCGGCTTCTGGTTGGGGTTGCAGCCGTATTTCAGTTCCAGTTCTGTCATTGCGATAAACCTCCGTCAAGTGAGCGGCGGCCGCGGGCCGCCCTCGGACTGTGTGTATCTGGGGCGGCCTGCGGCCGTCCGTCAGGCTGATGCATGCTTGTTTTTGATCACAGTCTCCCAATCTCCGGTTTTCCGGTCGATGTAGCGCACAAAGAGAGAGACCTTGTTCTCCGCGTTGAGGCTGTCCCACAACAGATCGGCAAGCTCCGCGGGGGTGCCGCAGGGGATTTCCACCTGCTCCGGTTCCCCCACAAAGGAGGGCAGGGGGGTGCCGTCGCCCATGTAGGTGTGGATGAAATGGCCCTGCCCGGCGCGGGGGGCCTCATAGGCGAAGAAATACCGGCGGCAGGAGGCGGGATCGCCGTCCGCGCTCTTGAGGATGGAGAGGGTGTAGTCGCCGTTCTTTTTTACCAGCCCGGAGATACGGGGGGTGTAGTTGGGGGCGTCGGGCTCAAAGGTTCGGGTGTGGAGGGCCTGGGCAAAGGTCTTGCCCGCGGCCAGCCCCTCGCGGATGGTGTCGGTCTGGTCGCCGTTGGTGACGATGGTGGAGGTGCCGAACACCCGCACAGGGGCGTAGATAATAAGGGAGGGGTCGGTCATTTTGGAGGGGTCAAAGGCCTGGGTGCGGATGCCGTCAGGGGTCTCCACGAAGACCCGGTTGCGGGAGTTCTCGCTGCGTCCCATGATAAAATAGGCAATGACGGACTTCTCCCCGTCGGGGGAGCTGCCCAGCACGATGCCGCGTCCGGGATAGGGGTTGCCGCGCAGCAGCGCGGTAAGATCCAGGTTTTTCATGATAATCTCCATTCTACGATATCATATTGTTATTGCCTTGCTGAATGTAACACTTGTGAGGAATTCTTGAAATAAGTCTACAGACAGGGGGATGTATTATTTCGACAATCCCTCGGGAAAGAAATGCACATACCAGTTGCAGCAATATGTTCTCACAAAATAGTTTCATCGAACATAACTGCACCCGCTAGGTCACTATTGGTATTTAATATTTCTGGGTCTGCAATCGACACCGGAGCATCACGCTTCACGATTTCTGCTCCTGTAAAATCCCATCCGCCACGAGGAGTAATTTCGTTTGTATTCACCATTACTTCCATATCTTGATACATGAATCTTAACCAACCTGCTGCAAGCGTATCTTCCCCGAAATACTCATAATCGTCCACACCGATCAAGGAGAAAAAATCTTCAAAGGACATGTCATCTTCCATGTCTGGGAAAAGTATGTTTGCGGTGGTGACAAAGCCCGCACATTTCAGCTGTTCCTCACATTCGCTCATGGCCTTTTCAGAATCGCCGCTCTGCGTTCCGAAAAAGTAATAAGCATATTCCGCCTCCGGCTCCCCAAAGCATATAGCGGCACAATCTGGGGATGAATCTAAGCTTTCAATTATTTCGCCTTCTGGATGCTCATTTTTTAATTCGATGAGTGTTTTCCCGATGTCATTCAAAAATTCAGGCGTTTGACCGCTGGGGGCTGCGGGCGCGCAGGCAGAAAATACGAATGCTGCAAGCAAAGATAGGATTACAATGACTGCGGTTCGTTTCATATGAAGACATCTCCTACCTGGACTACTCATGAGAGCTTTGGCTAGGAGGTACCAGCCAGCGGATCAGGGAAATACACGCCAGAACAACAGGAACCAGCAGAACGACCAAGCCAAGCAGCAACAGAGCAAGACCGTAGTCTCCGCCAAGCCAGATCCCGCCTAGGAACAGAAAACCGCCGCTGAGGACAAATGCCAGAAGACGCAGATCGCTCATGTCTCCATACCTCCTATGAAATTATAAAATATGGACGATCCTTCCCTCCACCCGGAGCCGCCCCTCACAGAACAGGGAGACGGCCTGGGGAAGGATATGCCACTCCGCCTGCTCCATCACCCGGCGCTGGAGTACCTCGGGGGTGTCCCCCTCCAGGATCTCCACCGCCTTCTGAAGGACGATGGGGCCGCCGTCGGGCTCTTCATTGACGAAGTGGACGGTAGCGCCGGTGAGCTTCACGCCGTAGGCCAGGGCGGCCTCGTGGACGTGGAGGCCGTAGTAGCCAGCGCCGCAGAAGGAGGGGATCAGGGCGGGGTGGACGTTGAGGATGGCGTTGGGGAAGGCGGCCACCATCTCCCCGGTAAGGATGTGCAGGAAGCCGGCCAGTACCACCAGCCCGATATTCAGCTCACGGAGCTTGTCCACCAGGGCTATGGTCATCTCCCGGTTGGATGCGAAGTCTTTCCGGGCCACCACATAGCCGGGGATGCCGGCCCGGGCGGCCCGCTCCAGGGCGTAGGCGTCGGGCCGGGAGGAGAGCACGGCGGCGATGCGGCCGTTTTTCAGCTCACCCCGGCTCTGGGCGTCGATCAGTGCCTGGAGGTTGGTGCCCCCGCCGGAAACCAAGACGGCAATTCGTACCATGCGCCCTGCCCTCAGACCAGCTCCACGCCGGCGTCGCCCTTGATCACGTCGCCGATGACATAGGACTGCTCGCCCGCCCGGGCCAGCACGTCCAGCGCGTGGCCCACTTGATCCTTGGGGATGGCGATGACCAGGCCGATGCCCATGTTGAAGGTGTTATACATGTCCCGCACGGGGATGTCACCCGACTTCTGAATGAGCTCGAAGATGGCGGGCACGGGGTAGGAGGCGGTGCGGATGCGGGCGGTGAGGCCCTCTTTCATCATGCGGGGCACATTCTCATACAGGCCGCCGCCGGTGATGTGGCTGATGGCCTTGACAGTTACGCCGTGCTGGCGCAGGCATTGGATGGATTTTACGTAGATATGGGTGGGGCGCAGCAGCTCCTCGCCGATGGTGCGGCCCAGCTCGGAGACATAGATATCCAGAGCCTTGGGGTTGTCCAGCAGCACCTTGCGCACCAGGGAGAAGCCGTTGGAGTGGACGCCGTTGGAGCACAGGCCGATGAGCAGATCCCCTTCGCAGAGGGTGGAGCCGTCGATCATGTCGGACTCGTCCACCAGACCCACGGAGAAGCCGGCCAGATCATACTCGTCCTCGGGGTAGAAGCCGGGCATCTCGGCGGTCTCGCCGCCGATGAGGGCGCAGCCGGCCTGGCGGCAGCCCTCGGTGACGCCGGAGACGATGGCCTCGATGCGGCTGGGCACATTCTTTCCCACAGCCACGTAGTCCAGGAAAAACAGGGGAGAGGCACCGGAGCAGATAATGTCGTTGACGCACATGGCCACGCAGTCGATGCCAACGGTGTCGTGCTTATCCATGAGAAAGGCGATTTTCAGCTTGGTGCCCACGCCGTCGGTACCGGAGACCAGGACGGGCTTCTTCATGCCCGCCACATTGGGGGCGAACAGGCCGCCGAAGCCGCCCAGAGAGCCCATGACACCGGGAATGTAGGTGGACTCCACCAGGGGCTTGATGCGGTTGACCGCCTCGTAGCCGGCGGTGACGTCCACGCCGGCGGCGGCGTAGGATTCGGAATGGGAGTTCTTCATGTCAAAACCTCCAGATAACAATGAGGAAATGGGGCGCTGGGGTAGAGGAAAAAGCCTTGCAGAGTTTTACCCGCTTTGCGGGTAAAAGAATTGCAAAAGAGGTCCGCAGGCGAATTCAGTTCGCCGGAGTACGCCGCTGCTTGCTCCGCCATCGGCGGGCGACCACCTGCGCCGTGCGCGGGTGAGGGGGGATCAAACCCGCTGTGCCGCCGGGGGCGGCGCGGGGGGGGTATCCAGGGGGGACAGCGTCCCCCTTGGAGCGTTTTTACTCCTTCCCCGTCCAGCAGTAAGTGCAGATCTTGTCCCGGTCGATGCCGATGGCCTCCAGCAGGCCGTCCAGGGACTGGTAGCCCAGAGAGTCGAAGCCCAGCTTCTCGCAGATGGCGCGGAGCATGCATCTGCCGCGCTCCGTGGAGGCGTCGGCGTATTCCTCGATATGCTGCTGCCCCTCGTCCCCCTCCAGCTCCTGGATGGTTCGCCGGGCCAGCAGTTCCATGTCGGAGTTGCTGCGGGAGAAATTCAGGTACTTGCAGCCGTACATGACGGGCGGACAGGCCGAGCGCATGTGGACCTCCTCAGCGCCGGACTCGTAGAGGAATTCCACGGTCTCCCGGAGCTGGGTGCCCCGGACGATGGAGTCGTCCACAAAGAGCAGCTTCTTGCCCTCAATGAGCTCGGGCACGGGAATCTGCTTCATCTTGGCCACCTGGTTGCGGGCCTCCTGGCTGGTGGGCATGAAGGAGCGGGGCCAGGTAGGGGGA
>PVMO01016137.1_pt1 | contig 10351 bp, 9 predicted proteins | sample 1853421 | NCBI WGS metagenome assembly PVMO01 (sample SAMN08533511, study PRJNA380276) | Human gut metagenome, whole genome shotgun sequencing project.
ACATCTTCGGAACTTCCGGACTGTACATCATCCGCTTCCTCTTCCTCCTCTACAACAATGTCTGTACTTGTAGAGCTGCTGGAAGACTCGGTTGTATCCTCCTCCGGATCATAGCCGTAATCATCGTCAGAATCAGCCTCTTCACTGTCCTCGTTATCCTGTTCGGCTTCTTCCTGGGCTGCCGCTTCTGCTGCCTGTCTCTCAGCCTCTGCTGCCGCTTCAGCCTTAGCTTTCTCTTCTGCAGCCTTCTCCGCCTCTGCCTGCTGTACCAAAGCGGTAATACTGCTGTCTGCATTACTGATATCTGCCATCAGCTGCTGAGCCTCTTCCTGGCTGGCGCTGATTTGGTTTACATAAGAGTTAATATCATCGCTTGTGCTAGAAGCCATGGACTGCACTTCCTGCTGTTTGGCTGCACGCTCCGTCATCAGATCATCGATCTCTGTGGACTCCGTCTCAACCTTTTTCTCATTCTCCTGGATATTCTTCTGAAGACTCACATATTTATCCAGCATGTCTCTGTCGTATGTAGAAATCTGGATCGCATTCTCCGCGCGATTGAGGAATTCTGCAAGGCTTTCGGAAGAAAGCAGTGTCTCCAGTGCGGAAGTTCCGGCATTTTCATACATATATGCGATTCGAAGCTTCATGGATTCATACTGATCTGCAGAAGCTTTCTTTGCTTTTTTCAGTTCTTTTTTTACTTTATTTAATTCATCTTCCTTCTCAGCAGCCTGGATACTAAGCTCAGAAATGCTGTTGGTAAGATCCTCATACTGTGCGTTTAAATCAGCCAGATAGCTCTCCAGCTCCTGCTTCTTGCTCTCCAGTGTGCCGATGCTGCTCTGTACCTGCGCAAGACCCTCCTCAGCGGCCTGTTTCTCCGCCTGTGCCTCTGCGATCGCAGCGTCTGTACCTGATGCATATACGGTGCTTCCCATGGAAAGGGTCAGCATACCTGTAAGCAGTAATGTGAAAACTTTTCTATTCTTCATATAAACACCTTTCGTCCTTTCATGGATTCTAGTATAACACATTTTTCATAAAAAGCAATAATTTTATTTTATTTCTGTAACAAATACGTAATAATTTAAATTTTTATGAACTGAAAAGCGTTTTTTTTTTTTTTTGGAGCACAAAAAAACTGCCCTCTCACAGATTTATCTGTAAAACGGCAGTTTTTATTCTATGCTGTTTCAATCCAAAGATCATCAGCTACGAGAATACTTCTCTGATGTAATCCCCCCTGAAGCTGCTTCTCTTACTCCGCAGCCTCCATAAGAACCTCATTCTCAGCTTCCTCAGCCATTACTTCCTGATACTTGTCCAGGATGATCGTCTGGATCTGCTCTCTTGTTGCTGAATTGATCGGATGTGCGATGTCACGATATTCACCGTCGCTTGCCTTACGGCTTGGCATTGCGATGAACAGCCCCTTCTCGCCTTCGATCACCTTGATGTCATGTACCACAAACTCATCATCTATTGTGACAGACACAACGGCCTTCATTTTCCCTTCTTTTGCTACCTTCCTCACACGTACATCTGTAATATTCATTGCTACTTGCCCCTTTCATTTCGCTAACCGTATCTGCGGAAAACTGATCTTCCGCATTTATAATACGTAGCGTTCATTTTTCTCTACGACGATCTTCACTTCTCCTTCTTCGCCGCAGTAATATGAATTTGCCCGGATGGTATCCCGGCTCTCAACAATGCAATTCTCAATATGCGTATTATCTCCAAGATATACGTCATTAAGGATCACAGAGTTTTTGATCACACAGTTATTTCCTACAAATACATCACGGAACAGAACAGAATTCTCCACAGTTCCATTGATGATACATCCGCTGGACACCAGACTGTTCTTCACAGTTGCACCCGGATTGTACTTAGCAGGAGGTACATCTGCGATCTTGGTTTTGATCGCCGGCTCCTGTTTGAAGAAATAGTTCCGGATCTCCGGTTTCAGGAAATCCATATTTGTCTGATAATAAGCCTCTGCAGTAGAGATATTATTCCAGTAGTTATCGATCTTATATCCGTAAATCCTCTTCAGATTTTTGTAACGGATAAGAATATCATTTACAAAATCATGCCTTCCTTCCCGGGCAGCACGCTCGATCAGTTCGATCAGCTGCCTTCTTCGGATGACATAGATACCAGTAGATACCGTATTATAGGAGGAAACGATCGGTTTCTCTTCAAATTCCTCGATCCGACAGTCCTCATTCATGCGAAGAACACCAAATCTCTCAACCTGGCTCTGATCCTTGCATGTAGTACATACAACGGTAACATCTGCCCGCTTTGCAATATGATACTCCAGGACTTTATTGTAATCCAGCTTGTAGATTCCATCGCCGGAAGCGATCACCGCATAGGGTTCATGACTGTTCTTTAAAAAGCTCAGGTTCTGATAGATCGCATCTGCAGTACCCTGATACCATAAGCTGTTATCTCTGGTAATGGTTGGAGTAAAGACATAAAGTCCTCCCTGTTTTCTTCCGAAATCCCACCATTTGGATGAACTTAAATGCTCATTAAGGGAACGGGCATTATACTGTGTCAGCACAGCAACCTTCTGGATATGTGAATTTGCCATGTTGCTGAGGGCAAAGTCGATCGCGCGGTAACTTCCTGCAATAGGCATTGCCGCGATTGCTCTTTTGTTTGATAATTCTCTCATGCGGTTATTATTACCGCCAGCCAAAATAATACCTATCGCTCTCATTCTTTCCCACCGTCCTTTGCTGCAATTACCTGGCCGGCTGCCAGTTCTCCGTCAGGGTAGTCTTCTTTTGTTGTAACACCGGCGATAGCGGTATTCTTACCGATCTTGACACTGTCCGGAATCACGCTGTTTTCGCCGATAGCCACAAGTCCAAAGGAATATACAGCCGGTTTCAGAACATTCGGTACCTCCTCGCCGCATCCGATCACAACATTATTTCCGATGACAACATCTTCTGCCACGATGGCTTTATCCATAACAACGTTCTCACCAACTGCTGTATTCTTCATGATAATAGAATCACGGATCACACTGCCCTTGCCGATGATAACATTCGGACCGATCACTGAATTATGTACTTCACCATAGATTTCTGTTCCCTCACCGATGATACACTTGTCCACAACTGCATCTGCGGAAATATACTGTGGCGGAAGATGTTGTCATCGGAAATAATGTTGTGATCGGTCCGAATGTTATCATCGGCAAGGGCAGTGTGATCCGTGATTCTATTCCTCATAAAGATTAAACTCCGGAATGATATCGATCAGCTCCATATTTGCTTCCCAGTAAGAACCAAGAGTTCCTACATCTTTCCAGTAGCCGTTGTACTCATAAGCAAAAAGGCGCTGCCCCTTCTCTTTACAGTACGGAAGGATATGTTTACCGAAGTCACAGCCATTCTGATCCTTCAGGGCGATCAGTGCTTCCTTCAGAACCGGCCATGAGAAAATATAGATACCCATGGATGCAAGATTGCTGCTTGGATGCTCCGGCTTCTCCTCAAACTCAGTAATACGGCTGCTCTCATCAGTAACCATAATACCAAAACGGCTGGCTTCCTCAATGGGAACCGGCATACACGCGATCGTAATATCTGCCTTGTTCGCCTTGTGGAAATCCAGCATCACTTCGTAATCCATCTTATAGATATGGTCACCGGAAAGGATCAGTACATAATCCGGGTTATACTGCTCCATATAAGCCAGATTCTGATAGATCGCATTGGCAGTTCCTGTGTACCATTCACTGCTTGTGCTCTTCTCATACGGAGGAAGGACTGTGACACCGCCTTCATTGCGGTCAAGATCCCACGGAATACCGATACCGATATGTGTATTCAGGCGGAGAGGCTGGTACTGTGTCAGCACACCCACCGTGTCAATTCCCGAGTTAATACAATTGCTCAGTGGAAAATCGATGATACGATATTTACCACCAAAAGCGACTGCCGGCTTTGCAACCTTTTCCGTCAAAACTCCTAACCTGCTGCCTTGCCCACCGGCCAAGAGCATGGCAATCATCTCTTTCTTAATCATGCGATCACCTCTTGTATGTTATGATTATTCCATTATAGCATACTTTACTGTGTTAGTGAACATTTTTTACAATTATTTTAGCTGTATTTTACTTTTTTTATCGCTATTGTATATTATAAATTGGTAAGACTCATCATTTTTTTCATTCCTCTGGTAATTTTCAACATTTTTCGATGTTATTTTCTGGTTACTTTTATATTCCGGAAAAAACCGCTTTTTTAGCCAAAAGAACCACTTTTCAATTGTTTCTGTTGGCGTTATAATAAAACAGACAAAAGAGCTACGAAAATAACATATATATAAGGAGATTATTATGTATCAGATAGACTTTCATAAACCGCTCCATATTCATTTCATCGGGATCGGAGGCATCAGCATGAGCGGCCTTGCCGAGATCCTTCTGGAAGAAAATTTCCGGATTTCCGGTTCCGATGCCAAATCCAGCCCGCTGACCCGCACACTGGAAGAACGTGGCGCTGTGATCTATTACGGACAGCGCGCTTCCAACATCAAGGATGATGTAGATGTGGTTGTCTATACAGCAGCGATCCACCCGGACAACCCGGAATTTGCCTGTGCAAAGGAAAAAGGGCTTCCAATGCTCACCCGCGCAGAGCTTCTGGGACAGATCATGCGGAACTACGATACACCGATCGCAATTTCCGGAACCCACGGAAAAACCACTACTACTTCCATGGTTTCCCATATCCTTCTTGAGGGTGACTGTGATCCTACCATCAGTGTTGGCGGAATCCTTCCTGCTATCCACGGAAACATCCGCGTTGGAAATTCTGAGACCTTTATCACAGAGGCATGCGAATACACCAACAGCTTTTTAAGCTTCTTCCCTAAGATCAGTGTGATCCTGAACATGGATGCCGATCATCTGGATTTCTTCAAGGACATCGATGACATTCGCCATTCCTTCCGGAAATTTGCAGAGCTTCTCCCTGCTGACGGTACTCTGATCATCAACGCCGACACACCGGAGTATGAGACGATCACCCGGGAGCTTCCATGCAATGTTCTTACCTATGGTCTGGAGCACGATGCCGATTACACCGCAGCAGACATTACCTGGGATAAATACGGACATCCTTCCTTCTCCGTTCTCTTCCGGGGCAAAAAGATCGGCAGCTATTATCTGCGTGTACCGGGTATCCACAACGTATCCAATGCACTGGCCGCCATTGCCGTAGGACGCCTTCTGGACCTTCCGGATGATGTGATCGTCAAAGGTCTCGGAAGCTTTACCGGTACAGACCGTCGTTTCCAGTATAAAGGTGAGATCGGCGGTATCACCATCATTGATGATTACGCGCATCATCCAACCGAGATCGAGGCAACCCTTCATGCTGCAAAGAATTATCCGCATCAGAAGGTATGGTGTGTATTCCAGCCTCATACCTACACACGTACCAAAGCTCTTCTTCCGGAATTTGCAAAAGCGCTGACTCTGGCCGATCATGTTGTACTGGCTGATATTTATGCCGCACGTGAAACAGACAATCTTGGTATTTCTTCCCAGGATCTCCAGAAACAGATCCAGGAACTTGGAACCCCCTGCGAATATTTCCCGACTTTTGATGAGATCGAGAGCTTCCTCTTAAAAAGTTGTGCACATGGTGATTTGTTGATAACTATGGGCGACGGAGACGTTGTAAATATTGGAGAACACCTTCTCGGAAAATAATTATCCACATTATCCACATGCTTATGCACATTTCAGACGTGCCTGGCATGTGGATTTTTTTGTGTATAACCTACTTGACATAATTCAACAGCCAAATTCAACAAATACCGCATTTTTCTTACAAAATTAAGGTTTTTGTTAGTTGCTGATAATGTTATCCTCAAAGTTTTCCACACTATCCACATTTTCCACATGGAAATTAGTGCACAACTTCTGTGAAAATAGACTATTCTCAAGTAAAAGCGGTTGTGCTATAATCCTTTTTAGCATGGCGGACTTTGGGATATCACCTGAAATATCTGCTGTATTTTAGAAAGGGAGCTGCTGATCATGAGCCTGATTTCACTTCAGAATTCCTCTGAACTGGAGGTAACGATTCTTTCCAATCGCTTTATTGACAATTTCATGCCTCGTGCCAACGGGGAGTTCGTAAAGGTATATATCTACCTTCTCCGGATGGTATCTGCCGCTCCTTCTTCTTTCAGCCTGGAGCATATGGCAGACAGCCTTTTCTGCACGGAAAGAGATATTTCCCGTGCGCTGAAATACTGGGAAGGTGAGAAACTGATCGCATTAACCTATACTGCAGATCAGAAGCTTTCCGGGATCACTTTGCTGGAACCCTTTGCGGATACCGGTCATAGAGAGAGCAGCGCTTCCGTAGATACTTTCACCGGTTCCGGCAATTCTGCTTCCGTTTCCGGGAACGCGGATCCGGGAGTCCCAAGCTCCGCTGATTACATTCTCAGTCTCACTCCTGACCGGATCAGAGAACTTAAGCAAAACGAAGAGATCAGTCAGCTTCTCTATATCACAGAGCAGTATCTGACCAAAACACTGACGCCTACAGAAATGCAGAAGATCCTTTTTTTCTATGATGAACTCCATATGTCTGCGGATCTCATCGAATATCTTGTGGAATACTGTGTTTCCAGAGGCCGCAAGAGTATGCGTTATATTGAAACTGTTGCACTCGCCTGGGCAAAAGACGGCATCACCACCGTCGAGATGGCCCGGGATGCCAGCTCCCGTTTTTCCAAGGATTATTACACGATCCTAAAGGCTATGGGGATCAGCGGCCGCAATCCTGTTGATAACGAGATCACTTACATTGATACCTGGCGCAAGACCTACGGTTTTGATCTGGAGCTGATCCAGGAAGCCTGCAGCCGTACTGTCCTTTCCACCGGACAGCCCAGTTTCCAATATGCAGATAAGATTCTCTCCGGCTGGAAAAAGAAAAACGTACATACGCTGGAGGATATCCGGCTTCTGGATGCCGCACACAAAAAACGCCAGCTTGAGAAATCCGTTTCCAGGAAGAAGCAGCCCCAGACTCAGCCTCAGAATAGCAACCGCTTCAATAATTTCCACCAGCGTGATTATGATTTTGCGGAATATGAGAAACGTCTTTTAAATAATCAGTAACAGAACCTGGAAGGAGCGCTTTATGCCTTTACAGAATTTTCAATATGATACTATAATGAGAGAATACAGCCGCCGGCAGGCACAGAACCACCGTATTCTGGAGGAGCACACAGCCGAAGCCTACGGAAAGATCCCCCGTCTGAAAGAGATCGATGACGAGGTGGCAACTTTAAGTGCTGACAAAGTCCGTCGCCTTTTAAACGGCGAAGAAAAGGGAACTTCGGATCTGAAGGCAGCCATCCAGGAGCTTTCCGATGAACGGATCACCCTTCTTGTTGCAAACGGCTTTCCCGGAGACTATCTTGAGATGCCTTACACCTGCCCTGACTGTCAGGATACCGGCTATATCGGTAGCCGAAAATGCACCTGTTTTAAAAAAGCTGAGATCGAACTGCTTTATGCACAGTCCGATCTGAATGAAATTCTCGAAAAAGAGAATTTTGACAGCTTTTCATTTGACTATTATTCTGCTACAATAAAAAACGAAGCCACGGGACTGTCTGCCCTGGAAACAGCCAGACGGGCCTATGACACTGCACAGCGCTTTGTGCAGAACTTCGACCATAAATTTGAAAACCTGTTTTTATATGGTGATACCGGTGTGGGAAAAACCTTTCTTTCACACTGCATCGCCCGAGAGCTTCTCAGATCCACCCACTGTGTCCTGTACTTTTCCGCCTACGATCTTTTTGATATGATGGCTGCGAATTCTTTTTCCCGAAAAGATACCGGCACAGACGAGGAACTGATCTATGACTGTGATCTTCTGATCATTGATGACCTGGGAACGGAGCTTACCAACAGTTTCGTATCTTCACAGCTTTTTCTCTGTCTCAATGAGCGGATCATGCGCAGGAAATCCACGATCATTTCCACGAATCTGACGCTCAAAAATTTCTCGGATACCTATTCCGAGAGAACATTTTCCCGAATTGCCAGCAACTATCAGATGATATCGTTGATCGGGAAGGACATCCGTATACAGAAAATATTTTTAGGAGGAAATTAAAATGGCACAGGTAAATACAAAAGATTTTTCCACACTCCCGGTAGGAAGACTTGGACTGATTCCCCTTCAGAGCTGCAGCTCATTAGGCGCGAAGGTGAATGACTGGCTGGTCAAATGGCGTGCCGAAAGACAGTATCCTGGAATGGACTCCTTTGCATTCGAGGGATACAAGCGCGATTCTTACATTATTGACGCCAAGACTCCACGTTTCGGCTCCGGTGAGGGTAAATGCACCATCAACGAATCTGTCCGCGGTGATGATATCTACGTAATGGTAGATGTGACAAATTACAGCTTATCCTATCCGATCGGACCTTACACGAATCTTATGTCCCCGGATGATCATTTCCAGGATATGAAGCGTGTTATCGCCGCTGTAGGCGGAAAAGCCCGCAGAGTCAACGTGATCATGCCATATCTCTATGAGAGTCGCCAGGACAAACGTGTCGGAAGAGAGTCTCTTGACTGTGCCAATGCACTTCATGAGCTGATCGATATGGGTGTTGAGAATATCATCACCTTTGATGCACATGATTCCCGTGTACAGAATGCGACTCCTCTTCATGGTTTTGAGACTGTACAACCATCCTACCAGTTCATCAAGGCTCTTCTTAATAATGAAAAGGGACTTCATATCGACAAGGATCATTTCATGACGATCAGCCCGGACGAAGGAAGCATGAACCGTGCGATCTATCTCGCCAATGTCCTCGGTGTTGATATGGGTATGTACTATAAACGTCTGGATTACTCAAGATATGTAAACGGCCGTCATCCGATCGCAGCATATGAATTCCTCGGACCAAAGATCGAGGGCAAGGATATGATCCTGATCGATGATATGATCTCCTCCGGTGATACGATCATTAAGATTGCGTCTCTCCTGAAAGAGAAAGGAGCAGGCAGAGTTTACATCTGCTCTACCTTTGGATTCTTTACCGATGGTCTTGATAAATTTGACGATGCTTACAAGAAGGGCTACTTCGACAAGCTCCTTACTACTAACCTGGTTTATCAGTCACCGGAGCTTCTTGAGAAGCCATACTACATCAGCTGCGATATGAGCAAATATATTGCTCTGATCATTGATACGCTGAACCATGATACCTCTGTCAGCCACCTTCTGAATCCGGTAGACAGAATCAAACGCTGCGTAACAAATTACATGAGCCAGCATGAGAAATAAATAAATCATAACGCACGCAAAGCGGCTGCACCTTCTGAGAACGATATAACAGTTTCTCAGAAAGCGCAGCCGCTTTATATTTCTGTAACAGACGGATATCCATGATCCGCATCTGCTGTCTGCTTTGCTTTTGATCTTTATGCTGAAATCTTCCTGCAAAAGCTCACATAGGAAGCTTCTGATAGGGGATCCTCTCTTTATCCAGGATCTCCATTTCTCTTTTATGGCAGGTACTTATGATCACCTGTCTGTTTTCTTTATGCAGCCACCTGAGAGCCGCTGCAAGACGTTCTTCATCATACATGCCAAATACATCATCCAGGATCACAGGGAACGGTTCCTCTTTGCAGAAAAGCTCTCCTGCTGCCATACGAAGGGCAAAATAAATCTGCTCCAGTGTCCCGCGGCTCAGTCTCTCAATGGATACGATACGCTCCCCTGTGTTCACAGACATATGCAGTGCCTCATCCATCAGAACCTCCTGGTATCTGCCACCGGTGATCTCACTTAATATCTCAGATGTACGTTTTTTCAGACGGACCCCTACCTGATCCGTAATGTTTCCGGAAAGTGCCTCAATCGTCTCCATAGCCATATTCAGCGCCTGGATCTCCGTTTCCTCCGGAGTGATCACTTCTGTATTTTCTTCACATTCCGTCAACTCTGCCTGCAGGTTCTCCAGCGCTGTATGCTTCTCTTCGTAGTCACTGTCCAGACTGTTCCGGTTCCAGGTCAGCTCCTCATGTCTGGAAAGCCAGCGCTCTCTCTGACGTTCTCTCTTATTCAGCTCCCTGCTGAGCCGTATGCGGAAAAACAATGCCGCTACAGAAATCGCCGCAGTTGCCACGCCTGCAAGAACGCTGAAAATAACCTGTCCGGAAAAAGCCGCCAGGCAGCCGGTACCGGCAATCCCACCAAGCAGCACAACTGTCAGAACTGCATCTGTCTGCTCCCGTCTTCTTTTTACACGATCGATCCG
>PVMO01002738.1_pt1 | contig 10240 bp, 10 predicted proteins | sample 1853421 | NCBI WGS metagenome assembly PVMO01 (sample SAMN08533511, study PRJNA380276) | Human gut metagenome, whole genome shotgun sequencing project.
CAGCCGATTCAAAATACTGGATTTCCCTACGCCGGAATTTCCTGTAAAGGCAGAAACCTTTCCAGCAATTGCCCCAGAGAGCTCCTCCAGTCCCTCCCCTGTCTCGGCGCTCACCCGGAGGGTGGGGAACCCGGCAGCACGGTAGGTCTGGTAGAGCTCCTCCGCCGCATCCAGGTCGCACTTGTTGATGCAGATGACCGGCTGGCAGTTCCGCCCCTCCGCAATGGAAACCACGCGGTCAATCAGGAATGGGTCGGTAACTGGAATGGCGCCGGAGGCAATGACTACGAGCTGATCAATGTTGGCCACCGCCGGCCGCTGAAATTCGTTCCTGCGGGGCAGGATTTCATCGAGAATCCCCGCCCCGCTATCCAGAGGGGTGAAGATGACCCTGTCCCCCACCAGGGGGGTGATCCTCTGATGGCGGAACTTTCCCCTTCCGCGGCAGGCGACCAGAACCCCATCTCCGCCGTCCATACTCAACGCCCTGGAGCCCGGCTTCCGCCTTCAGGTGGGGGAGGTGTCCGACAAGCTGGGCCGTGGCCGCCATACTACCCGCCATGTGGAGCTGTTTCGGCTCCGCTCCGGCACCATTGTGGCAGATACCCCCGGCTTCTCCTCCTTTGATACGGAGGAGATGGAGCTCCGTCGCCCTGAGGAACTGCAATATACCTTCCGGGAGTTCGCCCCTTATCTGGAGCAATGCCGGTTCACCGGCTGTTCTCATGTAAGGGAAAAAGGCTGTGCAGTTATTGCAGCAATGGAGGCCGGGGAGATTGCACCCAGCCGTCATGCCAGCTATGTGCGGCTGTATCAGCAGGCAAAGGAAGTGCCCGAATGGGAACGGAAATGAAGCGCGCGCTGCTTTTCGGCTCAGTCCCCTGCGGAGACGGGGCCTTTCTCCGCCCTTATCTGGACGGAGGCGGATGGACGGTCTTCTGTGCCGACGGCGGGGTACGCAACGCCCGTGCGGCCGGACTGCGGCCGGACTATCTGATCGGCGACTGGGACTCCGGCGGTGCGCCGGAGGGCGATGTCCCCTACATCACGCTTCCAGTGGAAAAGGATATGACAGACCTCCAGGCAGCGGTGGATCAGGCACTGGAGCTGGATTACCGGGAGCTCCTGCTGTGCGGCTGTACTGGGGGACGTCTGGACCATACCGCCTCCAACTTGGTGCTTCTGGAGTGGATCGCCGACCACGGCGGCCGGGCGCTGTTGGTGGATGCCGATAATGAGGTGCGCCTGCTGGACAGCGGAGTGCTGCGGTTGCCCAACCGCCCCTGCTATCACTACCTCTCTCTGGTTCCTCTGGATCGCCGCGTGACCGGCGTCACCCTGCGGGGACTCAAATATCCGCTGACCGACGCGGTACTCACTCGCGGCGACACCCTCTCAGTGAGTAATGAGCCGCTGGGCGACGAGGTGGAGATCTGCCTTTCCGCCGGCCGCGCCCTGCTGATCCGGAGCCAGCGCGTCTGATGAACTGGGAACCCTTGGCCGCCTCCTGCGTATACTGGTACAGAACCAGTTGCGAAAGGAGGCGGCCATTTTGACGCTACAAACCAGAAAGCGCCTGGGAACGGCAGCGCTGTGCGTGGGGGGTGCAGCCTTGCTGCTCCATCCGGCCTGTCTGATCGCCTTCGGTGCGGGTGCTTGGGCGGGCAGCCGGGGCAGAGACTGGCTCAAACGAATTTGGGACGACAGGGAGGCTGTGCTATGAAGATCGTCGTGGTTAAATCACCCAAAGCGCTGCGCGGAATACTCAAGACCATTTTCGGCATCCGGGGCGCATGAGCCACGGGCATAGTCTTCCCACCTTGTACATATAGTTCTGTAGCAGAATGCATGAAAAAGGGCTGCGGCCCGTACAAGGAGTGGAACGCTATGGAGCTGGAACTGGATCGGACTCAACGGAGCGGCTATGAGGCCGTACTGGATACAACCGTCTGCCGCGAGGAGACACTGGAGAGCATTGTACCGGATGCCTGTCCGGATATCCTTCGCATCTGCGATACCGAGGGCGTGGTATGCCTGCGGGACAAGGTGCTCCAGGATGGTCGGGTGGAGCTCTCCGGCTCGGTACGGGCGGCGCTGCTCTACCTCCCGGACGGTGAAGAGGGGATACGCCGGATGGAGGTGGAACTGCCCTTTTCCTGTACTCTGGAGCACCCGGCGCTGACTCCTCTGTGCCGCGTGGTGGCCCTGCCGCGGGTACAGGGGGCAGCCGCCCGGCTGATCAACCCCCGCAAGGTGCTGGTCCGGGTGGATCTGGCTTTCTGTGTGCAGGTCTATGCCCCGGTGGAGGATGACATCTGCAGCGGAGTGCTGGCTCCAGAGGAAGCTGGTGTGCAGCAGATGTCTGAGCAGTGTGATGCCTGTACCACAGTCTGCGTGCAGGAGAAGCCCTTTACATTTTCTGATGAAATCAGCCTGTCCGGCAGCAAGCCGGAGGCGGAAGAGCTGCTGAAGTGCCGCGCTGCCCTGCGGTGCAGTGAGTCCAAGGTCATCGGAAACAAGCTTATTTTCAAGGGGGAGAGCCAGCTTCAGATGCTCTACCGCTCCTCCGCCGGCGGACTGTGCACAGCGGAATACGAGCTGCCCTTCTCCCAGATCATGGAGATCACCGGGGCGGGGGAGGAGTCTACCTGTGATGTGTACGTGGTTTTGACCGGCCTGGACTGCGCCCTGGACAGCGGCGACGGCCGCACCATCAGCGTCTCCATGGGGCTGCTGGCCCAAGCGGTGGTGCGGGAGGAGCGCACGCTCCAGATGCTGACGGATGTGTACTCTACCGCCTTCCAGCTTACGGCGGAGAGCCGGACCTATACGCTGGGCCGCCTGGTGGAGCACGGGGAGAAGGAGCTGACGGTGCGGGAGATCCTGGAAACCGGGATGCTGGCCCAGGAGGTGTCGGACGCCTATGTGACCATCGGCGCCATCACCCAGAGCCGGGACGGGAGACGGGTGACGCTGACCGCCGAGGCCAATGTGACGGTGCTCTACCTCACGGAGGACGGCGCCCGCACCTCCATCACCCGGCAGCTCCAGGCCGCCTGCCCCCTGGAGCTGCCTGAGGAGGCGTCCTGCTCCTGCCACTGCGGCTGTACCGCCCCTGTCTTTGCCACCCCGACGACGGGTGGCATTGAGGTGCGCTTCCCGGTGGGTTTCCGGTACACGGCCATGACCAGCCGCACCACAGCCGCCGTGTCTGCGGTCCATATGGATGAGGGTACCCCCCGGGATCACTCCGGCCAGCCCTCCATTGTTCTGCGTATGGTAGGAAACGGGGAACGGCTCTGGGACATTGCCAAGTCTTACGGTACCACCGCACAGGACATCATGTGCGCCAACGCGCTGGAGGAGGACGTGGCCCCGGAGGGGCAGCTCCTGCTCATCCCACGCAAGCGGTAAAACCAGCCCGCCCGGCAAATGCCGGGCGGGCTTTTTGGTTCTGTCCGGGGACGAGGCATAATTTACGGCTTATCCCCATAGGTATGTAGAGAAAACGACCGGCTCATGCGGCCGAAGGAGGAATCGCAAGTGGAACAACGCAAGATCTATGAAGATATTGCCCTGCGTACCGAGGGGGATATCTATATCGGCGTCGTGGGGCCGGTGCGGACGGGAAAATCGACCTTTATCAAACGCTTCATGGAGACCATGGTCATCCCCAACATCGACAACGTGTACCGCCGGGAGCGGGCGCGGGATGAGCTGCCCCAGAGCGGCTCCGGGCGCACCATCATGACCGCCGAGCCCAAATTCGTCCCGGAGGAGGCCGTTCAGGTCACCATGGACAACGGGGCGGCCTTCTCCGTCCGCCTCATCGACTGCGTAGGCTATATGGTTCCCGGCGCGGTGGGCTCCCTGGAGGACGACAGCCCCCGCATGGTAACCACCCCCTGGTTTGACTATGAGATCCCCATGACCGAGGCCGCGGAGATCGGCACACGCAAGGTCATTGCGGAGCATTCCACCATCGGCATCGTGGTCACCACAGACGGCTCCATTACCGACATCCCACGGGAGGACTATCTGGAGGCGGAGGAGCGGGTGATCACCGAGCTCAAGGAGCTGGGAAAGCCCTTCCTGGTGGTGCTCAACTCGTCCTACCCCAATTCCGACCGGGCACAGGCCATCCGGGCGGACATCGCCTCCCGCTATGACGTGACGTGTGTGTGCGCCGACTGCCTGGAGCTGGACGAGGCGGCGGTAACCGCCATCATCAAGGGGGTGCTCTACGAGTTCCCGGTGAAGGAGCTGGATCTGTTCCTGCCCCCCTGGGTGGACGCCCTGCCCTACGACCACCCCATCAAGAGCGGCCTGTATACGGCCATCCGGGAGGGAGCGGCCGGGATGCACCGCATCCGGGATGTGGAGCGTACGGTCACCGCCATTGGGGAGTGCGACACTGTCAGCAGCGCCCGTATCACCTCCATCAGCCTGGGCACCGGCCTGGCCGCCGCCCAGCTGGAGCTGCCCCGGGGGCTGTTCTACGATACGCTCTCCGAGCAGTCCGGCTTCACCATCCACGACGATGGTGATCTCATGGAGCTGCTCTCCAGCCTTGCCCACGTCAAAACGGAGTATGACAAGGTAGCCGGGGCGCTGGAAGAGGTTAAGTCCACCGGTTACGGCATCGTGGTGCCCAGCACCGACGAGCTGGTGCTGGAGGAGCCGGAGATCGTCAAGCAGGGGGGACGCTATGGCGTGCGCCTGAAGGCCTCCGCCCCCTCCATCCACATGATCCGTGCGGACATCGAAACCGAGGTCTCGCCCATCGTGGGCAACGAAAAGCAGAGCGAGGAGATGGTCAATTTCCTGCTTCAGGAGTTTGAGGGAGACACCAAGGCCATCTGGCAGTCCAACATCTTCGGCAAGTCCTTCCATGAGCTGGTCAGCGAGGATTTGAACGGCAAACTCAAGCGCATGCCCGATGACGCCCGCGCCAAGCTCCAGGAGACACTCCAGCGCATCATCAACGAGGGCTCCGGCGGACTGATCTGCATCATTCTGTAAGCATTTGTTAAGGGGGGCGTCCCATCCGGGACGCCCCCCTTATGATATCTGTCTATTTCTGAATGAGCTGTGCGGCCGCCAGAAGGGCCAGCGGCAGATACATGAAGAGCAACGTAAGCCGCTGCCATGTGCCCTCCTGGGCCAGCCGGGTGCCACGCCACGCCTCCTTGTCCGCCATAACAAAGAGGGTGAAACAGCACACATCGAGGGCAAAGCAGACCAGGGAGAATACCCCGGCCCCGCCGGCACCCTCCCGAAAAGCCAGCAGCGCCGCCAGAAGGGGAGCAAAGGCCAGGGCCAGGAAGCCCAGAACCGAGCCGACGCCGTGGATGCGGGAAGCCGCTGTCTCCACCGCTTTGTCGGCATTGACGCTGAACAGCCCGGCCAGTACTCCTGCCCCCAGGGCGAACACGCAGAGCACCGCGATCAGTAGCCCGGTCAGGACAGGGGAGCGGTTTCCAAAGGCAGCCCATAGGTCTGGTGTGGCGGCGCACAGGAGCAGCCCCAGCGCCACCAGCCACACCCGGTACACCCACCGCGCCGGACTTTCCGGGCTGCCCAGCACGCTCATGACCTGCCGCCGGTGGGAGTAGCCGGGGTAAAATGGGGCCAGCAGGAAGGGGAGGAGCAGATCCAGCCCGGCCGCCGCCAGCAGGAAATACCAGCCCACGCTCACCCCACCCCCTCGGTCAGAAAATTCGCAATGGCCTGCCGGTTACAGAGCTTCAGGCTCTTATAGCCGGTCTCCACCCAGCCCCGTCGGTCGAAGTCCCCCAGCACCCGGCTCACCGTTACACGGCTCACCCCCACAGAGGAGCCGATCTCCTCATGGGTACAGTGGAGCAGACCCCTGGCGTCCGGCTCGAGGGCCAGCAGATGGCGCGCGCTGCGCTTGTCCGCCTGCAAAACGGCGCTGTCCACATGGCCAGGGAGCAGGCGCACCGTGCGGGCCAGATACTCCAGCATGGAGATGGCCAGGTCCGGCCGGCGGGCAAACACCGCCTCCAGATGCTGACGGTTCACCGAGATCAGCTCGCACGGGGTGACCGCCACGGCGGAGGAGACCCGTGGCTGCCGGTCAAAGAAGGACGCCTCGCCGATGAGCTCCCCGCCGTGGTGGAGGGCCAGGGTGCGCTCATCCCCGTCGGGAGAGCTGATAAAGCACTTCACCGTTCCGGTGAGGATATAGTAAAACTGCGCGGCCTCCGTGTCCTGTAAATAGATCATCTGCCCCGGCTCCCGATGGTGGGTGGGCTGCCCCTCCGCCAGCGGCGCCCAGATGTGGTCCTGCGCCATTGCGTTCACCTCCTGTTTGGTCAATTGTAACACGCTTTACATTCTTTTGGCAAGGGGCCATGCTATTCTGGTGCCACTGAAATAAAAAGGAGGCACCCAACCATGGGAATGACCATGACCCAAAAGATCCTGGCCAGGCACGCCGGCCTGGAGCATGTTGTCCCCGGCCAGCTGGTGGAGGGCAAGCTGGATCTGGTGCTGGGCAACGATATCACCACCCCGGTGGCCATCGCCGAGTTCAACAAGGCGGGGCTGACCCAGGTGTAGAGCACGCCCTCCTGCCCGAGCAGGGCCTGACCGCCCCCGGCGAGGCCATGATCGGCGCCGACTCCCACACCTGCACCTACGGCGCGGTGAACATGTTCTCCACCGGCGTGGGCTCCACCGATATGGCCGCGGGCATGGCCACGGGGCTGGCCTGGTTCCGCATCCCCTCCGCCATCAAGGTCACCCTCAAGGGCAAACTCCAGCCCTGTGTATCCGGCAAGGACGTGATCCTCCACCTGATCGGCACCATCGGCGTGGACGGCGCCCTTTACAAGTCCCTGGAGTTCGGCGGGGAAGGGGTAGCCTCCCTGTCCATGGACGACCGCTTCACCATCGCCAACATGGCCATTGAAGCCGGGGCCAAGAACGGCATCTTTCCCGTGGACGACAAGACCCGGGCCTATCTGGACGGCCGGGTCACCCGCCCCTGGGAGGCCGTGGAGCCCGATGCCGACGCCGAGTACGAGCGGGAGGTGGTCATCGATCTGGATACCCTCCAGCCCACGGTTGCCCTGCCGCACCTGCCCTCCAACACCCGCACCGTGGATCAGGTGGAGGGCACGCACATCGACCAGGTGGTGATCGGCTCCTGCACCAACGGCCGTCTGGAGGACCTCCGCCAGGCCGCGGCAGTGCTCAAGGGCCGCAAAGTGGCCGCCGGAGTGCGCTGCATTGTCATCCCCGCCACCCAGCAGATCACCCTGGACGCCATGGCCGAGGGGCTGATCCAGACCTTTATCGAGGCCGGCTGCGCCGTTTCCACCCCCACCTGCGGCCCCTGCCTGGGCGGCCACATGGGCGTGCTCTCCGACGGGGAGCGGGCCATCTCCACCACCAACCGCAACTTCGTGGGCCGCATGGGCCCTGTCAGCTCCGAGATCATCCTGGCCAACCCCGCGGTGGCCGCCGCGTCCGCCGTGGCGGGCTGTGTGGCGGATCCCCGCAAGCTCTGATGGAGGTGTAAGGCAATGAAGGTTTACAAATACGGCGACAACGTGGATACCGACGTAATCATTCCCGCCCGGTATCTCAACGCCCCCGATGAAAAGTCCCTGGCCTCCCACTGTATGGAGGACATCGACGCCAGCTTCGCCTCCACGGTGGAGCCGGGCGACATCATCGTGGCCGGGGCCAACTTCGGCTGCGGCTCCTCCCGGGAGCACGCCCCTCTGGCCATCAAGGCCTGCGGCGTCAAGTGCGTCATCGCGCCCTCCTTCGCCCGCATCTTCTACCGCAACGCCATCAACATCGGCTTTCCCATTCTGGAGTGTGCCGAGGCGGCGGAGGGCATTCAGGCCGGCGACACGGTGAGCGTGGACTTCGGTACCGGCGTGATCACCGACGAGACCACCGGCAAGACCTATCAGGCCGCGCCCCTTCCCGCCTTCGTCCAGGGCATCGTGGACAACGGCGGCCTGCTCAAATCCCTGAAGGCGAGAGGTGCGGCGAAATGAATTATAAAATTGCGCTCATCCGCGGCGACGGCATTGGCCCCGAAGTGGTGGGGGAGGCCGTCAAGGTGCTGGAGGCCGTCGGCCAGAAGTTCGGCCACAGCTTCACCTATGAGGAGGTGCTGCTGGGCGGCTGCGCCACCGACGCGGTGGGGAAGAGCTATCCCGACGGCACCGCCGAGAAGTGTCGGGCCTGCGACGCGGTGCTGCTGGGCGCTGTGGGCGGCCCCAAGTGGGGTTCCGACAAGCCCGCCGAGCAGCGGCCTGAGACCGCCCTGCTGGCCATCCGAAAGGATCTGGGCCTGTATGCCAATCTGCGCCCCGCTGCCCTGCGCTCCGCCATGGCGGACGCCTGCCCTTTGAAGAAGGAGACGGCGGAGAAGGGTATCGACCTGATGATGGTGCGGGAGCTGACCGGCGGCATCTACTTCGGCCAGCGGGAGCGGTACGACACCCCTGACCGGGGCGTAGAGTGCGCCGACCGGATGGCCTATTCCGAGCAGGAGATCGAGCGCATCGGCCGCCGGGCCTTTGAGCTGGCCCGCCTCCGCCGCAAGAAGGTGTCCAGCGTGGACAAGGCCAATGTGCTGGAGACCTCCCGCCTGTGGCGCTCTGTCATGCACCGGCTGGCGGAGGAGTACCCCGACGTGCAGTATGAGGATGTGCTGGTGGACAACTGCGCCATGCAGCTCGTGAAAGACCCCGGCCAGTTCGACGTGGTGGTTACTGAGAACATGTTCGGCGACATTCTCTCCGATGAGGCGAGCATGGTCACTGGCTCCATCGGCCTGCTGCCCTCCGCCTCCATCGGCGATACCGCCCCCGGCCTCTACGAGCCGATCCACGGCTCCGCCCCCGACATTGCGGGTCAGGACAAGGCCAACCCCATCGCCACCATCCTGTCGGTGGCCATGATGTTCCGCTACTCCTTCCACCTGGCCGCCGAGGCCGACGCGGTGGAGGCGGCAGTGGACGCGGTACTGGCCGAAGGCTGGCGCACCCCCGACATCGCCGGGCCGGGCGTCACCCCCATCGGCACCCAAAAGATGGGTGAGCTCATCTGCCGTCATATTGGATGAAAACAGGGCAGCCAAAAGGCTGCCCTGTTTCTTGTGTTTGCCCACTGCATATGGTATACTGGCTCTATCTTTTAACGGAGAGGGGAACAAACCAATGAAATATATCTGCGCACTTCTGTCTGTCAGGGACATTCACGCTGCAAAAGCGTTTTATCAGGAATTGTTTGGTCTGGAGGTGGCCCAGGATTACGGGAGAAATATTGCCTTTACCTGTGGGCTGGCGCTGCAACAGGATTTTGACTGGCTAATTGGAGTGCCGAGTATGCACGTGCGGAAAAAGCCCAACAATATGGAATTGGTCTTTGAAGAGACGGATTTTGATGGATTTATTGAAAAGCTGGATGCCTATCCGGGTATAGAACGGCTTGGCGGCATCATCGAACACGACTGGGGCCAGCGGGTGGCACGCTTTTACGATCCAGATGGGCACCTCATTGAAGTGGGGGAGGACATGGGGATGGTAATCCGCCGTTTTCTGGCTTCCGGCATGACTATGGAGGAGGTTTCGGTCAAAATGGGTGCCTCCATAGGAGACTTGACCAAACTCCTGAACACAGTTCCAAGCTCCGAAAAGGGGTAGGAACAGCAGATACCAGCTTGATCTTTCGCTGTATTTATTGCTATAATAATAAAAATATTTGTGGGGAGGGGGATATGTTATGATTCTGGCGGTAGACGTGGGCAATTCCAATACGACGGTCGGCCTGTTCAACGGTACAGGGGAGTTATTGTTCCGCGCCCTGCTGGAGACCTCCCGCAGCAAGACCCGGGATCAGTGCGCCATCGAGCTCCTGGGCGTCTTTCAGCTCTATGGGGCGGATGCGTGCACGGTAGACGGGGCCATCCTCTCCAGCGTCGTTCCGCCGCTGACTACCATCTTCATCGATGCCATCGCCCGCCTGACCGGTACCCCCCCCATGGTGGTGGGCCCTGGCATCAGGACCGGTTTGAACATCAAGGCCGAGATCCACAACCAGTTGGGCAGTGACATCGTGGCCTCTTCGGTGGCGGCGATCGCCAAATATCCAAGCCCCATTGTCATGGTGGACATGGGTACGGCCACCTCTTTGTCCCTCATTGTAGGCAGCGGCGGAACGACGCTGGAGAGGATGGCCCCGTCTACCG